>ERZ779725.1838-NODE-1838-length-11003-cov-2.440446_pt1 | contig 11003 bp, 7 predicted proteins | sample MGYA00511890_ERZ779725 | MGnify/ENA primary metagenome ERZ779725 (study PRJEB29588, sample SAMEA2148549) | human gut metagenome | biome: human gut; feature: human-associated habitat; material: faeces | place: Denmark | collected 2008/2010 ...
ACAGCCCCGCGGCCGTTCAGGCTTTTTTGGCGTCCCTGCCTCAGCCGGAACGGGATGCCCTGGGTATGCTGAATCTGGAGCCCATACCTATTCCCGATGTGGACAGGAGTGTACAGGAAGCCTGCTCCGGCATTGCGAAGGCCGCTTTGGAGAGGCACATCGCTTCCCTGATGGCGGAACTGGCGGATCCCTCCACGGATGCTGCCAGAAGGCTGGAATTGTCCAAACTTAGTGTTGACTTGAAGCGTTTGCTGGGTACAATGTAGTGCCTCGATACCTCCGGGTATTGATATAATGGTGAATTGTGCCCTCTTCTTTTCAAGATATGTCCAAATCCGGTGACCCATCCCCCTCTTCTCCCAAGAAGACTTCCGCCAACAAAAAAGCTTCTGAATCCAAGGAAAAAATAACGGCCCGGCCCGCCGCAAAAAATTCCAAAACCGCTCCGAAGGCGGCTCCAGCCAAAAAAAACTCCGCCAGGGTTGCCGCTCCGGCTACGGAAAAGGCCGCCGCCAAACCCGTTGCGGAAAAAAAGGCCCCGGCAAAAAAAGCGTCTCCGGCTTCTGCCTCCAAGAAGGCGGCGCCGGCCGCCAAAAAGACTCCGGCAAAGGCGCCTGAAGCTGTTCCTGCCAAGAAAGCTCCAGCCAAGGCTGCGGAGAAGAAGCCGGCTGAGAAGAAGGCTGCCAAACCTGCTGCGAAGGAGGAAACGCCCAAAAAGTTAAGCGAAATATTGGAAGAGGAACGCAAGAGGGCTGCCAGCCGCAAGGTCACGAATCCGATTGACGCTCCGGAGATTCAGGAAAAAATCCGTGAACTTATCAAGCTCGCCAAGGAACAGGGGTATCTGACTTTTGACGATATTAATGACTCCCTTCCCAACGACATTGTCGATCAGCAGGATTACGAGGCCATCATGGACCGCCTGCGCAGCATGGCGTTTGACATCATTGACGCGTCTGATGTGGACAGCTACACGGACCGCACCCGCATCAGCACGGAAGAAGAGGACGAAGAGGAAAAGCTCGAAGCCAAGATGGACATTCTGGATGATCCCGTCCGCATGTACCTGAAACAAATGGGCCAGGTTTCCCTGCTTACCCGTGAAGAGGAAGTGGCCATTTCCAAGAGAATTGAGGACGCGGAACAGAACGTCCAGCGCTGTGTGCACCGCTTCGGTTTCATCGCGAATGCCTATCTGGACGTAGCCTATCGCCTGCTCGACAATGAGGAACGCTTTGACCGCGTTATCCTTGACAAAAAGATAGACTCCCGTGAGCGCTATATGAAAGGGCTGGCCCAGCTCTGCGCCCAGATACAGCAGACCCATCAGGACGCATCCGGTTCCTTCCGCAAGCTGTACCGCAGCAAGGAGGCGGCCAAGTCCGTCAAGGCCCGCCAGGCCGAATTCGACAAAGTTGCCGGCGTTTTGGTGAAGTTCTTCGGTCGCCTGTATTTCAAGCACAAGGTGATTGAGGATTTCTGTTCCATGATTGACGAGGCCCGCGACCGCGTGCTCCGCATGCAGAAGAAGGTTGCCCTGGATCCGGACAACAAGGAACTCAAGGAACATCTGGCAGAGCTGGAGCTTCGCATGTGGATGACTGCGGATGAGATGGGAGAAGCCTACCAGGAACTCCGCAAATGGCTTCGCGAAGCCCGCAGGGCCAAGGATGAAATGGTAGAGGCCAACCTGCGCCTGGTCATTTCCATTGCCAAAAAATATACCAACCGCGGCCTCTCCTTCCTGGATCTGATTCAGGAAGGCAACATCGGCCTCATGAAGGCCGTGGACAAGTTCGAATACCAGCGCGGCTACAAGTTCTCCACCTACGCCACCTGGTGGATCCGCCAGGCCATCACCCGCTCCATTGCAGACCAGGCCCGCACCATCCGCATTCCCGTGCACATGATTGAAACCATCAACAAATTGATGCGCGTGCAAAAGCAGCTGGTGCAGGAGTACGGTAGGGAACCCACTCCGGAAGAAATCGCGGAAGAAATCCATCTGCCTGTGGAACGCGTGCGTTCCGTTTTGAAAATGGCCCAGCAGCCCATTTCCCTGCAAGCCCCCGTGGGGGATTCCGACGATACCTCCTTCGGTGACTTTATTGAAGACAAGGCGGCGGAAAATCCCATGGAGGAAGCCTCCTTCTCTTTCCTGAAAGAAAAAATCAAGGATGTTCTGGACACCCTCACGGACCGTGAACGCGAAGTTATTGAACAGCGCTTCGGCCTCCGGGACGGCAGTCCCCGCACTCTGGAGGAAGTGGGCCGCCAGTTCAGCGTCACCCGCGAACGCATTCGCCAGATTGAAGCCAAAGCCCTCCGCAAGCTGCGCCATCCCACGCGCATCAGCAAGATCAAGGGATTCCTGGAAATGACGGAATCCTGACCGGATTTGCGCCGCATGCCGTGCTACGCTTCGTGGTCATGAAGACTTGCGTAGCTGCGGTATGCGGCATGTTCATGTTACTGGTTTCCTGTTCCGGCAGCAGGGAATTCAAACCGGCGTTCAATCAGCCCCTTCAGCCCGTGATGCAGCCGGGCTTTGTGTATGTGGACCAGGTGGCACCCCTGGTAAAGACTAATTTGAAATATGCCGGATATGACAATTTTGTAGGGCGTCCGCTGGACGGTTACCACGGTCGGCGCGCCATCCTGCGCACCCAGGCGGCGCAGGCGTTGAAAAAAGTCTCGGAAGATTTGTATCGTCAGGGTTACCTGCTGGAAATTTATGACGCCTACCGTCCCCATACCGCCGTGCTGGACATTTGCAAATGGGGAGCTGACGAAGGGGACCAGAAGATGAAGTCCCGGTATTATCCCCATATTGACAAGGCCAAGGTGTTCGGAGACCACTATGTGCGCGATTTCTCGGAACATTCCCGGGGCGTGGCTGTGGATGTTTCCCTGCTGTACGCCAGGACCGGAAAGCCGGTGGATATGGGCGGCCATCATGACCTGCTGGATCCCAGTTCCGCCACGGACTCCACATTAGTGACTCCGTCCCAACGCAGAAACAGGATGATTTTGAAAAAGGCTTTTGAAAAACAGGGTTTTGCCAATTATGCTCCGGAATGGTGGCATTACCGCCTGTTGAATGAGCCTGAACCTACCCTGCATTATTACTTTCCCGCGTGGGACGGCATGACTTCCGCAGGCAGGCCATAAAAGAATTTTACATATCAAATTTTTGTAAAAATTTGTTTGTTAGTTGAGTGGCCGACCCCGTGCTGATTCCTATCAAGCAGAATGTAGAAGATCGTACTGACACCTGGAAAAGATACATTAGAGTAGAAAAAGCAGAACGGCATTATTTCCGCATCGACGGAGACGATGTTCTGACTCTCTAATGGTGTGAGCCATCTATGCGGAAGCCGATACGAAGGGTGCCGAGATGAGGGCGATTGCATTGGTGATGTTGAATCGTCTCGGCAACACGAAAGGGAATGCCTATCGAAATCCATTGTTGAGTATGTTGACGGAATTTGGAGAAATCAAAGACGGTAAGAATCCTAATTGGGCATCTGTAACAAATCAGCAATATGCCAAGGTTGAAGGGGAGAAGTACAGGGATATTGACAGGCTGAGTTGTGAAAAACCGGAAGAAGCCAGAAAGGCGCTTCTTGAGGTTCTGAGCGGTGGCGTAACCGTTCCTTATGATGGATTTAGAACGGCAGGCACTACTCCCAAGCCTCATGTTACTATTGGAGGAACTGACTTTTTGACTGAAAAACAGTACCGGACCTGCACCGTCAAACCAGACGGATGGGATAATTTGTCTGTCTGGCCCGGTGGCCCTTTGGATAGATAAATCATTCTGAAGCATCATCAGGCGGATCAGGTGATTGAGACTTGAGCCGTCTTTTTGATGAAGTAATATCCGGAAGATGAATGCCTCCTTGAAAACGTTTTTTTTCTCTTGCTGCACGGTTCCCCTTGTTGTGGCTTCTGGTGCGCCTTCTCCTCTTGTCGATCATCCTCCGGTAGATGGCGCCGCCTTGCGTTTTCACAAGCAGGAGATGGCTTTTCTGGAAAACTGTTTCCGGGACAATCCGGATAACAAAGTAATCTGGCAGGCGGACCATGAAGCCGCTTTAGTGTGGAGAACGCCTAGGGGCGCCAATTTCAACAGTTATGAATTTAAAGCTTTTCTGCGCCAGCAGGACGGTTCATTTAGAGAAATAGGAAGATATTCTGTTATGTCCGGTTATGGATATTGGGATGAAAAAAATATCCGGTTTTCCAATGAAGGTTTTAAGATTATTTTAATTGCGGATGGAGGGGCAACCCGTGCAAGCCATCAGTTCCATTATTCCCAACCTGCCGCTACCTTTGTTTTCCGGTTGGGCCGGGAAGAGGGCAAATGTTCCAGCGAGGACGTGAGGATGAATAATGATTGTTAATTTCCAAACCGGTTTGTCCGCAATATAGGAGAGGGAAAGCGCAGTTTGGACAATTCTTGGCTATTCCTTGACGAAGAGTTTTTTTGTTGCGGGCGTCTTGGCCGTCCGTATTGGGAGACCGTGAATACGGATTTTTAATTAAAAGGCCGTTCCGCGGAAACGGCGGAACGGCCTGAAAAGCGTTTATGCGCAGGAGATGTTAATGAGGCAGGCGGAAGTTGCGGTTAAACGCGGAAACTTCTTCCTTAAGCTGGGAGAAGCCGTCCGGATTCGGGCATACCTGGTCACCTACGTACAAGGCCAGCGCACGGGCAATGAATTCGGCCACCTGTTCCACGTCTTTTTCTTTCATGCCGCGAGTGGTTACGGCAGGCGTGCCGATGCGGATGCCGGAGGGTTTCATGGGAGAGCCCGTGTCAAACGGGATGGCGTTCTTGTTTACGGTGATGCCTACGCGGTCCAGGGCTTCCTGCGCGTCTGCGCCGTTAATGCCCTTGTTGCGGAGGTCTACCATGAAGACGTGGTTGTCCGTACCGTTGGAGACGACGCGGAAGCCGAGTTCTGCCATTTTGGCCGCCATGGCCTTGGCGTTTTTGACAACCTGGGCCGCATAGTCCTTGAATTCGGGCTTCAGAGCTTCCCCGAAACAGGCCGCCTTAGCGGCAATGATGTGCATGAGGGGACCTCCCTGCATTCCGGGGAAGACGGCGGCATCCAGTTTTTTGGCGTATTCCTCCTTGCAGATGACGAAGCCGCCGCGGGGGCCGCGCAGGGATTTATGCGTGGTGGAGGAGACGAAGTCCGCATAGGGAACCGGATTCGGGTGCTGCCCCCCTGCCACCAGGCCCGCGATGTGGGCCATGTCCACGAACAGGTAGGCACCGCAGGCCCTGGCAATCTGTCCCATGCGTTCAAAGTCGATTGTGCGTGAGTAGGCGCTTGCTCCCGCCGTGATCATTTGCGGCTTTACCTCCAGAGCCAGTTTTTCCAAAGCATCATAGTCAATAGCTTCCGTTTCCTGGGATACGCCGTAGTGAACCACATTGTACAGTTTGCCGGAGAAGTTGGCCCGGTGACCGTGGGTGAGGTGGCCGCCGTGGGAGAGATCCATCGTGAGAATGGTGTCGCCCGGCTTCAGAACAGAGAAGTAAACGGCCATGTTGGCCTGGGAACCGGAGTGGGGCTGCACATTGGCATGATCCCCGCCGAAAATTTCCAGTACGCGGTCAATGGCGATCTGTTCCACTTTGTCCACCACCTCGCAGCCGCCATACCAGCGGTTGCCGGGATAGCCTTCCGCGTATTTGTTGGTCAGCAGGGAGCCCTGGGCTTCCCGGACGGAGGGGGAAGTGAAGTTTTCAGAGGCAATCAGTTCAATGTTGTTGCTTTCCCGGCGTCCTTCTTCCTGAATGAGGGCCGCCAGGTCCGGGTCCGTCCATTGCAGGGGGCTGCCGGAGGATTTGACGACGCGGCGTTCATGGCGCCCGCCTTCAAAGTCAGCATGCAGCCAGGCGTCCAGGACATCTTCCACACTTTCATTGTCCACATAGGCGGAAGCCAGGCAGAGCAGGTTGGAATCATTGTGCTGGCGGGAGAGGGCCGCAGCAGGGGCCGTGCGGCAGAGGGCGGCGCGGACGCCTACCCAGCGGTTGGCGGCAATGCTCATGCCGATGCCGGACCGGCAGATAAGGATGCCGCGGTCGTTGGTGCCGTCAGCAATGCTGCTTGCGACTGCATTGGCATAGTCGGAATAATCACAGGAATTTTTGGTCATGGTTCCCATGTCGGTCACTTCATGACCCCATGCCTTGAGGAGTTCTGCTACGGTTTCCTTGAGATCGACTCCGGCGTGATCCGCGCCGATGGCAATTTTGTATGTCGTATTCATGGTGGTGCTCATTGCTGACGGGCAAAAATACTGCCTTATTTCCCTCCGGCTGGCAAGCCCCGGATTCATTTCGGGCTGTTCGGGAGGCACGGCTCCCGGAATTGCCTCCGTGAAAAAGAACCCCGGTCCCCTGAATGGGGCCGGGGCGGCAAGGAGGTTCGCGAGGAGCGAGCCGTTATTTTCCGGAGGATTCCAGCTTCAGCATATCCTGGACGATGTTGATGCCTTCACGGAGTTCCGGATCAAGGCCGGAGGGGTATTCCGGGGAGTCGTCCAGTTCTGCCGTGGGGTCTTCCGCCAGGTGCATGAATTGTTCATTGTCTTTTTCCGGATCCGCCAGGGGCAGCTCCTTGGCGTTGACGTCGTCCAGCGTCAGGCGGTAAATTTTGTATTTGGTAGCGTCTTCCTTGGCCATTTCCGCGAAGCGGATTTTGCGTTCCTTGTTGATGGATTTGCGGCGTTCTTCCAGGGCGGAGTTTTCCTGTTCCCGGATTTTCTTGTTCAGGGAAAGCTTGTTGTCCTTGATGCGCTGTTTCATCATGGCGATATCTTCCCTGGCAATCTGGAGATCGCGGTCTTTTTCCACGCGCTTCGCGCTGGCATCTTTCAGCACGGGCAGCATGGCCGCGATGGAGGAGTCCTTTTTGTAGTTGGTGCAGGGCGTAATCTGGTCATAGGGCATCGCGTAGTCCAGAATGTCTTCTCCCAGCTCGAATGCCGCCGTAGCGGTGGGAAGCTGGATATCGCTTTCCACGCCTTTGAGCTGGGTGGAGCCGCCCGCCACACGGTAAAATTTCTGGGTAGTGACTTTCAGCAGGCCCGCACGGTCTCTGGCCGCGAAGAAAGGCAGGTATTGGCCGATGTCCACAGGCTGCTGCACAGACCCCTTCCCGAAGGTGGATTCATCCCCCACAATCACGGCGCGGCCGTAATCCTGAAGGGCCGCGGCCAGAATTTCAGAGGCGGATGCGCTGAGTTTATTAATGAGCACCACAATGGGGCCATTGAAGAGTTTCTGCCGGTTGTGAGCGGATTTGATATCCACGTTGCCGCGGGTGTCCTTGATTTGCACCACGGGGCCGTTTCCGGTAAAGAAGCCCGTCATCAGGCGCACTTCCTCCAGGGAACCGCCGCCGTTGCTGCGCAGGTCAATTACCAGGCCATCCACATTTTCCTTGTTCATCCGTTCCAGGATTTTTTTGACATCCTTGGCACAGCGGCGGTCTCCGCCTTCCATGTCTGCGTAGAAGGAGGGAAGGCTCAGCACGCCAATGCGGTTCCTGCCTTCCGGAGCTCCGGTAAGTTCAATGATTTCACCTTTGGCAAGTTCATCCTTCAGAGGTACCTTGGAGCGGGTCAGCGTAATGATTTTGGCCTGTCCGGGGGCGTCTGCCGGCTCTACTTTCAGGCGCATCTGGGTATTTTCGGCTCCGCGGATCATATCCACCACTTTGTCCAGCTTCATGAACAGGATATCCACCATTTCTCCGGAGTTGTCGGAGTCAATGGCAACGATGCGGTCGTTCAGCTTCAATTCTCCGGATTTGTCAGCCGGTCCTCCCACAACGATACCGGTAATTTTGGTGGAACCGTCGTCTTCACTGCCCAACAGGGCGCCGATGCCGGTGAGTTCCGTACCCATGGAGATTTTGAAACGGTCCACCTGGCGCGCACCCATGTAATCCGTATGCGGGTCATACGTCAAGGCTACGGCGCTGAGCAGTGTTTCCGCTACGTCTTCCAGATCCGTTTCCTGAATATTGCGCTGAATGCGTTCATAACGCATAAGCAGTTTTTCCTCCGCTGGTTTCTCATTGGCCAGGGGATCGGGCTTGTTCTGTTCCTTGGCCAGGCGCGCTACGGTTTCACGGCGCAGGATTTCGGACAGGAGCTGTTCCTCCACCATGTCTTTCCAGACCTGCTGCATTTCCGCCTCATCCTTGGGCCACGCGGCTGTTTTGCGGCGGGAACGTTCGATAGACTTGTCTTTGTCAAAGGTGAAGCCTCCCTTTTTCAGCAAATCCCGCGCATAGGAGATGCGCTGCATGGCGCGCTGGCGGTAAAGGGAGTGCATGGCCTGGGCCGCATCCATCATCTGGCCGGACATAAGGTAGTCGTCCAGCTCCTTACCGTATTTTCTTTTGAGGGCGTCTACGTCCTGCTGGGTGAAGAATATTTTGTTGGGGTCTACCTTGCGCAGGTAGGTTTCCAGGAATTTGGCGGATAGTTCATCGCTGAATTCTTTGCGGGAGAAGTGGAAATTCTGGAGCAGCAGGGACATTTGCTTGCCCACCTGGTTGAAGTCCGTAGCCGCAGAGGCGCAGGAAGTAATGGCGGCTGCGGCTAGGGCCGAGAATGCGGTGAGTCTAATCCAACGGAATGAGTGCATGTTCATAACGGAAAAGGGTGCGTTTTTTTCCATTTGGGGAAAAAGCTGACGCCGGGATGTAAGTGTTACTGATTTGCAGGTGATTGTCTATCTTATAAAACGTCCACATGACGCTATTTTGCTCTCCTTGTTTCCGGAAGAGGACAAGAGTAAATGGAAGCCGGTTCATCCGGAAATATCCGGCGGCGGCAGGGGGAGGAAAGAAGAGAATTCATGGGTGGATAAATCCACCATAAAGTTTGAAATTTTGTGCGGAAGTCCGGCATTTGTCATATTGGAGCTGCATGGAAATGGATTTCATTTTACGGATGTTTTTTCCGCTTTTTGTTGTTGCGTGCTTTCTTTGGTTTTCCGTTGCTGCATCCTTCCCGGAGAGGGAAAAGTGGCGGGATGACTGCTTTCCTGTTTGCAGCGGAGAGGGTGAGGATGGGGAGAACGGACGTTTTCCGAAGAGACGCCGCAGGAAAGGAAGCATTTCAGGATTGAGGTTGCAACGGTTTTCTGTACACTTCGCGTGATGATGAGCATACCGAATCGGGACAAGAGTTTTTCCGGAAGCAAGATGGGTGTTCTGGTGCAGCGTTCATTCAGCACCGTGGTTTTGCTTGGGTTGCTGGCCGGGGCTTTGTGGTGGGACTGCGAACTTGGGTATTACGGTCTGGTCTGCATTTTCTGTATTTTGGCCGCTTGGGAATGGCGGCACATGCTGCTGCGTTCCGGAAAAGCCTCCCAGCCGAACTTGAGCTTTCTTTTCGGAGTGGCGTACCCCGTATTGCTGTCCTGGTCATGCTGCATCACTAAATTCCGGGAAAGCGCCCTTGCGGAACAGGTTTCTTTCCTCATCCCCCTTCCTCTTCTGGTGGCGCTTGCCGCTCCGGTCCTCCTGGTAGTGGTTGCCTTCATCCGTGAGATGAAGTACCCGGTGGATGGAAGCAGGGCTCTCCGTTCCGTGGGTACTACGCTGCTTTCCTTTATTTATCCCGTCTGGCTGTTCTCTTTTGCCATTCTGGCCCTGCATCTGGCGTATATGAGGGCGGGGTATGTTTATCCGGCCATTGTCATGTGTGTGCTGTGGGTCGTTCTGGTAACGAAGATGGCGGACATTTTTGCCTACGTGAGCGGGTTCCTGCTGGGCGGCCGCCTTTTTTCCCGCAGGCTCATTCCCCACATCAGCCCCAAGAAAACGTGGGAGGGCCTCCTCGGTTCCTGGGTGCTGACGAATGCGGCGGCCATAGGGCTGGTTTTCCCGATGTTCGGAATTTCCGTCTTGTCCATAACCCAGGTATTGGTACTGATGGGATGCACATCCCTCATTTTCCTGCTTTCCGTTTACGGGGATCTGGCCGGGTCCCTGGTTAAACGCAGCCTGGCCATCAAGGATTCCGGTTCCCTGCTGCCGGGGATAGGAGGAATTTTTGATTTGATTGACAGCCCTTCCTTTACCGTGCCGTTTTTCTGGTTTCTGCTGGCCTGCATCGGCTGAATGTCCCCGGCACGAACGGATTCCCTGTAACCCGTTATGGTTTTTTCTTCTCTTCCCATTGAGGAAATCCGCGGAGAATTGATGGAGGCTCTGCGGGTTCCTTCTCCGCGCATTTTGTTGAAAGCTCCTACCGGCTCCGGCAAGTCCACCGGCGTTCCTCCGATGATGGATGACGCCGGTCTGGGAGACCGTGGCCTGATTGTCGTTGTACAGCCCCGGCGGATGGCCGCTCGCCTGCTGGCGCGGCATGTGGCCCGGCTGCGCGGGGTGGAGCTGGGAAAAGAAGTGGGGTATGCGGTGCGTTTTGAACGGTACATTTCCTCCCGCACCCGTATCGCGTACGTGACGGACGGCATGTTGGAGCGCTGGCTGACGGAACGGCCCTCCCTGGAAGGGGTGAGCGCCGTGGTGTTTGATGAGTTCCATGAACGCAGCCTTTCCGGGGATTTATCCCTGGGGCGTGTGCTGGATCTGCAGGAAGGGCCGCGCCGGGATCTGGCCGTGGTCGTGATGTCCGCCACACTGGAGATATCAGGGCTGCGGGAATATATGGGAGGTTCCTGCCGGGTTCTGGAAGCGCAAGGCAGGCAGTATCCCGTGGAAGTCGTTTACCGGGCTCCCCGCTTGGTCAGTGACGGACGCGGCAGGGTGGCTCCTCCCCCCATATGGGAGCAGGCGGCGGATGTTGTGCGGGAGGCGGTGAGGGAGGATGACTGCGGGGATGTGCTGGTATTTATGCCGGGCGTGTATGAGATACGGAAAACGGTGGAGTTGCTGGCAGGAAAGCCGTGGATGAGCGGCCGGGACGTTTTTCCCCTTTACGGGTCTCTGGCGCCG
>ERZ779725.1839-NODE-1839-length-11002-cov-4.181146_pt1 | contig 11002 bp, 10 predicted proteins | sample MGYA00511890_ERZ779725 | MGnify/ENA primary metagenome ERZ779725 (study PRJEB29588, sample SAMEA2148549) | human gut metagenome | biome: human gut; feature: human-associated habitat; material: faeces | place: Denmark | collected 2008/2010 ...
AATGGCCTGCGTGGCGTTGATGCCCACCAGCCAGTCGGCTTCGCTGCGGGCTTGGGCCGCATAGTAGAGGTTGTCGTACTTGTTGCCGCTCTCGATGCGTTCCAGCCCCTCGCGGATCGCCTTGTCCGTGAGCGAGCTGATCCAGAGGCGGTCGAACGGCGTGGCGCATCCGATGTATTCGTACAGGTAACGGAAGATCAGTTCGCCCTCGCGTCCGGCATCCGTCGCCACGATGATGCGTTCGCTTTCGCGGAACAGCCGCGCGATGATTTTGATTTGCGCCGCCGCCTCGCTGTCCGGCTTATAGCCCTTATCGGCCTTGACTTGACGCGGCACGAGTTGGAAGACGGGCGGGATGATCGGCAGGTTGTCGCGATGAAATCCCTCGATGCCGTAGCCGTCCGGCAAGGCGGGCTGCACCAGATGCCCGAAAGCCCATGTTACATTATACTCCGCTCCGGCATAATAGCCGGTCTCGCGTTTGGTCGCTTTCACGATGCGGGCGATCTCCCGCGCCACGCTCGGCTTTTCTGCAATGATCGTTTTCATGTTCGATTTATTTTACTGTGGATTTAGTGGTGTAGGACTGAAAGTTCCGATTTCGTTGGATGTCGGGATCATATCTTCATTCCCGTCCGTTTTCGGATGTTCGGATTGCGGTTCTCCCGCTGTTCCTGCCGTTCCTGCTGTTTTGCGTCGGCAGGCGCGGTCTGCTCCTTTTTCATCGGTTCGCCCGTGTACTTGGTCGCCTCGTGCGTCTTACCCTCCGAGTTGACTGCCACCTGTGCTTCCGAAGCGTGAACGGGTTTGATTTCGTGGATCTGCGACTTGTCGGCTACGGTACGACGGAAGTCGTATTTGCCCTTTTCGTGATTCGGCCGGACGTAGGCATTGAACGTGCGGCCTTTCTTGTCGGTAAGCCCCTCCATCAGCACCCATTTGTTTTGTGCCCAGCCCTGTCGCATCTCATTGAGAATCGGCAGCCCGAGCAGCGTTTTACCGATATAGACCTTGTGTCCGTCATCCTGCGTCTGCCCGTTTCGCTGTTCGGCGCGCTGCGTTTGCCGCTGTCCGCCGAAGTGAAAATCCAATCCTTGTTTGTCGGCGTTGATCTGAATCGTGGCATTGAACCGTTTGCCGCTCTTGGAGGTCATGCCCTCCAAATAGACGCCTTTGCCTGCGGCCAATGCCTCCTGCTGCTCCTTGTCGAGCTTGACGCCTTTTACCTCGTCGGGAATACGGAGAGCGCTGACAGGCACGGAGATCGTTTCGTTCGTCTGGCGGTCGAGGCTGATATAGGAGGGGACGAGTTCGCCCGTGTTCTTGTCGAGCACCTCGGCGACACGTCCCAGATTGCCCGTCTTTTTCAGGCTCTCCCGATCCGCATCCGTGAACTCGATGTTCTCGTAAGATTTGAGATCGGGCTCTCGCCGTAGCGGATGCGGCACGAGTGAAACCGTACCGTCGGGATTCTCGCGCAGCGACAATCTCGCTTCGACCGGAAAACGCACGCCTCCGATTTCGGGATAACAGGTTACAAGAGGCGATTTGCCGTGGCCGAGCATACGATCCAAGTATCCGGCTTGACGCAGGTCTTCGATCTTTACGCCCCAAAGGCGCTCGAACGCTTCGCTATCGACCTGCGCTTCGTCGATAGGCCGATACTTCTCATCCTGTCGTTTTTCCTCCTTTTCGGGTTCGGGCGGCGTTTCCTGCGCCTGCTGCGCAGCGACCTGTTCGTACTTGGTCGTATCGACCTTGTGCGGTGCAAGTACATCCCGAAAGCCGACGGGGTCTTTCAGCAGGTCTTTCATTACCGCCACGACATTCTCCACACCCTCTGCGGCGACACGGTAGAAGCCGAAGCGTTTCGGCTCCTTGCATTGGCGGTAGAAATTAGCGAAGAAGTTGTCCAGCACGTCTCCGTGCCTGTCGAAACGCAGGAAGTCCTGCGCGTGTTCTGCTTTGGCGGGGCGCAGATTCGGCGTGCCGTCGCTTTTCAGCCCCGCGACCACTCCGATTTCACCCGTCTGCTCGTCTCGGACGATCAGAACATCTTGGTCTTTCTTTTTCTGTTCCATACATGATTGATTTATAAGCGTGCACGATGCACGACTGCGAAATTAGCTGCGGAATAAGCCGCCGATGCCGTTTACGTCGCGCCGGACAGCTTGTGGCGTCGGGTTGATAGCTTGTGGCGTCGTCAGTGCTTCGGAGCGGAGGAGCGGCGACCTGCCGAGAACGTCTCCAAATGTTTTTTCAGGAACTCCTGTACGTCCGATTCCGTGTAGTAGGTTTTGTGCCGTAGCTTCCGATAACGCAGCATCCCCGAACTGCGGTAGCGTTGCAAGGACTGCTTGCTCGTTTGCAGGAGCTGGCACAAGTCCTGATTGTCCAAGAGGCGTTCGCCGTCCACATACATCGCCTCCTTGATCTCCTTGCCCGTAAGCGTGCAGAGCATCCGCTCGTGGCGGTCGAAGCGTTCCATGATCTTCGACATCCACAGCTCGAATGTTTCGGTGTCGAGTATCATAAGGCCGGCGATTTATGGGTGAGATAGTAGTTCTTGCGAAACTCGTCCAATGTCTGCGGAGTGCAGGCAACGATGCGGCGGGAGATGCATGCCTCCACGTCGGAGAGGCGATAGAGGCATTTGCTGCGCACCATCGTATAGGGGATGACCCGCTCCTTGCGCATCCGTTGCAGCGTGCGAGTACTTATTTTCAGCAGGTCGGCCAGCTCTTCGCTCGTGAGCCAGATTTCCGGTGTCTGCTGCGGTCGTGCCTCTTTTTTGAAGACGTAATCGGCGATCCGTTCGATTTTCTCGCTTAAATCCTGATAGACCTTGTGGTCGAAAGTGATGATTTCCATTTCTGCTGCATGTTGTTCTTTGCAGCAAAAATCCGATATTGCCGGACGGCGGGTTCTATGGTCGGTAACGACACGGGAATGATTTTCCCCAAGAAAGGGGTATAAATGAAAAAGCGGCGGAAGAATTCGATGTTCTTCCGCCGCTTCGAGGCTTCGCTTGCACTCGTCAGAAATAGGTCTTGACCGCGAATGCGAATTGTTCGATGAAAATCCGTTTGAAAGCTGACACGTTGTTCTGTTCGTAGAACAGCAGCATCGCCTTTTTATAGTCGATCGAATCGACCGTGCGGAACGACAGCGGGCAATAGCCGTGGGCGACGAGCAGCGCGTTGCTGACGATACGCGCCGTGCGCTTGTTGCCGTCGGCGAACGGCTGGATGTACGACAACAGCAACAACACTATCAACGCTTTCTCGAAAACGGATTCTTTTCCGTTCACCAATGCGCATGTCCGCTCCAAAGCCTCGCGAATCTGGAATTCATTGTCCAAGGGGCGATAGTTCGTGCCGGTGATGCCGACGCGGCGCACGCGGATATTGCGGTCTACGGCCAACTCCCGGACCAGTATCGAATGAATGTTCTCGATCTTCGCCACGGTCAGTTCCGAAAGGTAGTCGGGATTGTCGAGAATGAAATCCAGCGCTTCCTTGTGGTTCAGCAGCATCACGGCTTCGTCCTTGCTCTTTCCAGCGGCCGTCTCCTTTTCGAGCAGCAGCCGTTCGGTTTCGAGCAGCGAATAGGTGTTGCCCTCGATTTGCGACGATTTCCAGCTCAGGTCCACTCCCAGCCGCTCCATCTCTTTGCGGTATTCGGCAGCGGAAAGCTTCGACAGATTCGCGGCGAACGTGTTTTGCAGCGAACCGAGTTCCGCAGTCTCCGATGGCGTGAACAGCGATGCCTTCGCGAGGGTGTCGATCAGCTCGAAATTATAGGATTCGCGTATGGTTCGCTCGTCGATTTCCTTACTGAAATAGCTCTCCAAGTCGATGGATTGTAGCAGTCCGAACCCCGGAGCTACGGAATAGCGGGCCGCTTTCCGCAGTCCTGTAACAACGACGGTTCCCTCCGCAACAGCTTTTGCCAATTCCCTTTTGACGGTGGCATAGCCGCCGAGGTCGGGCAGCGCGTCGAAAATCGCTTTCGACGAGGATTGCGGATTGTCGCGCAGGTAGGCGAGTATGGAATTGAGACGACCGGTTTTCATCGTAGATAATTTATAGCTCACAAATATATATAAATAAAGCTCGATTCGGGCGTATTTGCACTAAAAATCGCGCCGAAAGTGAGCTTTATTTCCACGACGACTTCCTATCTTCGTTGGTTTCAATTCATTCTATCATTCGCTTCTTCGAATCGCAGAAAGATAGGCGTTGTCGGTTTCGGCTGTAACGATCGGACGACTTGTTCTGTAATCCATCGTCGGAACGCCTTGCTCGAAGGCGTGTCGATTCGAAAACAGAGTGCAATAATCATATCGAGGTTATAGTATTCGACAACGTATCGGCATCCATTACGCACTATACTTTGTTCCGTCCGCACTTCGCGTTCGTCTAACTCGTGTGCGGCGAATATCTTTTCGATATGTCGCTTTACGGTCGCTCCCGTAATATGGAATATCGAAGCGATTTCTTCGACGGTCACCCATACAGTTCTATCCGAAGATGGAATAATCGCAATGCGGCCGGATTCTATGGTAATGGTTCCTCGCTCCATAGCTATGCCTCCAACGCTATTTTTTCGATTTCGCCTAATTGTCCCGCCAACGCCTGCATATCCCGGCCGATCTTGTCGTTGGTAATGCGGGCATAGATTTGGGTCGTCACGATATTCGTGTGCCCCAGCATCTTCGATACAGTCTCGATCGGCACTCCTTTGGCCAGCGTCATCGTCGTCGCGAACGTGTGGCGCGCAAGGTGGAACGTAATATTCTTCTCGATGCCGCATAGGTCAGCAATTTCTTTTAGATACGAGTTGAGTTTCTGATTACTCAATACGGGCAACAATCGACCGTCGGGCAGCGTTCCTTCGTATTTCTTCAACAGCATTTGAGGTACTTTCAATAGCGGTACATTTACCGACGTCTGCGTCTTATGTCTGTGCGTCATGATCCATAGTTTGCCGTCGAATGAGGTGCGGATATTCTCTTTGGTCAGATTCCGCACGTCGATATAGGCCAATCCCGTAAAGCACGAAAAGATGAATACGTCGCGCACCTGCTCCAATCGTCCGCACGGCATCTTCTTTTGCAGGATGCGTTGCAATTCCTCGTCGGTCAGGTAGCCGCGGTCTACTTTCTTCAACCGGATGCGGTAATTGGCGAACGGATCGTTGAATATCCATCCGTTGTTCTTCGCCTCGATGATAATCATCCGCAGCGTTTGCAGAAATTTGGCCGCCGTATTTTGACAGCATTGTTTTTCCGTCCGCAGATATTGCTCGAATCCCACAAGAAACGAATGCGTTACTTCTTTTAACGCAATGTCTTTGACCCGATACTTCGCTTGAATGAATTCTTCCACCCTTCGGAAGCAGCGGTCATATTTGCGATAGGTCGCCGCACTCTTGCTGATGCCTACTAACTTCTGTACATCTTCGTTATGTCTGCGGAATGTTCCCAGCAGCGTTTGTTGGCGAACGGTAATTCCTAAAAAGGCGTTACGTACCTTTTCGGCCGTTACATAGGTTTCGTATTTCTCAATCTCCCGATAGTGGTTGCGCAGGCTCATCCGAATGTCGTCGAGCAGCGCGTTGAACTCGCGCACGGCCTTCGTCGTCCCGAGCATCTTTTGATTCGTCGCATCCCACAGCTCCGGCTCGATGTCCAGCTTCGAGCTGAATTGTACGGATTCGCCATTGACCGACACGCGGATCATAATGCCGATTTTGCCCGCCCTGTTTACCTGATTCTTTCGCGCGTAGAAAAGAATCGTGAATGTGCTTTTGCTCATAATACCTCCTTGTTTTGCTCCTGCCGGGCGATTTCAGTAACGATCGTCCTCGGCAAAGGAACGGTTAATAATTGGTTTACGAGCAGACACTTTCAGGACAATAGGCGACGAATCAGCGACTTATGTCGTAAATCGTTACTAAAATTCGTCAGCCGTTTTAGTAACGGTTTTAGTAACGCGACTTCGTCTTTTCGGGGCTTTTTCGTGTCTTTCGGATGTCCGACGAGAGAAAGAAAAAATCCCGCAAAACCTTGATTTTGCGGGATTTGTCGTCGTTTGACCCTTTTTTGTCTTCGGGTCGAAGTGGAGAATACGAGGCTCGAACTCGTGACCTCTTGCATGCCATGCAAGTCTATAATTTCAAGGTAAAATCCCCTAAAAATCTACCATACAGCGCATTTACCATAAAATCAACCTTCTACGCCCGTCTTATTTTACACACTTTTACACACATTTCGGTAAAAATATGTAGCTTTGTTTGTCCATTGTTTGTCCAAAATTCAAAGTGTATGCCTACATTTTCTATCGAGATCAGAGAGAAGAACGAGCGGCGGGACGGTAAATTTCCGGTATCCATCCGCCTTACCCATAAAAGGGAAGTAAGAAAAATATCTACCGGCGTATATGTCAGTCGGAAGCAGGTAAAGCCTGATTTTTCCGGGATCAAAGATACAACAATTTTGAAAGGATTGTTAAATGACATATCGAAATACGAGGATATGCTGGCCAAAGGACTGGGCACGGACTTGAGCCGATTTTCTGCGGCCGACCTGGTAAAGTATATCGAATCACAAAAGGCAACGGAGGGCGGCGTGGGCATTGACTTCATTGCATTTTGCGATAACCATATTCAGGCGTTGAAGGCCGAGGGACGGGATGGTACCGCTGGACGATTCGAGGCCGTTATTCGCAACCTAACCGACTATTTCGGGCGTTCTATCGTATTCGTCAAGGAGATCAACGTAAAGAATTTGCAGGGATTCGTTGAGTATATGCAGAAACCGCACGAACAGACGCGGACAAACCAGCACGGAAAAGAGGTTACGGTGCGGCGCCCCGGGTGCAAGGCGCAAACGGTAAAGGATTATTTGGCCGACATCCACACCCTATTCAATGCGGCATGCGACCACTACAACGACGAGGATGCCGAAACGGTTCTAATCACCCACCGACCGTTCGGGAGTAAGAAATTACAGGTCGAGGTCAAAGAAGAACCCGAAAAGCGGGATTTGTGCATCGAGGATCTCGTAAAGATACTAAACGCCGAGACTGTCCCGGGTAAGCGTATGCAGCTGGCACGGGACGTGCTGGCGCTCTCGTTCTACTTGTTGGCCATGAACACCGCCGACTTGTTCGGTGCCGATGTCGAACTCGAAGACGATCGGATCATCTACCACCGGCAAAAGACGGCTAACCGTCGTAAAGACGAAGCGTTGATGTCCGTGAAGATCGAACCGGAGGCGCTGTCACTGATTGAAAAGTACCGAGATCCCGACAAACGGCGGTTGTTCTCATTTTATAAAATGTACGCTAATTTCCGGGACTTTAACCACAACGTAAACGCGGGCTGCAAACAACTTGCCGCGCACTTGGGAATCGATGTGCCTTTAAGTACTTATTATATGCGCCACACATGGGCTACTCTTGCCTCCGAGGAGTGCGGGATTTCGGAAACTGACATTGCGCTGGCGCTTAATCACGTTGGGGTGGCTTCCGGCTTCGAAAGCGGCAAAAGCCTTAAGACCACGCGGGGGTACATTCACCGCCGGTTCACGCGCAACGACACGAATAACCGCATTGTTTTGGACTACGTAAAAAGTAAATACTAATTATTATCTATAAAAGTATAAAATAATATACTATTTATTTGGATAATAATATATTTTGCATTATCTTTGTACTGTCAAACAATAACAAAGGGTAATATGAAATCAAGTGAGTTGCACCGCCTAATCCTAAAAAACGGATGGCGATCTATCCGACAAGCAGGGAGCCACGTAATTTATGAAAAGGATGGCAAAACGGTTTCGGTTCCTTTTCACGGTTCGAAAGAAATGGGTTCAGGAATAGCACGGCGGTTTATCCGGGAGATGGGGCTGAAATAAGCCCCCTCCCCGGGCAACCGGAAACGAAATAAATACACACGATTTATGGAAAAGGTAAAGGTTATCATCGAATGGGCATCGGACGGAACGATTTCGGCCATGATGGAAAAGGATATGTTTGCTGGAATGGGCGATACCGTCAAGGCGGCCGTTGCCGACATGAAAGAGGGCGTTGCACTCTATATCAAAACGGCCAAAGAGATGGGTTTTCCCTACAAGGCATATTTGGACGGAGCGTATGAGATCGAACTGGAGTATGACGCGGTTAGCGCATTGAAATATGCACGAGAGTATATCAAGGATACTAAATTGGCGGAATTGACCGGCATTCCGGCCGCCCAGTTGGGACGTTATGCCAATGATAAAAGTAAACCACGCCCGGCACAACGTCGTAAGATTATCGAGGCGTTGCACAAATTCGCGGCGCCGTTCTATTCGATTGTGTTGTGACGAATTGCTGTTACCGGTAGTTATTGTTTGACGACGACCTATTTGGAAACGGCAGCCCCCGGATTACTCCGGGGGCTTTTTTATTCTTCATCTTCGGTCTGCAATTCCGCCTCGTCCGTCTTCTCGATTTGTAATACCTGATGTGCATTCAACGGAGAAACCACCTTGCGGCCGGTTCTTGCTTCGAGTTCCAGCCGGGCATTGCGGGCAATTGTGCCGCCTTGTCGCGCGACCGCTTTGTGTGCTGCAAGCGTCCGAGGGTCGGTTGCTTCGGTTATGTCCTTTGTCGAAGCCTCCGCAAGCATGTTGAGGATGAGTTCTGTGTTGGTCATATTATCCCGCAAGTTTTCTTTCCGCAACCCTTTATATGCCTTGTATTCACGGGTGGTGAAGCCAGACCACACATTCGTGATTATGTCAGTCAGTGTGGCAAATTGCTGGCCCTCCTGCACCCCTCGCTTTTTCCACGCGTCGGTCAGGTCTTTACGAACCTCGATCGCTTTCAGACGCTGGTTGATCCAATTATCCGAATACCCCAATCGCTTGTAATCGACCATTGCTTGCTGAATCGACAGTTCCGGATCCTGCATCTGATCGAGACGGTCGGCAGCCACCTGCGCCATCCACTGTTTGAACGGCTCCGCTTTCGGCGAGGGGATTGACTGGATGATCCGGAACATACCCTGCGTCGTGGCGCAGTTCACCCGTTGGCGACCTCCAGCAGTCTGCACGGAAAGGGGGGTGACAATTTGTCCCCACCCTTTGGATAGCTCCGGATCGCGCTTCTTCATCTTTTTGATATAGTCCGTAGGATTCACGCTGTCGGTCAATACACCGACGACATCCACGATCGAAAAATACCACTCCTCCGTTTGGTCATCCCATACGGTGCGCACCTTGCGCTCTTCAAATAATTGTATGGCTTGTTTCTGCGTCATCTGTATAATATCTGATTTCTGGTTGAGGTCGAAAGGACAACACCGGCAAAGATAGAAGAAAAACGACATCCCCGGAGTGATCCGGGGGCTTTTTGTTAAAATATGAAAGTATTTGCAGAATTTGCAATAATCTCGAAATCTTTACTTGTTTCCGTCCGATTCCGTGCGCTTGAAGCCGATCGGCTGGGGCGACTTGCGGGTCTGCGGTACCTTGATCGACAGCGCTGCGATAGCCTGATAAATGTTGTCAAGTTCTTTACGCATATCCTCCGAGAGATCGTTTACCGCTTCGGCATTGTCTTCGTCAGCACGTTCCAACAATGCCAGCTTTGCCCGTATTTCGGACAGTTCCGCCGTTATCTGCGTCGTCGTGGTGATGTAGTTCCGCATCGCCACGAATGCGTCCATAATCGATATGCTGACCTGCACGGCGGTGGGACTACGCAATACTGCCGACAACATAGATACGCCTTGTTCGGTAAAGGCATAAGGCATATATTTGAAATGTTGGCCTCGCTTGGTTTTACCTGTAGTTTCGTACCTGTAGTTTCGTTTAAGGTTCCATTTTGGAATCTTAAAGCCTCCGATTGGGTCAATTGAAACATAAAGCGCTCCGGGAATCGTTCGATATTCCGTTTTACGGCTTTATTGAGGTTTCCGGTAGTTACGCCGTAGAGTTCAGCCAAGTCGAAGTCCAGCATCACCCGCTGGCCCCGTATCTCGTAAATCTTACTTTGGATAGGTTGTAATTCCATTCTTACGTTGTTATTCAGTTGAGGTTATGCGGCAAAGATAGAGGGAAAACGACACCCCGGAGCGATCCGGGGCTTTTTTAATCTGGCAGAAATTTGTTTAATACATCTTGCAGGCAGCGACTATTTCCGTGCGGTATTTGTAGATGTCGTCGAGCGATTCGAGCAGATGTTTCGTGCCGTTCTTCTCGGCATCGAATGTTTCGAGGTATTTGTTACCCGTGTTGAAATGCAGGCGGCATATCGGCTTGCGGTTGTTGTCGTCGAGCAGGATTCCGAAATAGGATTGCGTGTCACGGTGTACCACGCGGGAAATGTCGTCGATTTCCGGATAAAGAATGGCCCGAACGATATAGAAACCCTGCATCTCTTCTTCCGTCGTAATGACCTTGTTTTCGCATTCGCGCACCGGTTCTTCAGAGGGCGCTGCCACTGGTGATACAGGCTCGGATTTAGGTTCGGCCCGGGTTTCTACTACCGTATCGGCACCGATAGCCGACTTGAGGCGTTCGTTCATGTAATCATTTGCATATTGAGCGAAAGCCTGTTTAACGATAGCTCGGAATTGTTCCAAAGCGACGTCGTTGAAACGGCCCGGATAGACCGGACGCGCGAAATACTTGACGAACTCGTCGCTCGGATCGTTCACCTCCTTGACGATGGCGTTACGTATTTCGTTCGTGTATTTCAGTTCGCTGGCCGTATTGAGGATCGTTTCGATGTCGAAATAGCTTTTGTGGAACTCCCGTAGCTTTTCCACCTGCGATTCCCGGTATTTTTCCATATTGAACTCGAAGAACGGTTTTTCATCCATCCTGTTCTTCTCGACCAAATCGGTGTAGAAACGATAAACGACGCCGTTGGTCAGAATGCCGAAACGAGCGTTCGAAACGTGGAAATAACGGAACAGCTGTCCGTTATGGGAGATCTGCTGTCGC
>ERZ779725.1855-NODE-1855-length-10959-cov-2.373991_pt1 | contig 10959 bp, 11 predicted proteins | sample MGYA00511890_ERZ779725 | MGnify/ENA primary metagenome ERZ779725 (study PRJEB29588, sample SAMEA2148549) | human gut metagenome | biome: human gut; feature: human-associated habitat; material: faeces | place: Denmark | collected 2008/2010 ...
CCTCTCGTATCGAATGGCCGTTTTGGCAGAAGTTTTTCACGGTATCCGTAATTCCTTTTTTGATTTCGTTATCGCAATCAAGCGATTTTATCCAGCCGGGAAGATTAAAGGAAATTTCGGAAACGGGGAATTCATAAAGAACAGTTTTTAAAATCTGCGTTATTTCCTCCTCGGTTATATTGGCGCAATCGGTACACAATACGGGTACACCGTACTTTTCGGAAAGCTCGTCGCAAAGCTTTTGCGCCGTATCATTTTTCGGATATTTGGAATTAACAAGAACGACAAACGGCTTGTTTATTTCACGAAGCTCGTTTATTACACGCTGTTCCGCTTCGGTATAATTGTTTCTGTCTATATCCACGATAGAGCCGTCTGTTGTTATAACAAGTCCTATTGTAGAGTGTTCGGAAATAACCTTCTGCGTTCCTATTTCCGCCGCCTCCGAAAAAGGTATGCTTTCCTCCGACCACGGCGTTTTAACCATTCTTGTTTCGCCGTTTTCCTCATAGCCCATGCTGTCGGGAATAACATAGCCGACGCAGTCAATCATTTTGATTTTTGCGCTGCCGCTGTCTCCAAAATCAATCTGCATTGCCTTATTGGGGATAAACTTCGGCTCTGTCGTCATTATCGTTTTCCCCTCCGCCGACTGCGGAAGCTCGTCGTTTATTCTCTGACGTTCGTATGTATTGCTTACATTCGGCAAAACCATAAGATCCATAAATCTTTTTATAAAAGTTGATTTTCCCGTTCGTACAGGTCCTACAACACCGATATAGATATCGCCGTCTGTGCGTGTTGCAATGTCTTTTAAAACATTCATTTTAAAAACCTCCGAGTAATAGTTTATTATAATAAAATATACTCGAAGGTTTCATATATTATTCCAAATTTTAATTACATTTCAAGAAGAAATACCTGATTATACGTTTTTTTGAATTTATCGTAAGCTTTTTGCGCATATGAAAGCTCGTCAAATATTCCGAAAACGGAAGAACCGCTTCCGCTCATTACCGCCCCCAACGCTCCGCTTTCTATAAGCTCCGCTTTAATATCGTTTATTACGGGATGAATAATTGCCGTAACGTTTTCCAAAACGTTATACATTCGCTGTGCAATTCCTTTTATATCGCCGTCGGAAATACATTTTATAACTCCCGACGTATGGGGGTGAAGCTCGTTTTTTACAGAATCAAACTGCGTAAAAACCTCCGCAGTCGAAACGTTTATGTTATCGGGCTTAACAAGCGTTATATAAGAATGAGGCAGTTTTCCGACAGGAATCAGTACCTCACCCGCTCCTCTTGCAAGGCAAACACCGCCTTTTATGCAAAAGGGAATGTCTTTTCCGACCTTATCTCCGATTTTTATAAGCTCGTTTTCGGTAAGCTTTGTATCGTAAATTTCATTAAGACCTTGGAGAACGGCGGCGGCGTCCGTACTTCCGCCCGCAAGTCCTGCCGCAACCGGGATAACCTTTTCTATAAAAATCTCGGCGCCGCCCGTTATGCCCGTATATGCAAAAAATTCTTCCGCCGCCTTATATGCCGTGTTGCTTCTGTCGGACGGCAAAAACGGCAATGTTGTATCAATTTTAATTTTTTCCGACTTTTTAACCGTTACGGTATCAAAAAGCGGTATTTCACACATAAGCATTTCAAGCTCATGATAGCCGTCGCCTCTGCGTCCGAGGCAATCAAGCGTAAGATTGATTTTTGCGTTCGCCTTTATTACAGCCGTTTTTTCCATATTTGCCTTACCTTTCCGTGAAAAAAGCAGGATAGTTTCCTGCTTTTTTATTGTTTAATTTCGTAAATCGCACGCATAAGCTGTGTATCGTCTTTTCTGTCCAAAAGATAAATATTTTTTACATTATCGGGCAAGTCGACCTCCGCAGTCGGCTTTATTCCCACACCGTGGATATTATCGCCGCAGGGAAGAAAATATTCGCCCGTCGTAATTACTGCCGTTGATTCCGAGTCAATCGGATAAACAGTACCCACAACGCCTTTTCCAAACGTATTCTTGCCGACTACCGCCGCACCGTTTATATCTCTTAACGCACCCGTTAAAAGCTCAGAGGCGCTTGCCGTATTTTCGTTTACCAAAACGGCTATTTTTTTATCAAAACAGTTTGCGTCCGAATTATAAACCTCATCGCCCTTATTCCTGTATTTTATTTTCACAATCTGACCTTCGGGCATAAGCGTATCCGCAATTTTAACAACGCTGTCAAGCGTGCCGCCGCCATTGTTTCTTAAATCGATAACAAGACCGCTTATATTCTGCGATACAAGCTTATCAAAGTGCGTTTTAAATTCGTTTGCGGTTGTATCGCCGAAATTTGAGATTTTTATATATCCTATATTATCCTCAAGAATTTCGGAATCCACGGTTTCAGCCGTAACCGCACGTCTTACCACGCTTACGTCTTTATAAGCCTCTTCGGAAAGGTCGTATATTTTTATATTTACGCTTTGTCCCGTATGACCTTTCAAAACGCTTACGGCATCGCTTAAGTGGTCGCCGTCATATTTTTCGCCCTCAACCTCGCTGATAACGTCGCCTGCTTCTATGCCTGCTTCTTTTGCGGGACCGTTTTCAAAAGCACGTGTTACAACAATTTGATTATCGCTGTCCACCGTAACCTCCACGCCGATACCTGCGTATTCACCCGTCATATTTTGATTAAAATCATCTATACTCGAAGGCGGAACGTAATACGTAAATCTGTCTCCCATTGACGCAACATAAGCGCCGTAGGCATTTTCGGTTGCTTCGGGGATATTTATTTTATCGGTAAAATAATAATTTTCTTTGATAAGCTTATTGAGCTTTTCAATTTTGCGTGAAACCAAAACCCCGTTCGAGCTGTCGGCACGCTCATAAACAACACCCGTCAAAAATCCGACAGCAAGAGCCAATACGATACTCAAAAATCTGCCGCCTTTCTTTTTTCGAGGCAGTTTGTTCACGATTTTCTCAAGGCTTTTCAACTCTTCGGCTGTTAATTCTTCATTATTTTCATTCATATTATCCATTATAACCTCTCAAATCAGTTGACATATTTCTGCGGATCTTGGCGTGTACCGTTTAAAAACACTTCAAAATGAAGATGCGGTCCCGTAGAAATGCCCGTACTTCCAACTTTTCCGATTGACTGACCCGCCGTAACAGACGCGCCTGCGGAGACACCTCTGGAACTCATATGCGCATAAAGCGTCATAACACCGCCGCCGTGGTTTATAATAATGTAGTTACCGTACGAGCTTGAATACTGCGATGTTGTAACCGTGCCTGCCGCCGCCGCCACTATATTTGCGCCGCTCGGTGCGGCAATGTCTATACCGCTGTGCGTTCTGTATATTTTAAGCACAGGGTGAAAACGTCTGCCAAAATATGACGTAAGCTGCTTATGACCGGGGCACGGCCAAACCATTCCGCTTGCGGAATATGACTGTGCCGGAGCATTTTTAGCTTGCGCGGCTTTCGCCTGTTCTTCAAGAATTTTCTTGATTTCATTCTGTATTCTTGCGTTTTCTTTTTCTTTCAAAGCCTGCTCGGCTTTTGCGGAAGCTATGTCATTATTGATTTCGTTTAAAACCTGCTGATTTTCCGCTTCCAAAGCGGCAACTCTGTCTTTTTCCGTCTGCGCCTGCACCTTAACGGTTTCAACCTGCGCTTTATCGGCGGAAAGCTGTTCCTTTATTTCTTCCGTTTTCTCTTTTTGGTTTACGATACTTCCGATAATCTCCTGATCGTATTCCGCAAGCTGTTTTATAATTCCGAGTCTGTAGAAAAAGTCCGAAATACTTCCGCTGTCAAACAAAATTTCTATATACGAAAGCGAATTATCCTCATATAACGCCTGCATTCTTTCAACAAATTTTTCCTTTGCCTTGCCTTCCTCGCCGCTGAGCCATTCTATGTCGGCTTCTTTGGCTTTTATGTCGGATTCCAAAGCGTTCACTTGATTGATAAGCTTAGTAAGCTTTGCATTTGCTTCAATGAGCTGTGCGTCAAGCTGATTTTTCTTTTCCAGATACGGAGTTTTGGATTGCTCCGCTTTGTTGATTTTATCCTTAAGCGCATTTATATCGCTCTGATTTTGATTTTGTTTTGACTGCAAATCGGACTTTTTGTCGGCATAAGCAGTATATGAACAAAAAATCATTATTATGCAGATAAGGACTGCATTAATTCTTTTTGCCATTCTTGCACCTCCGTTAATATCCCATAAAAAATCTGTTTATTGCGTCTATAATCGCTATTACCACGGGTACGACAAGCGCCATAAGAAAAACAATCACAATCATAACGCTTATCTCTTTTTTGCCCTCTATTTTAAACACCTTTTTACAGAATTTTCTCCACATATGAGAAAATGTTTTTTTCACAGAAGCTGATTTTTTCGTACGGCTTTCGGTACTGTGATGATGATGATGGTGATGATGGTGATGCCGTCTGCCCGATTCCTCCGTATTGTCAACTACTATAACATTATCCTCCATTTATATAACTCCTTTAAACCTTAAGATATTTTCCAACGGCAAACGATGCGCCCAAGCCGCCTACCAAAAGCCCGAATACGCTGTTTGAAACGAGCAGGCTTCTTGCTACTTCTCCGACATTCATAAAGCTTATACTGTTCATAAGTCCGTTTAATGCCGTATGGAAATTTCCGAAAAGCACAAAATATGCGTATATAAGAATACCGCACGCCAAAAGCGAGCCGAAAAGCCCTATAATAAGTCCCTCCAAAATAAACGGGATTCTTACAAAGCGGTCGGTTGCGCCAACATATTTCATTATGTTTATGTGCTTTCTTCTCGAAAAAATCGAGACATTTATTATGTTTGAAACTATGCTTAAACACAAAAGCGCCAAAAGTATATACGCAACTATGCTGTATATTCTTATTTTGCGTGAAAATGCGTCTATTTTCTGCGAAATTTCAACGCTGTCCGACACAGAATCAACCTGCGGAATCGCCTTTATGGAATCTATAACGCTCTGCGCCGATGAAAGATCGGTAAGCGTAACCAAAAACGAGTTTCTGAAAGGGTTGTCCTGCTCGTTAAGACCTGCAAGAGCAGACGATTCTCCGAGCTCGTTTTTTATATCCGTAAGTGTTTCGCTCTTTGTTTTTAATACTGCGTCTCTGACGTGTTCAACGCTTTTTATTTCTTCCGCAACAGCACCGAGGTCTGTTTCGGGAACTGAATTTTTTATGTATATCTGAAATTCAAAGCCGTTTCCTATCTGCTCGGAAACATACATTGTATTAAGCGATATAATTTCAAAAATTCCTATTATAAAAAGCGAAACCGTAACCGTTATAATTGTTGTAAGCGTAACGGTTCTGTTTGTGAACAGATTGGAAAACGCCTCTTTGAAATAGTAACTAAAGTTCTTCATCTTCGGCATATCCTCCCCGTTCGTCATCTCTCGTGATAAGTCCTCCGACAACCTCCACAACACGCTTGTGCATACTGTTTACGATTTCCTTATCATGCGTTGCCACTATAATAGTGGTACCACTTTTGTTTATCTCTTCAAGATAGCTCATTATTTCTCTCGAAGTTTCGGGGTCAAGATTTCCCGTAGGCTCGTCCGCAATTATAAGGTTGGGATTATTGGCAAGCGCTCTTGCTATAGCCACCCTTTGCTGTTCTCCGCCCGAAAGCTGATTCGGCAAAAATTTTGCCTTTGACGAAAGCCCCACTCTTCCCAAAACATCGGGAACACGGCGGCGTATCTGACGGTTTGACGCGCCTATAACACGCATAGCGTACGCAACATTTTCAAGGACGGTTTTGTTATCCAAAAGTCTGAAATCCTGGAACACCATGCCCAGCGTTCTGCGATAAAAAGGTATTTCCTTTCGTTTAAGCTCCGCAACCTTAACGTCATTTATTATTATATTTCCGCTTGTCGGCTTTTCTTCAGCCGTTATAAGCTTTATAAGAGTTGATTTTCCCGCTCCGCTGTGTCCGACAAGAAAAACAAACTCACCTTTTTCTATTTTCAGATTTATTCCGTTTAACGCACTTACGTTCGTATTGTCATAAACCTTTACAACATTTTCAAAAACTAACACTTAAGGCACCTCAGATTTTCATAACGTTTGCCGAGAGATATTTTTTAACCATCATGGCAACCTTGAATATAATAGCGTCGTCAAACTGTCTCAAATCAAGACCCGTAAGCTTTTGGATTTTATCAAGACGATAAACGAGCGTATTTCTGTGGATAAAGAGACGTCTTGACGTTTCAGAAATATTAAGGCTGTTATCAAAGAACTTCTGAATTGTAAGAATTGTTTCTTGGTCAAGCTTTTCGATAGAGCCGTTTTTGAACACTTCGTCAAGATACATCTGACAAAGCTTAACGGGAAGCTGATATATAAGTCTGCCGATTCCCAAAGCTTCATAATTAAGTATTTCTTTATCGTTATCAAAAACTTTGCCTATTTCTATTGCGAGCTGCGCCTCTCTGTAGGAGGTTGAAATTCCTCTCAAATCGTCCGTTACAGAACCGATTCCGACGCAAACGTTTACCATAGCGTCGCTTCTTATCATATTAATGATTTCTCTTGCGATTTTCGTTTTATCCTTAACAGCCGCATCCTTGGGCATTTCCAGTATAACGGCATAGTTCTTTTCATCTATCGTTATAACAAACTGTTTACCCTTTTCGGGGAATATTCCCTGAAGGATTTCGTTTACCGAAGAATCGTCGGGAGACGGAAGCGAAACTGCGAAAACTATTCTCGATTTTTCGTATTCAAGCTTAAGCTCCTTGGAACGTACATATATATCTCCGGGAAGCACACTGTCCAAAACTATATTTTTTATAAAGCTTATGGTATCGTATTTTTCTTCATAATGCTGTTTTATCGTAATGAAAGAAGCCGCAAGAAGCTGTGCGCATTTCTTGGAAATTTCGTTTGTATTCTCAACATAAACGCAAAAATCAAATTTAGAACGCGAAAAAACGGGCTTATATGTTATACCGCTGTCGGTAAAAACAGCGCCGTCCGTAATAAGGTCCATATTAACGGGCATTTTTTTGCCCACGCTTGATGTACTCGAAGCCGCTATTATCGTTCCGTTTTCATCGATTATCCCGAAAGGATACTCAACTATTCCGACATATTGGTAGATTGCGCTTTGAAAATGCTTATTCAGCATGGTATCACACTCCTATATAAATTTTACATCCAGATATAATTTTACATATACATTATATATTCTAACATACAATTGTGAAAATTGCAAGTTTTTTTAACGATTTTCCTTAATTTTTATCGAATTTATTGTTTCTTTGAGCTTTTTTGTAAGAAATTCAAGTTCATTTACGTCCTCTTTGCCACGTTTTGCCTCCAAAATTCCCGACATAATTCTCAAATGATTCTCAAAATATTCCCGTCTTAACGGTTCGTCTTCCGAAATTTTTCCGAAATAAAGTGAAAACAAATCTTTTTTTTCTTCCTCTCCCCGTTTTGCACGCATTATATTGTAAAATCGGCTGTTTTCCTTTGCCAAAACCTCTTTTTCGATTATGTAGCCGTTTTCGCAGAGGAATTTCCGAAAAATATATATTTCCGTCATAGGCTGAACCACAACGGCATCTGCGCTTTTGGCATAATCCTCACTTTCGGAAAGTATTTTCGCTGCCATGCGTCCGCCCATTCCGCATATGCTTATAACGTCCGCTTTTTTATCTTTGAGCTCTTTAAGCCCGTCAGACTTTATCAATTCCGTTTTATCGGAAAGTCCGTAGTGTGCTATATTCTTTTTTGCAGTCATGAGCGGACCTTCTCTTATGTCGCAGGCATATGCAAATTCTATTTTTCCTTTTTTCAAAAGATAAATAGGCAAATAGCCGTGATCGCAGCCTACATCGGCAAGAACTTTTGTTTCGCCTATAAGCTCCGCCGCTTTTTTTAGTCTTTGTGTTAATGTTATCATAAAAAATCTCCAAATTTACAATCAATGAATTATAATAATAATTTATCACATTTTTTCGTTTTTGTCAAGTAAAAACGGCTCGCAGCAAAATGCAAGCCGTTTTTTGTCAGTTATCCTTTTTTTCATCGCCCAAAAGCTTTTTGAAAATCGGAGGGAGCGGTACTCCCAGTGAGTTTAAGTTTTCGGTTACGGAAATAAGCTCGGTGTATACATAATAGCAAAGAACGCTGTTTGAAATTATAAAATATGTATCGGAAAAAAATTCCGAAAGTCCCAAAGACATTATGCAAACCAAAACCATTCCGCATTTTTTAAAACCGCCGTCCCGCAGCTTTGAGGAAGATATTTTCCCGTCCGTTTTATATGCCTTGGCTATCCCTGTCGCAAAATCCGTAACGATTCCGAAAACAAGCGCAAGCCACAGCAAATTAAAATTGATTGAAAAATCTCCGAAAAGCTTGGAAAACGTATCAATATTAAAGTCCGTAATAGTTATTCACCTCCTTGGAGCGCTCTCATCACTATAACGATTGTCCATAACTTATCCTCGTTCAAATTCAGACTGCCGTCGGGCAAACCTTTCAAAATGCCCTTTTCAAGCGCCTTATGAACATATTCTTTTGCCCAGTCGGGGCAGGCTGTTGTCCAGTTGTAAATTTTTTCTTCCATTTTTGTTTCCTCCTTTTTTGCCGAATTGTTTAAAAACTCAGCAACCTTATTTATATCAAAATTTTTACCGGGGCAAGCGGTTGCATTATAATCGCAATGACGTGCATATTTTTGTATGCTCGGTATCTTCGCTTTTAAATATTTGTAAAGCTCGGCGCATGATTTATACTGTGCGTCTGTCGGCGTCTGAACCGAAAAATCGCCCTGCAAGCCAACCGAAATAACATGGCTGTTATGCCCTGCAATTCCCGCAGCGATATTTAAGCCCCTGCCCTCGTATACGGTTCCGTTAAAGCCTATCCAATAATTATATCCAATGGCAAGCCATCCGTTTTTCATAACGTGGTATACTTCAACATCATTTACCGTCCAGGTCGGGTGCGCCATATGATGAAATGCGACAGCGTCAACCTTGTCAAGCTTAAGCGGCGTTAGCATTCCCCTTATAATTTGATTTTTGATTTTCTTTATTTTCATGTCTTCACCTCCCTTCTTTTTTATAATAACACAGATTAGGTCGCTTCTCACACCAACTTTTTGTTTTTAAGTAAAATTTTTAAAAAAAATACTGTGCGATTTTACCATAACATTTATAAACTCAAGCGTAAGCGTCCGTGTTTTGCCGTCAATCGGCAAGTATAAAACGCTTTGTTTTTGTGCAAAAGTGAGAATTTGGAAAAAATAAAATAAAACTCTTGAAAATAAGTGTGCATTGATATATAATGTATATATCATTAAGAACGGAGACCAATATAAATGGAATTTATTATAGAAAAAATTGTATGCTTTCTTTTGGCGGCGCTTGATATTTTTCCGCTTGCAATACTGCTTTATAAGCCCTTCAAGTCCAACATGGGCGCATCATACAAAAAGGCGATGGCTTTAATGGGATTGGGCTTTATGCTATACGACGTAATGTTTGCTTTTCTTTTCACACAGCCGTTTTATCCCGACAGCATTATGGGCTGTTTTCGCTTTTCACAGCTTGCTGTTTTGGCGGCTCTTACCGCTATATTGACAAAGGAACGTTTTTCAAGGCTTATTTATATTTTTACATATCTTTATTCGCTCGGTTTTGCAATTCTTACCGCATCGGTAATTACCGAACAGCTTATATACCCGCTTTTTACCGAAATAAGAGTTCAGCCGTATTTGATTATGACAATTGCCCGAATCATACTTACCGCATGCTTCTACCGTGCCGCAGACAAAACGGTTTCAAATACGCTTACGCCCAATCTCAAAATTGAAGATGACGATACATGGAATTATCTGTGCATTTTCAACGTGCTTTTCATGATTGTTCTGCTCTTTGTTTCAACAAGTACGCTTTCTCTTGACGAGCCGAAATTTTCGGCTCTCTTCGGAAGCGCAGCGCTGTTTTTTACGGTTACTTTGATAAACACCATGTTTTTCTCTTTTTCAAAGGAGTTGAAAGCAAAGACGGAAGCTGCCGTAAAAGCCGAAAACGAGAAGAAAATTTCTGAGCTTTTAAAAAGCAGATATGAGCTTATGAGCGAAGGCATAAAGGAAACACGCCATCTTAAAGAAGATGTAAAAAAATGCTTTAATAAGCTGAAAACATATATAGATAACGAAAACTACAGCGAAGCAAAGTCAGAATTTCAGCATTATCTCAATAATTACTCAAGCAGCAGAAAAGCCATGCTTTGCGAAAACTTCACAGCGGACGCAATACTGCGCTATTATAAAAGGAAAGCAATTGAAGCAGGAATAGACGTTTCGATTTCGTTCCGCTTGGAGGACGATGCTCTTATTCCCGATGCGGAGCTTTGCACATTTATCGGCAGCTGCATGGAAAACGCTATTGAAGGCTGTATGACAGCGCCGGAAGACGAGCGTTTTATAAAAATCGGAACATTGCAGGCAGGCAATTATTTTTACGTTGTATTCGACAACAGCTTTGACGGCGAATTGCATAAACAAGGCGATGACGAAAACAGTCCGTACCTTTCAAGAAAAAGCGGATTTACCGTGCCGGGGCTCGGCATGAAGGCTATCGCGGGGGTTGTGAACAGATGCGGCGGTCAGATGAAAATCGAAACCGAAAACAATGTGTTTTCCCTTTCGGCTTCCCTGCGTTCAAAATAAAACGAAAAAAAATATTGAAGAAATTTCAAAAAAAGTATTGACAAACCAAAGAAAATTTGGTATACTGTTTAAGCGTTGTTACAAATGCGGAGAGATGTCCGAGTGGTTTAAGGAGCTAGTCTTGAAAACTAGTGACTCGAAAGAGCCCAGAGTTCGAATCTCTGTCTCTCCGCCATCTTTTTTTAATTTCGGTTATTTGGAG
>ERZ779725.1857-NODE-1857-length-10955-cov-3.511743_pt1 | contig 10955 bp, 8 predicted proteins | sample MGYA00511890_ERZ779725 | MGnify/ENA primary metagenome ERZ779725 (study PRJEB29588, sample SAMEA2148549) | human gut metagenome | biome: human gut; feature: human-associated habitat; material: faeces | place: Denmark | collected 2008/2010 ...
GGCTTGTCGAAGAAATATTCCAAGTCTTTATGGATAGGGAGGCCCTTGGCGATAAGCTCCTTTACGCCTATCCCCTGCTTGAAGTTTGGATTGAATTGAATCAAAGCCTTTCGCCACAGCTTTTCATTTTTGATAGACTCGCTGACCTCGTCCTTGATTCGTTCATCTTTTATGGCAACAAAGCTCTGAAGGTAACTTTTGTAGCTACCCTTCAAGCTTTCATATAATTCTATTATATTCATAGATGTTTGTCTTTTAAACAACTACAAAGATAGCATTATTCTTTGATAATAGAGCATATATTTAGATAGAAAGTGTTTTTCTTAGTGATTTTCCCTATTTTGGGCGAAAAGTTCCTATGTATGGGAGTAAACTAAATACCAGTTGTGCAGATTGGTCGTTTCCTGATTTAGCTTGACTACTTGCTCGTCTTAAGTCTTGACAATGTTGACTCTGTTAAGCATTTGTGATATCGCATGAAATCGTCGTGTAAAAGATCATGTGGAACGTTATAGGACAAAGGTCCACAAATAAAAATAGAGGTATTATGGCGAATATTGATTTGAAATTATCCTCAAAAGACGCAGCTGCAATGATGCGACCAACTGTCATAAAAAGAAAATTCCGTAGTAGATAATAATAATGCAAGAGAGTGTGTGTTTATTACATACTCTCTTGCCCCTGTATATATAATGAGTTATTTTCCCAAAGACTTGAACATCTTGGTGATGCACTTTTTCTTCTGTTCCATGTTCGGGTGAACATAGAGATTAAGGGTTGTTGTAATATTGGCATGACCGAGCAGTACGCTTACTGTCTTGTAGTCGCAGTTGCTTTCAATGCAGCGTGTGGCAAAGCTGTGGCGTGCGGTGTGGTATTTCAACCGAGGAATGTCAAGGCGTTTCATCAGCCGATGATAGTAGTTGCGGTAGGTGCGTGGCTCTGTCGGTTTCTCCTCGTTGGTTAGTACATAGAAGTCTGTGTTTACCACCTTTTTCAGAGGTTTTACCATAGCCAGAAGTTCTTTGTTCATTGGTATCTCACGGCATGAGTTCTTGGTCTTTGGTGTGTTTATGACCAACTCTGTGTGCTTGCGTTCACCCTCCACAATGTAGATGCGCTCAATGGTACGATTCACGGTTATTGTGCCGTTGTCGGTGTTGATGTCCGACCATTTCAAACCACAAATCTCTCCGATACGCAAACCTGTAGTCAGACTGATGTAGATGCCGAGGTTGCGAAACGTGAAGTTCTGCTTGATGAAATCGAGGATCTTTTTATGGTGTGCCACCGTCAGCACCTCAATTTCCTTGTTGGTCTCTGTTGTAGGGTACTTGATGTCCCACTCGCAATAGCTCATCCACTCGTTCTTTACTCCGAACTTCATCACCATTTTCAAGACAATAAGGATATCCTTCACCGTCTTAATGCTTAGACCGCCATTCAGTTTCTGCAAAACGAACTCCTGCAGAAGTTTCTCACTCAGAGCCTCACAATCGCCAAATGATGGCAGAATGTGGTTCTCCAAAACTAACACATAAGCAGCGTATGTAGACTGCTTAACGTAGCGTTGCTTGTCTATTTTCCAAGCCAACGCAATTTCTCTAATTGTTTTTGTTGTCATAGTAATCCTTAATTTTGAAGGTGTACATAATAATTAGAGAAAATAGACCTCTGATGTCCCAAATCTCAGATTCCCTGAGTTTCAGGGGGAGTGGATTGGTAAAACAATCGGAGATATTGCACCTTTACAAAGAGGTTTTGATTTACCTACAGGGCAAATTTGCAATGGCAAAATCCCAGTAGTTTATAGCAACGGCATCATGAATCATCATTCATCATATAAATGTGTTGCTCCAGGATTAGTTACAGGTCGTTCTGGCACAATTGGAAAATTTACCTATATCGAAGACGGCTATTATTGGCCTCATAATACTTCATTGTGGGTTACAGACTTTCATGACAATAACCCCAAGTTTATATATTACTTATATCAAACAATACATATTGGACAATATTCTACTGGGTCAGGAGTTCCTACATTAAATAGAAATAATGTTCATAGACATAAGACCTTTATTCCTAAATTAAAAGAACAAAATAAAATCGCAGCATTCTTATCACTTCTTGATGAGCGTATCGTCACCCAAAACAAAATCATTGACAAGTTGCAGTCTTTAATCAAGGGAATTATGGTTGAACTGCAAAAACAAGGAGAAGATAGGGGTACTTGGAAAAAATTATCTCTTGGTGATGTTCTTTCTGAAAGGAATGAGCGCAACACTAACTTATATCAAGTTTTTTCTGTTTCTGTTAGTCAAGGCATTGTCAATCAAGTTGCTTACCTTGGGCGTTCATTTGCAGCTAAAGACACATCAAAATATAATGTGGTGCACTATGGTGACTTAGTTTATACCAAAAGTCCCACAGGTTCATTTCCTTATGGCATAGTAAAACAAAGTATTAACATTGATAATGTTGCTGTTTCACCATTGTATGGTGTTTATGAACCCAGAAGTTTTGCTATTGGAGCATATCTTCATGAATATTTTATGAGTGAAATAAATACACATAACTACTTGCATCCTTTAATTCAAAAAGGGGCAAAGAACACCATCAATATTACAAACCAACGCTTCTTAGAGAATAGAGTTCCTATGCCTGTAAACTCTAATGAATTATTGCTGATTTCAAAATTGCTATATTCGTTAAATGACAAGATAAAACATGCGCAAAACACATTAGAAGAATATCACAAACAGAAGCAATACTTGCTCCGTCAGATGTTTATATGAACATTTGGCGAAGCAGATACTGCTTTTGAGAATTATAGAGGGCAAGCAATTGCCTCTCTGTTTCTATTTTGCAGTCTATATGACCCAGTATAAGGTATATTCGTTTTTGATTTTCTAAGGTTGGTAGTTTAATACTTGCTTTCTCAAAGTCAGCCTTACACAGGTTGAACCTCGTACTTCCTTGTGCATAAGGATAGATAAACTTTCGAAATGCTGTTGAAGAAACGTAGTAAGACAGATACGGAGGAAAAGCCACTTCCTTATTTGTGATGTGAATGCCAAAACAGAAACTATTCAGATACACTTTTTCTTTACCAAGAAACACAGAACCGATACCAACTTCATTTGGTGTTTCCGATGACAAGGTGAATAAGACATCACCATATTCGACAATATTCTGTTTCTCACCATCTTTGATTGCCACATATTGGAAATCATTTTCATTGATGATATTGTTTGAATACACATTCAAATAAGTTATGAAAGGCTTACCCGAACCGAAATCTTGTGCTGACTTCCCAGATAGTCCAGAATATGAAGTGCCAAGTTCTGTAAAAGAGGTCAATACTTCACCACCATATTGAGTATACAAGAAGTCATTTAGTCCCTTGATTAAGGACTGCAACTTGTCAATGATTTTGTTTTGGGTCGCAATGCGCTCGTCAAGAAGAGACAATAGATGTCCTATTTTAACTTGTTCTTGATGACTAGGTAAGGATAACGGCATGTCTGTAATCATTTCCTTACGCACAGAATCAACTGAATTCTTGGCACTCATTCTCTTTACCCTATTGTAAAACTTGGAAGAGAAAAAGTGAAAAAGATAATTTGCATCACACTTAAAATCACTAAGAATATAGACACGTTGATGAACACCAATTTTCCCATAAGTATGATGGAACACTTTACCAACTCCAACACCATCACCAGCAGTTAGAATAGCTTCACCATCAAAAGTCCATGAATTAATACGCTCTACGGTTTGAGAACGTACATAAAATGGATAAATACCATCGTCTATCTTATCTTGTGTGTTCTTATTGCCAGTGGAGATACTGCACACATCCCTAAATTTGCACTTCTCCCACTCCCCCTGAAACTCAGGAAATCTGAGATTTGGGACCTTTATATTCTTATGTTCGTTATTTACTGTCGTTGTCATTTTTAATCCTTAATTTGATCGTTCTGAAATAGTCTACCAGCTTGGTGGACAAATTATTTCCCTAAAATTTCCACAAGTTGTGGAAGATTTCAGTTCTCCTTTGGATTGAGGTCGAAAGGAAGCAGAGGCATATCGTCATCACCATTATTAAATCTGTCGAAATCAGAAATATATGAACAGTCTTGGATGAGCTTATATTTCTCATATTCTCCATAAGCCTTTGCTCTTGCTTCATCTTGCGAAACAGTTCCTGCCGAAGGGTTTGCCTCATAGTCCATTGCCGCAAGGAACTGGGCAAGTCGCTTTCGCCAATCTTCCATTGTTGTAATGATATGGCGTTGGGCACGAGTCTCAGCAAAGTCAAGGAATGAAGTAGTTATACCATTGAGTTGATTAAGTTCGGTATCCGACAAATAGTTCTTGGCTACAATTGTGTCCGACTTTTGTACTCGTCCGTTAGGTGCTTTTTTCCATGTGGTAAGCCCCATGTGTGGTTGTTCGGCATCAGCTCTGTTATAGACAATCTCTGCTGCGGTATGATGTGTGACAGCCAAGTGCATCATATTCTGCACCATCTTGAAGAACAATTTGGTACTTTCTGATTTTGCATCATAATCAGCACTACACTCTGCATATACATCCGTTATCTTCTGATAGTAGCGACGTTCAGACGTCCGTATCTCACGGATGCGTTCCAGCAAGTCATCAAAGTAGTCCTTGCCGAAATGCTTGCCTTGTTTCAAACGTTCGTCATCAAGTACATACCCCTTGATGATAAACTCCTTCAACACAGAAGTTGCCCATATACGAAATTGAGTTGCTTGATAGCTGTTCACACGGTAACCTACGGCAATAATGGCATCAAGGTTGTAGAACAAAGGAGTACGTTCAACATCACGCTCACCCTCAAGTTGAACTTGTTGAATTTTTCTACAAGTTGCCTCTTTTGTAAGTTCTCCACTTTCATAAATTTGAGAAAGGTGATAAGCAATCGTTGCTCGGTCTACGCCAAACAAATCTGCCATGCGTTTTTGCGACATCCAAAATGTCTCGTTGTTAAATATCACTTCAATACGTGTTTCGCCTTGTGCTGTTTTATACAGCAATATGTTGGATTCCAGCGAGCTTTGAATAAGTTCTGTGGTAGAAACGGACTGCGAAAAATATTCTCTTGCTTGTTGCACCAGAGGTTTCTTTCCGTCTGCATTTTCAGCTATAATCATGCACGCCATACGAGACAAACGGAATATGTTCACCTTTCTATATGCACCACTACCGAGCTTGACCATATCAACCGTTTGGTTGAAATGGTCATCAATCTTCATGCCTTTTTGATTGGCTACGGCAATTGCCTTATTTATGACATTTTGAAATTTCCAGTTAGTAGAATATCCCATAGCATTACAAAGGTCGCGCGAACTCCAATATTCCTTGTTGTTTTCGTCAGTCCTGCGGATAGCATCAAACGTAGGACGCATTTCTGGTATATTATCTTTCTCAGCCATATAAAACGTTCTTCTAAAATTGTCCCAACCTGGTACAAAAAATTTATTCAACCAATCCCAATTCCTTCAGATAACCTTCAATCTCCTTGTCAAGGTCGGCTCGTTTGGCTTCCAGCTCCTTGATTTCCTTCATCACGGCATGGATGTCAATAGGTTCTTCTTCCTCGAAAGTATCAACGTAACGAGGAATGTTGAGATTGTAGTCGTTCTCAGCCACTTCTTGCAGTGTGGCGAGATGGCTGTACTTTTCTATCTCCTTGCGCTCACGATAGGTATCAACAATCTTCTTGATATGCTGCGGACGGAGTTTGTTCTGGGTCTTTACCTTTTCAAACTCCTTGCTTGCATCAATGAACAGGATGTTGTCATCCTCCTTACGGCATTTCTTAAACACCAAAATACAAGTCGGAATGCTTGTGCCATAGAAGATGTTGGCAGGCAGACCGATGATGGCATCCACATAGTTCTTCTTCTCAATGAGGAAACGGCGGATTACACCCTCGGCATTGCCACGGAACAAAACGCCATGAGGAGCGACACAAGCCATTGTGCCACCCTCATTAAGGTGGTAAATCATGTGGAGAATAAAGGCATAGTCGGCCGTCTTGCGTGGTGCCAAGCGTCCTGCCTTGCTGAAACGATCATCGTTGTTGAACTTATCGGCTGCACTCCATTCGGCAGAGAAAGGTGGATTTGCGACGACAGCGTCAAACTGAGTGTCGCCAAAAGCATCAGCCTCTAAAGTATCGCCATTCTCAATGCGGAAATTGCTGAACTTGATACCATGCAGAAGCATATTCATGCGAGCCAAGTTGTAGGTCGTAGGGTTCTTCTCCTGTCCGAAAATCTCGTTTGCATGACCTATGCTTGCTGCACGGAGCAACAGCGAACCACTACCACAAGTTGGGTCATAGACATTGCGCAGACGAGCGTGACCGATGGTTACAATCTCTGCCAAGATACGGCTCACTTCCTGAGGTGTGTAGAACTCACCTGCTTTCTTGCCAGCACCAGCGGCAAATTGGCTTATCATATACTCGTAGGCATCACCGAGAATATCTATCTCTTGCGATGCTTCTACACCAAAGTCAATATCATCAAGTGCAAGAAGTACATTACTGACCAAAGTGTTCTTGTCATCGGCAGTCTTGCCCAACTTGGGTGAAGCAAGGTCAATGTCAGAGAATAGACCTCCAAAGTCTTCTTCGCTGTCCTGCCCGAGAGTACTGTCCTCAATACGCTTCAATGAGCGTTCGAGCATCGGCAGAATATTCTCCTTCTTCTTGATGCTCTCAATGACAGACGAGAACAGGAAGTTTGGTTCAATGAAGTAGCCGATATTCTCCAGACATTCGGTCTTGACAACCTCTTGAAGTTCTTCTATATCTTCGTCTTTCTCCATTGCCCACAGTTCTTTAAATGTGACTTCATCATCCACCAATGCATCATTGGCGTGTTTCTCTATCTTCTCCGACAAATACTTGTAGAAGATAAAGCCAAGGGTGAAATACATGAAGTCACTTGCCGACATATTGCCACGCAGTTTGTTGGCAACTTCCCAAAGTTGGTCACGGAGTTTCTGTTGTAATTCTTCGCTCATATCGTTATTTCTTTTCTTGCTTTTTTAATTTCTTTGAAACATATAAATAGTAGTTGAAAGCATTATCATTAGCTTTGTTAACAATGACATCTGCGACAATATTTGCAGGAGAATTTCTTGCTAATTTTCCCCATGCTAATTCTGAATATGGATTTATCCATTCAGATAAAACATATACATTGCTGGCTGGTAAACAGAAGTTTATCATATTAAGCATTTTATCTTTTCCAACTTCTCCAACAAAATAGGACGTAAGCATATTCTCAATAAGCATTACGTCATCGTGAGTCGCTTTTTTGTTTGCAACACTGCCGAGCCATATCTCTTTTATCCTTGAAAAATCATTGATGTGGTGGTTTTTATCCTTAAACCTATCTGTTATAAGGTTTCGCTCAGCTTTTCCTATATAGTAATGCACTGATGATTTTGCATATTTCTTCATTCCACTCATCAAATACAGACAGCAAGGAATATTATTTGTTCTATCCCAATCCCTTGCACTTTCCATATCTGCAAACGGTCCATACCATCTCATTATGTATATATTCTTCTCCATAATCTGCTTATTCCCAACTGAATGTTCTTATAATAGAACGCAGTTTATCGAGTATTCTTGTCAATGCCTTGCGCTTTTTTATCAGTCCCAAGTGTTTATCTTTCAATGCCTCTTGTATGATTTCTGGTTGTTCTTTTTGCAAGTAATCATATTCAGACAGGTAATGATTGAGAACCGTTACATCCAAGCCCTCTTCTTTTGCAAGTTTATCTACAGCATTGTTCCGCTCAGTCGTGATATAGTTGTTCAACCGTTCTTCGAGGTCACTCGTTCCGTCTGCCTTTTGTTTGCGAGCCATGAAGTTGTCACGGTCATCATCTACATTCTTCTGGATAAATCCGTCAATGAGCTTTGCCTTACTGCGAAGTTCGGCATCCTTTATCATTGTGTCGATGATGTGCTTGCGCTTTTCTGAATAATCCTCGCTGTATGGATTGAGGTCTGCAATCAACTCCAAAATGTAGGCAACATTGATAATGTCACTATGCAACAATTCCAAGCAGAAGTCAATATCCGTAAGTTTATGATCTTCTGGAGTTGGTTCGTCTTCATTAGGGTTGGGAGTTGGCTTTGGTGCAGGTGGGTCAACCAAAATAATGCTGTCATGAATGTCAAGATACTTGCTGCGGAAGTCCATAAACTGCTGTTCGGTCATGCCAAGGTCGGGAGCATCTACATCAAACTCGTCATACACCTGTATCTCTGCGTGTTTCTTGATGATGTCACGGAAAGCAAGGATAAACTGCTTCTTGTCGTTCTCACTCTGCAAATAGTCCACATAGTGCGGTTCGGGATAATGCTCCAAGAAGTCCTTTGTCAGTTCTTGATAGTGGGTTTTGACATCATCAAATGGTGGTCGCACAATATCTTCAAGATTGTTGCTGTTGCTGAAAAGTTTGATAGACTCGTCCACCTTGCTTTTCAAGTCACGGAAGCACACCACCTTTCCGAAACGTTTCTTCTCGTTCAGCACACGGTTGGTACGGCTGAACGCTTGCAGTAAGCCATGATACTCCATGTTCTTATCAACATAGAGCGTGTTGAGTTTCTTGCTGTCGAAGCCAGTAAGGAACATTCCTACCACAAGGCAAAGGTCGAGAGGCTTCATGTCGGCCTTCTTTTTCTTCATGCGGAGGTTGATGTCATCGTAATACGCGCGGAAGTTTTCGGTGGTGAAACTCGTTCCATACATATTATTATAGTCATCCATGATGGCTTGTAACTCGTCAGCCTCACCTGTGCTGTCGCTTACATAGCCACCTGTGTTCATGCCTGTCTGCTCGTCATCTTGGCTGCTGTTGGCAGCGTATGTGAATACCGCACCAATTCTAATCTTCGGATTGAGACTCTTGAATATCTTGTAGTAGCGGATAAGCATTGGCACAGACTGCACGGCAAACAGTGCGTCAAACTCACCGTCAAATGTTGACTTATTGAAATTATTAAGGATGAATTTGGCTATCTCCGTCATGCGGTCTTGGTCGGCATTATCCACATCCTCATTGCCGTGGTAATACTCCACAAGGAAACCAAGCACATTTTCATCGGCAATGGCATCCTTTATCAAGTATTTGTGAAGACAGTTGCCAAAGATTTCTTTTGTGGTATGTCCGTCCACAGCATTCTCAACAAAGATAGGTGTGCCTGTAAAGCCGAATATCTGTGTGTTGTCGAAGAACTTCACGATATTCTTGTGGCATTCTCCGAAATGGCTTCGATGACACTCATCGAAGATCATCACGATGCGAGAATGGCGTATTTCCTCAATACGATTGCTATACCACTGCTTACTGACAGCTGCATTGAGTTTCTGTATGGTTGTTATGATAATCTTTGAATTGCTGTGCAGACGCTTCACCAACTCGTCTGTGTTGTCGGTACTGTCAACGGCACCAGGTTCAAAAGCCTCGTATTCGGATTGCGTCTGTGTATCAAGGTCGTGCCTGTCAACCACAAACATGACTTTGTCCACATCGTCCGATTCGGCTACAAGCTGGGCAGCCTTAAATGAAGTAAGCGTTTTTCCGGCACCAGTTGTATGCCATATATAGCCATTGCTATTGGAGTTCTTCACACGGTCAAGTATCTTCTCAACGGCATAAAACTGGTAAGGACGCAACACCATCAGACACTTGTCACCCTCATGCAAGACGATATACTTACCGATAATCTTGCCTAATGTACACTTGTCGAAGAACACTGTGGCAAACTTCTCCAAGTCGTTGAAAGGCACATTGGCTGCATCCGTCCAGTTGAAAGTGAACTTATATCCGCTATTCGGATTATTTGCAAAATAGCGAGTGTTTACACCATTGGATATGACAAACAACTGGATGTAGTCAAACAGTCCATGAAAAGAAGTCTTGTGATAGCGTTGTATCTGATTATATGCCTGTTTCAGTTCCACACCTCTGCGCTTCAATTCTATCTGAACCAATGGCAATCCGTTGATAAGTATCGTCACATCGTAACGGCATTTCTTTTTGCCCTCAACCGTAATCTGATTGGAAACTTGGAACTCGTTCTGACACCAGTGAGTGCGGTTCAAGAACTCCACCCACAGACGTTCGCCGTTTTCCAGTTCAAGCGGAAATAGGTCTCGCAGTTTCTTTGCCTTTTCAAAGCGAGTGCCACCTTCAAGATAGATAAGTATCTTTTCAAACTCAGACTCTGTAAATTCGGTACGACCCAATTCTTCCAATTTCTTCTTGTTGTGTTTCTCCAACTGTTTCTTGAAATTTGCAGACAGGTTCTCCTCCTCTTCAATATGAACGTACTCGTAGTTCATCTTTTGAAGAGTATCTATAAGTCCGTTTTCGAGAGCAGCTTCACTTTGTACTGGCATATCTTATCTTTTTTATAGTTATACTTATAAGAACATGGCTATTCATTCATTTGCAGGAAATGAATATCCAAGGCATTCTCTATTTTGCTTATGGCTTCAAGCGAAAGGTTCTCACGCCCTTTTAAGATTTTTGAAATGTACTGTTGGGTACAATTCATTTTCTCTGCCAACATCTTTTGAGTCATTCCAAGTTCCTTCATTCTTGCGGACATGATATTGGCTATCATCTGCGAATGGTTAAACCAAGGTTTTTCTTCTTGGCTCATTTGTGCTCCTGTATTTTGAACAGGAGATATTGTTTCCTTTATCATCTTAGACGTATTTCGCTTTGTTCCAATTATATTTGGCTATTGCCATTTCGCCTACAAAGATAACTGATTTTAATGGGAAAGCACAACTATAGGGTTGTTTTCTCTTTTATGTGTGAAAATAAGATGTTTGAAAAGACGAAAAATACAAGGCACTTATTTTAAAATAAGTGCCTTGTATTTT
>ERZ779725.1860-NODE-1860-length-10949-cov-2.281072_pt1 | contig 10949 bp, 8 predicted proteins | sample MGYA00511890_ERZ779725 | MGnify/ENA primary metagenome ERZ779725 (study PRJEB29588, sample SAMEA2148549) | human gut metagenome | biome: human gut; feature: human-associated habitat; material: faeces | place: Denmark | collected 2008/2010 ...
CTCTTATGAGCATCAAAACTTATATAAAACACTCCTTGCAGGAGTATTGCATACTTACGGACTCAAATATAATATGCAACATAGATTTTAATTCCGTTTTAAAAACGCATATAGAAAAAAATGCGGACATCACCTGTCTTTACAGAACCGCAAAGGTCAGACCGGGCGAAATGAGCATTAAAACGGAGGAAAACGGTCATATTTCCGATGTTTTGTATCATACGGACGGAACGGAGGACGAGAAGGACACGATAATAAAGACGTATATTATGAAAAAAGAGCTTCTTTTGGAGCTTATCGACAAGGGAATAACCTTCGGCTGGGAGGATATTGACAAGGACTTTATCGCAAGAAGCTTTAACGAATATAAGGTTTTTGCATATAAGATTACGGGATATTGTAGAATAATAAGAGATATAAACGAATATTATCAGGCAAATCAAGACTTGCTCAATAAAGAAATCAGAGATGAGCTTTTCACCTCCGATAATCCTATTTTAACAAAGGTAAAAGACAGCGTTCCGACAATGTACGGCGAAAACTGCAAAATTTCAAACAGTCTTGTGGCGGACGGCTGTCAGATTGACGGAATCGTGGAAAACAGCATACTCTTCCGAGGCTCGGTTGTAAAAAAAGGCTGTGTTCTTAAAAACTGCATTATAATGCAAAATTCCGTTATAGGTGAAAACTGTGTGCTTACAAACATAATAGCCGACAAAAATATTTCCGTAAGCCGTGATAAAATTTTGACAGGCTATGAAAGTCTGCCGTTTGTAATATCAAAAGGAACAAAAATCTGATTACATTTTTAAGTCCGCAAAAATACGGAAAAACCTGCGGACAGAAAGGAATAAACTATGAAAGTATTATATGCGGCGGCAGAAGCCGCTCCCTTTATAAAAGTAGGAGGCTTGGGAGACGTTATGGGCGGTCTCCCGAAAGAGCTTTGCAAGGAAGGTATAGACGCACGCGTCGTTATCCCCATGTATTCGCAGATAAATGAGGAAATGCGCAAAAAAGCTGAATTTGTAACGTCTATAAGCGTTCCCTTGGGCTGGAGAATGTCATACTGCGGAATATTCAAGGCAGAGATAGACGGTGTAACGTATTATCTCATCGACAATGAACAGTATTTCAAAAGAGCAGGCGTTTACGGCGAATTTGACGATGCGGAAAGATTTTCATTCTTTTCAAAAGCAGTTTTGGAGATTTTGCCGCATATCGGATTTTTCCCTGATATAATAAACGCAAATGACTGGCACACAGCTCTTGTACCGCTTTATCTTAACGCATTTTACAGAAATATAAACGAATACAGAAATATCAAAACCGTTCTTTCAATTCATAACATAGAATTCCAGGGACAGTATGACCCGTTAATTTTAGGACACGTACTCGGTCTTGACGTAACATATCGCAGTATATTTATGTATGACGGCTGTCTTAACATTCTAAAGGCGGGAATCGAATCGGCAAATATCGTTACGACTGTAAGCAAAAATTATGCGCAGGAAATTTTGGACCCGTATTTCTCCTGCGGACTTCACAACATTTTGGAGCCGAGAAAATACAAGCTTCGCGGTATCGTAAACGGTATCGATACGGAAACGTTCAATCCGAAAACCGACCCCAACATATACCATAATTACGATTACAGCTCAATTCGCTTTAAAACGAACAACAAAAAGGAATTTCAAAAAGATATGGCGCTTGAGGTTGACAGCAAAAAACCGCTTATCGGTATGGTAACACGTCTTACGAGCCAAAAAGGTATGGATTTGATAGGCGAAGTTATGCGGGAGCTTGTAAAGCTTGATATGCAGTTTGTTGTTTTGGGAACGGGTTATCCCGAATATGAGGGAATGATGCGTTACTGGGAAAACGAGTGTCATGACAAGGTTAGAGGAATTATAAAATTCTCCTCCGAGCTTGCGTCTAAAATTTATGCGGCTTCCGACTTGTTTCTTATGCCCTCAAAATCCGAGCCGTGCGGTCTTGCACAGATGATTGCCATGCGCTACGGAACAGTTCCGATTGTTCATGCTGTAGGCGGTTTGGGCGAAACGGTTCACCCATACAATCCCGAAACAAAGGAAGGCAACGGCATAACGTTCCAGTCTTACAACGCTTGGGATATGTTTGACGCTATAAAACGCGGACTTGCGCTTTACGGTGATAAGGAAAACTGGAAAGTTCTCCGCAAAAACGCTATGCATACCGATTTCAGCTGGGCGGTAAGCGCTAAAGAATATATAGAAATATACAAAAATTTATAGTGAGGGCTAAAGCAATGAATTCAACTACGGATAAATTTGATTATAAAGGCAAGGAAGCTACCGTAATAGTCCCCGAAAATCCCAACGGTAACTGGGTATGGCGTGCTGAATTTTTGGGAGCGTTTGATTATGCCGACCAAGCTCTTTTGAAAAAAGGCTGGCATATTGCGTATTATCACCTGTCCGATATGTATGGCTGTGATACGGCAATTAACATGATGAAGGATTTTCATGATTTCGTTATAAAAAAGTACGAGCTTAATTCCAAGGCGGCGATTTTCGGATTTTCAAGAGGCGGACTGTACAGCGTAAACTATACGCTCAAATATCCCGATGATATTGGCGTTTTATATCTTGACGCACCTGTTTTGGATATAAAAAGCTGGCCGGGCGGTCTGGGAAAAGGCGAAGGCTCTCCAATAAACTGGAAAGAATGTCTTGAAATATACGGACTTACGGAAGAAACGGTAAAGGATTTCAAGAAAAATCCCTTGGATCGTGCAGACGAGCTTATAGAAACAGGCATTCCCGTAATTCTCGTTGCGGGCGGAAGCGATACGGTAGTTCCCTACCCTGAAAACGGCGAGCTTTTGGCAAAAAAATATAAAAAATCAAACGTACCGTTTGAGGTTTATGTAAAGCCCGAATGCGGACATCACCCTCATTCGCTTGAGGACCCGAAAGTTATCGTGGACTTTATTGAAAAATACATATAGCAAAAGGGCGCTTAGGCGCCTTCAGACAACTAACAAACCCACCATGCTCTGGTGGGTTTGTTAGTGTCTGTGGCAGGGATTGATTTCCCTGCCTGTTTCGTTTATTCGTTTAATCCTTTATAAGTCCGATTTCGTCAAAGGGGACGTTTTCAAATTCTACGGTTTCGCCGTATATACCTCTTACGGGGTCGGTTACGGTTGAGGAGAATTTTTGGAGCATATAGGAATCCTCTCTGAAATTAAAATTAAGATGAGACGGATTTTCGTCCTTAAAATTCTGATACTGTCCGCACGCAACAAAGTTGTTGTACTGAACCGTACCGGGATTGTAATTTTCCGTATACGTTTTATAAAGATACGGATAATGCTCTTTCCATATTTCACTTGTAACGTCAACACCGCTTAAATCGTTTATATCCGTTGTATGCACGCGCATTTGCGCAAGTTCGTCCTCGTGCATTCTTTTGTATGAATTATCATACGAATTTGGGTCAAAACCCGGATAACAGTCGATTGCGATATTATTCGCGACTGATGTACAGCCGCCGCAGTTCCAATGCACAAGCGAGAAGAAAAACGGTCCTCTTTGAACAATATCGTAGAAATAATTTCCGTATACTTCATTATATATTGCGCCGTCGTCAAGATAAATTGCCGTATAGCCGTACATATCGTAGCTGTGCGGATTTTTTATATCATAGATGAAATTATATTTTATTTTGTTGCCGACCTCGCTCATATCTCTGCCCAAGTAAATTGCGCCGCCGTCGGAAACCTCTTTTAACACGTCATGTATTCTGTTATATTCTATTAAGTGGTCATTGCCGTTTATAAGAACAGCCGTTCCGCTCAAATCGTTCATTTCGCAATGGCTTATTATATTTCCGACGCCCCAGATATAAACCGCGGGAGCATATGTTTTTATTGTACGGTTAAGATTATGGAAATGCGTATTATACACTTTATTTCCCGCAGGGATAAGATTTTTGCGGTTTCCGCCGCCCATGTACATACCGCCTGCGCCCGTATTATAAACCTCACAGCCCGAAATAAGATGATTTTTTCCGCCGTGTCCGTCAAAGGCGGCTTTATCATATATATGATTTGCAAAATTACCTATAATTTCGGACGTTTCTTCCATATGGTCTTTACCGTCCGAGAAGGTTATTCCCTCGCCCGTTTCGTTCCATGTTCCGTAATTATGGTCATTCGAGCCCATGCCTATCTGAACGCCGACCGTTCCCAAATTTCTGAAAATGGAATTTTGAATTGTAATTTTCTCTCCACGTTCGATATATACGCCCGTCGAGCGTGAATTTTCAAACGTAATTCCCGAAAAGGTTATGTTAGACGCGTCCAAAAATGAAAGTATCGGCGAACCTAAACAGCTGACCTGAATAAGCGCGCTTTTTATATCGCAGTCGGGATAAAAGTAAAGCGTTTTCGAATTTACATCAATAAAATACTCGCCCTTTTGCGATATTTCCTCAAGCAAATTTACGATTTTCCATCTTGTTTCCTGCATATCGCCGCTCATTCCGAAAAGATGCGGACCTTTAAGCGAAATGCTTTTTTCTTCTGCGTTAATCTCCTTAATCTTTATGGTATCGTCCGCAAAGCCGTTGGAGAAAAATCCCATAAGATATGCGCTGTCTGCTGTCTGCCACTTTTCAATTCTGTCGGACGAATAACCGATTATGCCGCCCCTCATGGAAAAATCGTCTTTTCTCGGAATACTTCCCTCATCGATTACTTTGCTTAATTTTATATATTTGTCCTTGGGATAGCTTGCGGCGCTATACGCTTTTCCGTTTATAAAAAGCTCGTTGCCCGACGGCATAATCGGACGCCTGAAGCCCTTTTCGCCGTACGGAAAAAGCTCTCCCGAAATATACCCTGAAAGGTCGATTGAGTATAAATTTTCTTTTCCGCTTTCCTCAATAATTCTGTTTAGTACAGCTTTGTCCGTAACCTTTTTCACATCATCGGGGTTTATAACAACGCCGCCGTCAAAATAAATGGGTTCGTCATTATATGCGCGATACGTTACGCCAGAATTTTCCTTATAAAACCGCACGGTATCGCTAAAATGATAGCGTCCGCCCATAATATAGACCGTATCGCCCGCTTTTGCCGTGTTTTTCGCTTTTTCAAGCGTTAAAAAAGGCTCGTTTTCTGTTCCTTTGTTTTTGTCATTACCGTTTTGTGCAATGTAGTAATTCATTTGTTTTTCTCCTTATATATATATTAAATTTTTTTAATACTTAATAACTCTGTCCTCTCCCGCACCCACACGAGTAACATAAATTGTTCTTTCCTTTTTGTCAATTGTTGCGATATCAAAAAGGATTTCAGATTTTGTGCCGTCAATCCGAAGGGGTGCGTCGGAATTTCCGCCGTGATACATTACTGCGTTTGCCGTCAAAATGTAAGGTGTGCCGTCTTTATCACGCTCTACCCTGTCCGCATGATAATCACCTACAAAAAGTCCGACCAAATCGGCGTGTATTCCCTTTGAAAAATCTGCATCAACCTTGACCTTGAAGTCGCCTTCGTTAGCCTCTTTGCAAATTTTTTCTTTATTTTTATATGCTGAAATTACTTCGTTTAAGATTTTAACGTTTTTATCTATTTCCTTAACCTCCGTGCTTTCGGGGAGCAATGCGCTGTGCGTAAATATAACTGTCTGCCACCCCTCCTCCGTGAAATTAAGAGCCTCATGCGTAAGCCAGTCAAGCTGTGCCTGCGACATTGCGAAAAGCCATTGAGGATAATATAAAAGCTTGCCGTTTTCATCAAATACATACGGCACATCGCATATATCAAGGCAGATATAACGCATTTTTCCCGCCGTATCATCTATGTAGTAATAGAGCGGACTTTCGCTTTTGTCCGTATGCGCTCCCAAGGCTTTTATATGATTGTAAAACAATCGGTAAAGCTCGGGGTGTGTTAAATGATTTGTGGATTTTTCCGCCTTTATATAAGCCTTATCCCAAATCGAGCCGTCATCATGATTTCCGTTTATCGGGAAATATTCGATACCGCTAAATTTCGCACGCAGTTCCCGAAAGCAATCGGATTTATATTCATTACACCCCTCGTTTGTGTAATCGCCGCCTAAAATCAGCTTATCGATATGCGCCCGTTTTGCGATTTCTTTGTATGCGTTAAGCGTTCTTTCGAGGCGCACATTATGATTATACGAAAGCGCAAAATGTATATCCGTCATAAACGCAAACGTTACCGTATCATGATTTTGGTGCGCCTGCACTTCTTTTACGCATCTTTTTACCTCCTCGGCTATATAATCGGGATAGGTGTCGGAGCTTGAAAGTTCGGGCGAAAGATACCCTGTATCTTCATAGCCGATTTTCTCATAATGCTCCTGTGCCGATTTAAAGCCTCTTTCTAAATAATATTCTTCGCTTCTCATCTCTTTTACTCCTTTTTTGCATAATATTTTGTCGGTGAAATTTTTCTGTATTTCATAAACTTTTTATAAAAATGCGAATAATTCCCGAAGCTTTGTGATTTTTCCTCTTGTTTCAACAGTATGCGTTATCATAAAATGCTTACTTTCAAATACTGTTCTTGACATTTCTCATGCCTCCTATAGCCAAGTTTGCCGCCGAAATCAAAGCAACCGCCAAAAGCAAGCCGAAAACGCAGTTCCAACCAAACGCTTCCGACACTGCGCCTATAAATCCGCCGCCGTGAAAGCAAAAATTAAGTATACCCACGATAAACGCTGTGTTAAAGCCACGGAACATACGAATCGGATAAAGCGACTGATAAAGCGTTAAAGACGCTGTCATGAGCATACTGTTAAGCGTAAACATAGCGATAGCGCAAATTACGGAAAATCTGCCCAAGGTCAAAAGCATTATCATTGAAATCACCGAAACAAGCCCTGCCGTACCTCGTGCAATTCCCGTTTGGTTCACTATTTCGAGTATACACGCTCCGTAATTCACTCGTCCAAGATACGAAAGCACATACGAAAGCCAGCCCAAAAGTATGATTACAAAGCATTTTGATTTTGTACATTTGAATTTTTCATTTAGTATATTCAATTTATTCACCTCGGTTTTTTATTATAAACCGAGCATGAATAAAAGTCAATTTCCAAATATACGTATATGTTTTACTATTTTCAGATTTTATAAATCGTTTTTGATAAGGTCGTCATATGTTTCTCTTTTTACGATGAGCTTATCCTCACCGTCTTTTACAGCAACAACGGGCGGACGAGGTATTCTGTTATAGTTGGACGCCATGGAATAGTTGTAGGCGCCCGTAGCCAAAACGGCAAGAGTATCACCCTCCTGCGCCTTTTGGAGCATTGCGTTTTCCATGAGCAAGTCGCCCGATTCACAGCATTTTCCTGCGACGGTGTATGTTGTGTCAAACGGCTTATCTGCCTTATTTGCGATTACCGCAGAATATTTTGAACCGTACAGAATGTAGCGAGGATTATCTCCCATTCCGCCGTCAACGCTCAAATATGTTCTCACATCGGGAATTTCCTTAATTGCGCCTACCGTATAGAGCGTTATTCCCGCAGGTCCCACAAGCGATCTTCCCGGCTCCATAAGTATTTCGGGAATCTCCAAATTATACTCTTTCGCACATTCTTTAACGGTTTTTGAAACGCTTTCTATAAATGAGCCGTACGGCACCGGGTCATCGGAATCGATATATTTTATACCAAATCCGCCGCCCAAATTAAGCTCTTTTGTAGTTAGACCCGTAACTTCTGAAATATCTTTTATAAATTTCATCATTATCCGTGCCGACTCACAAAACGGCTCAAGCTCAAATATCTGCGAGCCGATATGGCAATGAACACCGACATACTTGACATTTTCATATTTCAGCGTTTCTTTTATTGCTTCCATAGCCTCGCCCGTTGAAAGAGCAAATCCGAACTTTGAATCTATCTGACCCGTACGTATAAAATCATGCGTATGTGCGTCCACTCCGGGTTTTATGCGAAACATTACATCTTGGCATTTGCCCTCTTTTTCGGCGATTTCATTTATTTTTTTCAGCTCGGAAATATTATCGACAACAATTCTTCCTACGTTGTTTTTTATTGCCAGCGTTATTTCATCAGCCGTTTTATTATTTCCGTGGAAATAAATTTTATCTGCGGGAAAATCTGCGGCAAGCGCCGTATAAAGCTCTCCGCCCGATACGACGTCAAGCCCCGCGCCTTCGCTCATTGCAACCTTAAGTATATATTTGCACGAAAACGCTTTCGAGGCATAAAGCACCATGCCGTTCCCGTCATAATATTTTTCGAGAGCAGTTTTGTATTTTCTGATATTTTCTCTAACCAAATTTTCATCGATTACATACAGCGGTGTACCGTATTTATTTTTAAGCTCAACAGTATCAATACCGCCTATTGTAAGGTGTCCTTTTTCATTCACGTCTAAATTTTCCGATACAAAGTTCATTTCTAATCCTCCCTCTTTGGTTCACTTTTTTCAAGCTTTTCACACGTTGGCATTTTAAGCCTTCTGAAAATCAAAACAAAAATCAGAAATACCGCCGCACCGCCGAAAAACGCAATAACTGCGCTTACGGTATCGTTTGCGGTAAAACCGAAAACAAATTTATATAAAAGAACGATAGCCAAAAGCGGTGCAATAAAAACAGCTAAACTCAAAAGAAGCACTCTGTTGGACTGCGTATTGATAACTACGCTGTCGCCCTTTTTGAGTTCTCCCGAAAAACGGGCAAATATCTCCGATTCGCTTCCGCAGGTGTTTAAGCAATTATGGCAATTGCCGCCGCAGGCGGACGCTCTTTTTATAAGTATTCGTGCAGTTTGATTTTTATAAACCTCACTGACTGTTCCTTTTACTTCCATGCTTTTACTTTTCCTCTTTAAAATTCTGTGCAAGGCGGAGCGTTTCCTCGGCATTTTTAAGCGTAAGCTCCGTTACGCTCACTCCTCCGATAATTCTTGCAATTTCCTTTACTCGTTCATTATCCTTTATTTCTCTTACCTCGGTTACGGTCTCGCCCTTGTCCTCATTTTTTGAAATAAGGAGGTGATTATCCGCAATAGCGGCAATCTGCGGCAAATGCGTTACGCAAAGCACTTGATTTTTTGAAGAGATACCGTACATTTTTTCGGCAACCTTTTGCGCCGCTCTGCCCGAAATTCCCACGTCTATTTCGTCAAAAACAAATGCGCAGGCAGGGTCTATATTATTAAGTATTGACTTCATCGCAAGATTCACTCTGGAAATTTCACCGCCCGACGCTATTTTACAAAGCGGCGCAGGCTCCATTCCCAAATTTGCACTGAACAAAAATTCCGCTTTTTCCGCTCCGTATTTCGTGAAATCATCGCATTTTTCCAAGCGGACTTCAAATTTAGCGTTCGGCATCATAAGCTCATGAAGCTCATATTCGACGGCTTTCGACAAAAAGACGGCATTTTTGCGGCGCTTTTCGATGATCTCGCAAAGTTCCGTCAGATGCGCCGACACTTCGTCCACGAGTTTGTCGGCAAAGGCGGCGTCCTCTTCGGAAAGTTCGTTCGCTTTTTTCGTAAGATTAACCGATATTTCTCCGACTTTTTTGGAAAGCTCGTCTATTATATTTTCTCTGTTTTCCATATCAAAAAGTTCTTCATTTACACGCTTTAACCGTTCTAACGTGCTTTCAACCGTACCGCCGTACTTTGATTTTATAATATATATTTCGTTAAGACGTTCCTCGACTGCGTCAATATTAGTGTACTTTTCGTTGATTTCGTCGGTAACGTTTTTATATTCCGTAAAAATTTTATCCGAAATTTCGGCAAGTTCCGATTGAATGTCATAAAGCTTATCGGAAAATTCGGCAAACATATCAAAGCCTTTAACCGCATCTATTGCATTTCCGATCAAATTAAATGCGCTTGTTTCGTTTTCATAAAGCTCGCCCGTTGCCTGTGCGGCGCCTTTGGCAAGCTTGCTCGCCTCTTTTATGTTCTGCTTTATACTTTTTAGTTCTTCTTCTTCATTTTCTTTTATATCGGCGCTTTCTATGTCTTTTTTCACAAATTTTAAGTATTCAATCTGATCGCTGTCGCTCTGCTGTTTATTTTCAGCCTCGAAAAGGTCGTTTTTCGCTTTTGTATATTCGTCATAAAGAGTCTTATATTCATCGTAAAGCGCAAATGTATTTCCGTATATATCAAGAAAGCGATAGTGCATTTCGGGGTCGAAAATGCGCTGGTTATCGCTTTGGGAATGTATACTTATAAGATACGGCGCAAGTTCTCTTAACACCGCCGTATTTGCCGTTCTTGCATTAATTTTCACAACATTTCTGCCGTCAGAAAATATTTCCCTGGAAATGATTAAAGAACCGTCGGAGCAGTAATCGCAAAGAACACCCTCGGCATTATCCCCAAACCAAAAGGAAGCCTCCGCATAAAGCGATTTTTCTCCCTTTCTTATTATTTCCTTGGAAACACGAAGTCCGAGTATAACAAAAAGCGCATCAATAAGGATTGATTTTCCTGCGCCCGTTTCACCTGTAAGCACGGTAAGTCCTTTTGAAAAATCAATTTGAAGTTCTTTTATTACGGCAATATTTTTTATATATAAAGATGTAAGCATAACGTCATCTCCCCGTCATCTTCCGTTGTATTCAAACACGCTATTTTACAAATTCATTGAAAAATTCATACATTTTCTTTGCGTCCTCCTCACTTGTGCAGACAATCATTATTGTATCGTCGCCCGCGATAGTACCCAAAATTTCGGGCTTCATAAGCTCGTCAATTGCGCCCGCAACACCCTGCGCCATGCCGATAAGCGTTTTTAAAACGATAAGGTTTACGGATAAACCGACTTTTTTCACAAGTGTGCTTAAGAGTTCCATATCGCCCGAAACATCTATCCCCGACTTGGGACAGCGGTATTTAAGCGCACCCGTTTCGTCCGCC
>ERZ779725.1865-NODE-1865-length-10921-cov-2.897110_pt1 | contig 10921 bp, 7 predicted proteins | sample MGYA00511890_ERZ779725 | MGnify/ENA primary metagenome ERZ779725 (study PRJEB29588, sample SAMEA2148549) | human gut metagenome | biome: human gut; feature: human-associated habitat; material: faeces | place: Denmark | collected 2008/2010 ...
AAAGCATATACTATTTAATCCCCTCATTTGACATACGAGGCCCGTAGTTCCAGAGCCCCAAAACGGGTCAAGAATCGTACCGTTCTTTGGAACGTTCATTTCATCAAGCAATGTGTTTACCAAATCAGCAGAAAAGCCTTCTTTATACTTTAACCAGCTATGTAATATATCTTTTTTACTAAGCTGATAACTCACACTTTGTCTATTAAATTTGTCAGTTACTTCAAGTAGTCCTGCAAAATGTCTTTCAAGCCATCTTCTCTCCTTCGTCTCGCAAAAACCATCGGCCGAAAAATTTGTCACCAAGTATTCAGTTTTTTCGTCGTTTGCACCATCTACAAATCCAATTTGTTCATGGTTTTCTTTCTTTTCTTTCATTGATTTCCTCATTATATTGATACAATCCAATTACAATACTCATTGAGCTGATTCATATCAAGCAAATTAGAAGCATTGCTTAATGTTCCATCTAATAATTGAGCATAAATTTCGCCAGCCATACTTTTTTCAATCGCAGCTCCCACAAATGATGTTTGAATTGAGTAATTTGCATCGCCAAAACTCTTCCGAATTCTTTGAAGTGCCGTATTTCCTGTTTTCCAATGCTCATCTGCTCCTGCTGGATCAATTCCTGATTTCAGTTCTCCAAACATCAATCCCTTATCTGGATGGTTTTTTATTCTCCCTTTATCATATCCAACAATATTGCTGTCAAATAAGCAGATGTCAACATTCTTCCCAACAAGAGGAATTGTCATATCAAACGCCAACACTCTATCACCATTTGAATTTTTCCAATGTAATGCTTTTATTGATCGTTCTATCTCCGCATCATTCTGAGGTTTTTTATTCCAATGATATGAAGGTGATCCATCGCACCAATCATATGTTATTCCTTGAACACTTAAATTTGAAAGAATACATCTAATCAGCTTTTCTTCACCTATTGCGCCAATTCTATTTCTCATTGTTCCGCCAACGCTATCACCTTTAATAAGAAGATACCTGAATATTACTTCGTCAATAAAGTGCGAGCCTGCTGGTTTCAAAAACTTATCAATCAATTCCTTTATTGCTTCTGTTCTATCATCTTCGTTTAAATAATTGAGCGACTTATCCAAAAGTCCTGAAGCAGAGATGAGAAAAGGACGTACTGCCGGCATCTTGAGTAAATCATCTGGTGATTTAACTCCTGTCACCCTTGTCTTAAAGCACAATGCAATTTTTACATACGGATCACTAACACGATTTTTCTCTAATGCAATACTTAAAAAACCAGCTCTTGTGGCCTCATGTGTCGTAACCAGGTCTGATGCACTTGTAATAAACTTGTTGAATGTCATTTTTCCCACTCTTTCTATCATTCGTCATATTATGACTTAACTCCACATATCTTCTATAAAAATGAGGGGAATGGAATCATTCCTTCCATCCCCCTCATTTTCGACCAGTCTATCAAGAGTTCACGTAGTGCGGTCAGCTTCTCCATGTCGGTTTACGCCCGTACTACGCCTAACGAAAATTTCGCCTACATCAATCCGGAATCCGGCTTCATGAGAATCAGCCTGGAATCCTTGCGCCAAAACCAAAAGACATTCTGGCGGTTGGAAAAAGAAGGAGGACACACCATCGTTTCCGACGACGGGAAACAATACATGTGGACCACAGGCGGCCTTGCCGTATGTGGTGACGAGACGTGCAACTTTGCAGAAGGATTTTCTTCCTTGCTTCGTCCGGAAACACTCTTGGAGCAACAAAAAGCGGCACTATCCGGCAACCCGCAAGCACACGCGGAAATGACGGAGACCGATTCCACCATCACCATCGTGACCCACACCGATGTGTATGGCAACGCCATCAGTGCGTCCTTACTTGAGAAAGAAGAAAAAAGCTACCGGTGCACAACGGAAAATGTCTTCTCCAAACGGGACGGTCTGCTGCAACAGGTACAGATTTGGTGGGAACGTGACGGCCAAAAAACATTGGTGTTGAAAAGCGAACATATTGTCTACAACTTGCCACTCGTCCCCAGCGTGCTCGTGCAACGCCCCGACACCACACAAGTGACCTGGCTGTCGGCCAATACCCCGTCCGTCAAAGACCCGGCACACCTGAGAAAACTAACGAACGAAACCGCACAGGAAGCCGCACAAAGAATCCTGAAGGCCCTCACCGACGGCAAGCCCCAAATGGCCGGCGAAGCACTCTACTATTACACGGCCCAACTTCCTACACTCACCGAAAACATGAAAGGCTGCAAGGTTTCAGCAGTCAGCCAAGCCAAAGAAAAGAAAGACTATAAAGGCGTCATTGTGTTCTACAAACTGATGACTCCGGACGGAAAGACTGAAAACCGCCATATCGCTTTGCGTCGCGACAACCCACAGGGAATATGGATGGTAGACGGCGGACTATAAACAGAAAGGAGAGGAACCGGCCACGGTATCCTCTCCTTTTATGAAATACAGTCCATCGTCATTGACGGCCCTGACGTGGTCAGCAGACCTCAGAACCGGGCTTCACCTCGCGGTCTACGGTAATGACACTCAGCGACTCGTCATAGTTCAGCGCCGAGAGTATCATGCCTTGGCTTTCGATGCCTTTCAATTTACGGGGAGCAAGATTGGCAATGAAGCAAACCTGCTTGCCCACCAGTTCCTCGGGCTTGTAGAATTTGGAGATACCGCTCACAATCGTGCGGTTTTCCAACCCGTCGGCAATCTTGAAGCACAACAGCTTGTCCGCTTTGGGCACTTTGGTGCATTCCAACACCGTACCCACACGGATGTCCAGCTTCTGGAAGTCCTCGAATGCGATATTCTCGCGGACGGGCTTGGCCTTATAGTTGGCTTCCTCATTGGCTTTCTTCGTGTCCAGCAACTTCTGTACCTGCGCTTCGATTACGTCGTCTTCTATCTTCTCGAACAACAATTCCGGCTTGGCCAACCGGTGGCCGGCCTGCAAGAGGTCCGTCCGTCCTAACCGGTTCCACTCGAAACTTTCCATATTCAACATCTTGCGGAGCTTCTCGCTGCTGAAAGGCAGGAACGGCTCGAAAGCGATGGCCAGATTGGCCGTGAGCTGCAAAGAGATGTAAATGACGGTCTTCACGCGCTCAGGATCGGTCTTCACCACTTTCCAGGGCTCGCTGTCGGCAATATATTTGTTACCGATGCGTGCCAGGTTCATCGCCTCCTTCTGTGCGTCGCGGAATTTGAACGCGTCGAGCAATTCTTCCACCTTCGCTTTCACGTCCTTGAACTCATCCAGCGTCTGGCGGTCATACTCCGTCAGCTCGCCGCAGGCGGGCACCACACCGTCGTAATACTTCTGCGTAAGCTGCAAGGCACGGTTCACGAAATTGCCGTACACGGCCACCAGTTCGTTGTTGTTACGCGCCTGGAAGTCTTTCCACGTAAAATCGTTGTCTTTCGTTTCCGGAGCATTGGCCGTCAGCACATAGCGCAATACGTCCTGCTTGCCCGGAAAATCGCGCAAGTACTCATGCAACCACACCGCCCAATTACGTGACGTGGAAATCTTGTCTCCCTCCAGGTTCAGGAACTCGTTGCTCGGCACGTTGTCCGGCAGGATATAGCTTCCCTCGGCCTTCAGCATGGCCGGGAACACGATGCAATGGAACACGATATTGTCCTTCCCGATGAAGTGTACCAGACGGGTTTCGGGATCTTTCCACCACGTCTCCCACGAATCGGGCAGCAACTCCTTCGTATTGCTGATATAGCCGATGGGCGCATCGAACCACACATAAAGCACCTTGCCCTCGGCACCTTCCACCGGCACGGGAATGCCCCAGTCCAAGTCACGGCTCACGGCACGGGGCTGCAAACCCATGTCGAGCCAACTCTTGCACTGCCCGTACACGTTGTTACGCCATTCCTTGTGGTCTTCCAGAATCCACTGGCGCAACCATGCCTCGTGCTTGTCCAACGGCAGATACCAATGCTTCGTCTCGCGCATCACCGGTTTCGAGCCGCTGATGGCACTCTTGGGGTTAATCAGGTCGGTGGGAGACAGCGACGTGCCGCACTTCTCGCATTGGTCGCCGTATGCCCCCTCTGCATGGCAATGGGGGCATTCGCCCGTAATGTAGCGGTCGGCCAGGAAAGTATGTGCCTCCTCGTCGTAATACTGCATGGAGGTTTTCTCCACGAACTCGCCCTTGTCGTACAAGGTACGGAAAAACTCCGAAGCCGTCTCGCGATGCACTTTGGACGTCGTGCGCCCGTACACATCGAACGAAATGCCGAATTCCTCGAAAGAGTCCTTGATGATTTTATGATAACGGTCTACCACGTCCTGCGGCGTGATACCCTCCTTCTTGGCCCGGATGGTGATGGGCACGCCATGCTCGTCGGAACCGCCGATGAAAAGCACGTCTTCCTTCTTCAGACGAAGGTAACGCACGTAAATGTCCGCCGGAACATACACCCCTGCCAGATGACCGATGTGCACCGGACCGTTGGCGTATGGCAAAGCCGACGTGACGGTCGTTCTCTTGAAATTCTTTTCCATTTTTTATATTTTAAGCAATTATATCCTACACTATCGGGTATTAGATAAACCACTCACGCTCGGCAGAAGCAAGCAAGCTTGCCTCTGCTCTCGCTTAATCGTGGTTTTCATGGCACAAAGTTACGGAATTATTCCTAAATCTCAGGCCAAACCTCCCGACAAATGCCATACGCCGGACACTTGATACCAACGGAAGCCACCTTGCCCTCCTGTTGCACGGAAAAGGCCGACAAGTGACAAAATGTAAGCCATCTGTCTTTTTCATTCAAAAAGAAAATGAGATTTTGTGTGCCAATAAGTTGACTTTTACGACTGACTGAATACATTTATTCACAATTCTCTGCTATTTTTTACTTGTTTTAAGCCAAACAGCGATTCAATCTCAGCCGAACGAAAAACCGTTCGGCTGAAAAAACACTTTTTTTGTCCGCACGTCGCAGCGAAGAGTTCCGCCCAAAGGACGAACAAACACTTGAAAACGGGACGCACACGTGCCTCCACAGCCTCTTTCCACTCTATTTGATGACGCTTCGCTGTCAAAAGCGGCATGTCAAAATGACGCGCAAACGCCGCCCCATGCTTGCGCGCCCTTTACTTTTCTACGGATGTCCTGCCCTCCGACAGGACAAAAAGAAACGGAAAATACCCGGTGGCTGACAAGCAGCTTCTCCACTGACGCACAAGAATCGCGTATTTTCAAAAGCCCCCGCCCCCGAGGCCGTACGAAGGATTCTCGCAAGGCGTAAATTAACAAAATGACAGAAGGAGTTTTATTTCATGCTTTGAATTAGCAAATTGTAAACCTTGTCACTTTTAACGAGGCTGTTGCATTTTCATATCCCTGCCTTTATCAGTTTTATTTCCCCATCCTTATTTTCCACAAAAGCCCAAAGCCATCCTTTATCGACAGTCATACAATGTATATTGACAATATCCGACGGAAGGCAATATCTATGCACGCATTCCCCGTCAAAATCAAACTTCAAGATTTCATTGTACCGCTCTTCCGGCCCGGCTAACACGGCGTAAAAACAATCATCTGCCACATGCAGGGCATTAAATCCGACTACTGTCTCCGGACATACGACGACACAAACCGGGACTGCCCCTTGGGCAATGGAATATTTCGGAGCATAGAAGCCTTTCACCAACTTATGGCTTATTTTTTCTCCGCTCAAAGACAATATCTCAAAGGCCGCCCCTATCCCAGTGGTTATGACAATATGTTTTTCATCCGAAGAAACACCAAAAGACGCCAAATTACCCCAAAGCGACCTGTTGTTCTCTTCTTTTTCGTCCAAAACCGGGAAATCCGAATATGTGGCAAGCACCTTTGATTGATTAAAGATTTGAATCCTATTCTCAGGATGGTTGCCAAATCCAAGGAAACGGTTGTCTGATAAAGCCAAGACTTGATAGAAGCGATGCTCCACGGGGCGTTCGCTTTCCACTTCTTCCATTCTTATCACATCTTGAACAGGATTGCCTCCACCCAATGCCTCTTTTACGGAAAAGCAAACAGTATATTGCGTATTGTAATCGTACACGCAACAAGCCTCCTTATCCTTAGACAAGGACAATCCTTGCGGCAAGATAAATTCTCCGCGCGCCCGTCCCCATTCACCAAAACTTTTAACTACATACCCTTTCGTATGAATAAAATGGCAAAGTTTGTCACTTCTATTATCATCAAAAACGAGAATCAACGAATCATCAATAGTGAAAAGAGAAGTCGGGTTAGAAAAAAAGGTATTCATGCGCACCGAATCTATTTCCAACGTATCCGACACTATAGAGCTGAAAGGCAGAGCACGAAACTCTACCTTTTTACCGTCTTCTTTTTTACATGCAAACAACCACAATGTTGCAAGCACAACAAAAACCACTTTTTTCATTTCTCCTCATTCATACTACATGAATGTGCCCCTGAAAGCGTACTATACGACTTATCACTTTCAGGGATTCCGGCCACATCCTCATACACAAACTCTATTCGCTTTGCCTTGCCGAAACGACCGCTCACGACTTCTCTCTGCCCGACGAAACGATAACCGTCTTGCGACAAGTCTTCGGCCTTGATGGTAAAACTTTCCCCTTTCTTCCCGTATAAATAATGAGTGGGATAAGCCACATAGCCTTTTGTGGTTACATAATCTATGCGCACAGCCCTCTCTTCCTTGCCACGGTTCAAACGGGCATCGCCACGGGCAATGCCCAACGCACGCGCCCCCTCATACAACGCTTCCACGTCGTAGTCTTTCAACAATCCGTCCTTTCCGGGAGCCAGGTTGACCACCAAGGTATTGCCCTGTTCCACCATGTGTTCGTATGCCGCCTTGATTTTATCGGCCGACATGACACTCTCCGCATTATTCTTTTCAGACCAAAACCAACTGTTGTTCATACAGACCGTGGCTTCGAAAGGCAAATAATAGTCCTGTCCCTCACGACGGTAGACTTTCGGGTCGGCATCCGCACCGCGCCGAGTAAACATCGGGTCGTGCAAACGAAAGTCGGAAGGGAAATAATAGATTTCTTCTCCGCCTTGGTATTGGTCCGGGGTACGTCCGCAACGAATACAAGTGTTGACTGCCATCTGGCAGGAAGGCTGCAAACGCTTCACCGTGTCATACATCCGTGCAAACTCCCATGCACCGTTGCTCTTCACCCATGCACCGTCTATCCAGAACTCCGAAATCTCGCCGTAACGCCCGTCCATCAACTCGGTGATTTGCGCCAAAGCGAAATCATTGTATTCTTGCGCCAACTGCACGCGGTCCAGTCCCATGGATGCCTGTGTATGGTTGGCATCCCAGTTTCTGTCCCATGCCGAATAATACAATCCTAACTTGATGCCGTACTTGCGGCAAGCGTCCGCCACTTCCTTCACGATGTCCCGGCGGTCGCCCTTACGTCCCGTGTGGTTGATGTTGTACGTGCCGATTTCCGTATTCCACAACGCAAAACCGTCATGATGTTTCGTGACCAGTACGATGAAATTCATACCGCCTTCGTAGGCCGCCTTGACCCAAGCCTCGGGATTGAGCGTGGACAAGTCCGGATGATAGGCCGAAGCCGGGGATGAGCCGTCGGTCCATTCCTGCCCCAAGAAGGTATTCATCCCGTAATGGATAAACATGCCGTACTTCAAATGAGCCTTGCGACGTTGGTACACATTGGCCTCACGGGAAGGCTGCTGACGAATCCAACCGGGAGCATCCTTCCTCCACGCCGCCGGTTCGGGCGTAGCCACAGCTTGCGGGTCGTCATAGATACCGATTTCGTCCACATTGATGCCCTCCGGACTACACTCCAGGAAAGAGACCTGCACATAGCGTGCCGTCACGTTGTTGCCCGTCAACACAGTCCGTGCATCTCCCGGCCTGCGGTGTTGCCAACGTTTCCAATCAATTCCGTCACGGGACACAGAAACCACGATCTCCTCTATGCGCCCCTTGTAGCCTTCAGTCTCATAGACATCAATACAGTTGAAAGTCCTCTCCCCTTTCAAATCCAAGGTAAGCCATACCGTTCCCGACAGTCCGGCTGATGCCCAACGCGTACCGAAATCACCATCCGCCACATGTCCTGGCTCATATCCGGCACCATAACAAGACCCCGAAGACACTTCCGCCCCCAAAGCCATATTCCATTTTTGTCCGTCCGTCTTCGACAAAGCTCCGGAAACTTCCGCCGGAACAGCCCCCATCATCCCTACACATAACCAACTCCACAAACAGTGAGTCCATGTTTTCATACTTGCCATTCTATTCTTTAATTATAGGTTAAACAAACCAGAGCAAAGATACAAAAAGAATCCATTGGAGAATTCCCCAAAAAAGGGATTGTTTTGCCTGTTTCGGAGATTTATAAACTTGGCACTCCTCTGAAGTTCCATACAAAACTACGTGTTTTTGAACACAATTACAAAAAATATTCCTAACTTTGCAACCGCATCGGTTCATCTCCCTCATCGCATACGGGGGAATGATTAAAAGGGAATCAGGTGAGAATCCTGAACAGTCCCGTTGCTGTATGTCTCATAAAAAAGCGTAGTAAACACATACTCTATGCCACTGAAAGGCCTCGTGCCGATTGGGAAGGCGTTTACTGCGGAGACGAGTCAGAAGACCTGCCATGCAATATAGTTCAATAGCTTTCGAGGACGAGCTATGAATCCGAAAATCCCGGGCGGCCATCGGTCGTAGTACGGGGTTGTCTATTCATATTTACGGGTTTTCTTAGAAGCTGTTTTGATGGAGTTTTTACTGTCAAATAGATAGTTCATGGGAGAAATCAAACGCAGGCATGCCTTATGCCTGATGGGAGTCTTTTGCCTGCCCTTACCTGCCGTATCCGCACACCGGACGGACAGCATACGCAACTTGGGCGAGGTAGTGGTCAAAGCCAAGACCTACAAAGAGGTCATTCCCGCACAGACCCTGAAAGGGGAAGAACTGCGGAAGCTGAACAGCTTTTCCGTGGCTGATGCCATCCGTTATTTTTCGGGACTGCAAATCAAAGACTACGGCGGTGTGGCCGGACTGAAGACGGTCAACATCCGCAGCATGGGTACGAACCACACGGGCGTATATTACAACGGCATACAGTTGGGCAACGCACAGAACGGGCAGGTGGACTTGAGCAAGTTCTCGTTGGACAACATCGAGGAAATCTCGCTCTATAACGGACAGAAAAGCGACATCTTCCAATCGGCGCGAGAGTTCGGCTCGTCGGGTAGCATTTATCTCACCACCCGCCGCCCCCGGTTCGAAGGGGAGAAGGATGCCAACCTGGCGGCCAAAGTGAAGTTCGGTTCCTATGGATTGCTCAACCCGGCTTTGCTTTACGAGCACAAAATCAGTGCCAACATCAGTGCGGCTGTCAGCGCGGAGTGGATCACGTCGCAAGGCGACTACAAGTTCCGCTACCGGCGCGTGGACGTAAGCGGGGCACTGAAGTACGACACCACCGCCGTGCGCCACAACAGCGACATCGACGCCCTGCGCATCGACGCGGGACTGTACGGCCTCTTCGGGAAGGGAAAATGGAACGTCTTCGCCTACCATTACACCTCGGAAAGAGGGATTCCGGGAGCCATCGTGAACAATGTGTGGAAGCGTTCGGAACGGTTGTGGGACCGCAACTCTTTCCTCCAAGGAAGTCTCGAATGGCATGTATGGCGCGGGCTGAGCATGAAGTTCAACACGAAATACGCCTCCGACTACACCCACTACATGAATAACAACACGGACATCAAGCTGACAGACAACATCTACAAGCAGCGGGAGTGTTACTTCTCGTGGGCTAACAAATACGCCATCACGGCGGACTGGGACGTGTCCGTGGCCTACGACTTCCAGTGGAACGGTTATGAGGGATTCGACCTGAACAAGGACCACGACAAGGAGCACCCGATGAACACGGCCACTCGTGGCACACACTACATCTCGGCCGCCACGGCCTTCACCGTGGCCGACCGGCTAAAAGTGCAGGCCAGTGTGTTGGAAACATTCGTGGACGAGGAGAAACGCCAACGGGACAAGGCACCGAACAAAAGCAAGGTGACCCCGGGGCTGTTCCTCTCTTACCAACCGTGGAGGAAACACGACATAGTGGTGAGGGCCTTCTACAAGACGGCCTACCGCATGCCGACATTCAACGACCTCTACTACACGGACATGGGCAACCCGGCTTTGCTGCCGGAGACCACCACGCAATATAACGTGGGAGCCGTGTACGACCGCACGCGCACCGAAGGCATCTTCCGCAACCTGCACCTCAATGCGGACGTGTACTACAACGACGTGAAGAACAAAATCGTATCGTGGCCGCAGGGACCTCAGTTCCGCTGGACGACCATCAACCTGGGGCGGGTGGACATCCGGGGGGTGGATGCCGGAGCGGCCTGCACATTGGCCTTTCCCCACGAATGGACGCTGACGGGCAAGTTGCAATACACTTATCAGGAGGCCATCGACGTGACGAACCCGTCGGACACGTACTACCGCGACCAGATTCCCTACATTCCCTGGCACAGCGGCTCGGCCATCCTCGCGCTGTTCTACAAGGGGTGGGGGCTCAATTACAGCTTCATCTACACGGGCCAGCGCTACAACCAGCAGGAGAACATCCCGCGCAACCACACCCAACCGTGGTACACGAGCGACCTCTCGCTGCAAAAGACTTTCAAGATCCGCACCCGAACCCTCAAGGCCACGGCCGAGGTTAACAATCTTTTCGGACAGGATTACGACGTGGTGCTCAACTATCCGATGCCGAAGACCAACTTCCGGTTCGTCGTCAGCGTCGATCTCTAACCTCCGCGAGCCATGAAAAGGTATCTCTTCATCGTTTTGGCCGGCTGCTGCCTCGCCGCCGGCTG
>ERZ779725.1870-NODE-1870-length-10906-cov-8.091052_pt1 | contig 10906 bp, 4 predicted proteins | sample MGYA00511890_ERZ779725 | MGnify/ENA primary metagenome ERZ779725 (study PRJEB29588, sample SAMEA2148549) | human gut metagenome | biome: human gut; feature: human-associated habitat; material: faeces | place: Denmark | collected 2008/2010 ...
GGGTTGAAGGCGTTGGAGCGCGTAACGATCGGAGAGAACAGTTTCACGAAGTACAAGAACTGGTATAACGAGGATCCAGACCGCCATTTCTGCTTGAAGAATTGCCCTAATCTGAAGGCGTTCATTCTGGGTAATCATGCATTCTCAGACTACACTGTGATTGAGATAGAGGACGTAGATGCGTTGGAAGTGATTGAAATGGGCAATTTGGAGGGTCTGAGTTTTAGTTTCTATTATGCATCCTTAGAATTGAAGTGTAGTGTGTAGTTAATGGCATTATGACTAGACTTGCCTTCTTTACGAACGATGGTTTTTGGATGGGGAGCGTTTCATGATTGCCCTCACGTCACTTTTGAGAGTAGTGCTTTGCGCTGATCGTGAACATGTAGACTTGCACCAGTTGGTATCAATTCAGTTTGGTTGGCGCTCTTTCATGTTCAAGGACGATGATTCAAGCTCATTGACAATACGAAGTGACGACATGGTTATGAATTGACGAATTAGACTTACCCAGTTTGCGCACATTGACTACCGTGAAAGGAGCCCAATCCAACAGCTATACCTTCCGCTATCCCCGTCTAATCCATCTTGAGAGTGATCCTAATCGTTGGGTGATGAAAAGTAGATATGCCTAGTCTGACTACAGTTGAATTGACCTCCTACGCCTTTTCCTCCAAGAAAACAGTCATGATTCGGGGAGGTGCTTTCTAATGCAGTTGCTTCATTCTTAGTCATTGGAGCACTTCAGTCCTATTTCAAATGAGTACTATCTTCATAAAGTGAATGGACCCAAAATTGGTTTTGCCTAAATAAATAAATAAATAAATAAATAAATAAATAATTAACCTCATCCTGACGTAGATGGTGCGATTATTGCTCCTACGGTTTCCCGCTTTGAGCCCCTCCAACGGTTTCCCGAAGGATAGGATGTTGCTGCATCCGATAGCGCTCTTGGAACCTACGCTGGGTTCCGCTGAGTATAAGATTCTCACCGGCTCGTCAGACCGGTCCCTTTCACAATTTGACAATGAGAGGCGTGGAAAAGTTAGGCCCTTAGGACCCATTGAAAACCACTCTCTCACTATCAGTAGACAATGGAAGGCGTGGAAAAGTTAGGCCCTTAGGACCCATTGAAAACCACTCTCCCACCGTCAGTTGCCGAGGCGTGGAAAACGATCTCCAATTCGCAAAAACCACTCTCAGTAACTATCGAAGCTCCAAAACCTGTGTCATTGGAGTGAGGGAGAAACCCGACACACCCATCCACTGCTCCCTGGGTGGACTAGGAAACCCTGCCCCTGACACTCGTCCGCGATCATGGAAAACAGTCTTCTAGATTCCTTCCGGGTCTTTCGTTCCAGTTCCAGTTCCATTTCCAGTTCCTCCCGTCCCCGTCCAGTCTCCGTCCAACACAAAAACCACTTCTCTCGAACGTCGGCTCCAGTCGAGTGTCGCGCCTTCTCTCTCGTTGCCGATCGATTCAGCGTTCGCCCTTCCTTCGCCAGTCTCTTGTTCGCTCCCGGTCTTCTCGGTCTCTCGCGATCGATTCGCTCGATCCCTTCCAGAGATCCTTGGGTATAGTCGGTAGTCCAGGGTGTCCCTTCCGCTCCACCAAGCGTCCCCATGGGTCCCTTCGTCTCTCGACGAGTCTCTTCAGAGTCTCTTCAGAGTCTCCTTCGAGTCTCCATAGATCATCTTCAGAGTCCCCTTCGAGTCTCCATAGGTCCTCTCCAGAGTCTCTTCAGAGTCTCATTCCCGACAGTCCCCCTCCGATCCGTTCGCGCTCGCCAGACTATGTAGCTCCAAGTCACGCGCCATAGGATAAGGACAAAACCCGATCACCGTCTCGCAACAATGACCGATAAACCTCTTCCCTGACGCGAGTCCACCGATCATGGAAACCAGTCCTCCTTTGCGACCGACCTCGGAGTCCCGTAAAACCACTCTCGGCAGACTGTGTCGCCCCAGAATCGCTCCGTCCTTAAAGGCGTGAAACCGGTACCCGCAGTTAGGCAACCGTAAAACACTCTTGACGAGAGCGATTGAATCTTCGTGACGGCAGTGCTCCCTTCATGTCACGCTCATCCGAGTCCGTCGTTAAAGGCGTGGAACAGGCGTCCGACTCGACCCCCCTCGAGCCCTCTGGCCCACCCAAAACCACTCTTGGCGAGACCCTTCGGTGTGAGTGGAAAAGCCGGTTCGGAGAATCGACTGAAAAACCACTCGTTTCCTCACAATGTGCAACGTGCCACACCATGGAACCCCCCTCGACAGCCCGATTGCTCGTGCCATCTTTACAGCCACTCGTCCCTCTGTTCCTCCTCCCTCCTTCTTGGGATCAGTCTCGTCATTGATTTCTTTCTTCTTTCAATTCTTTCTTCGTTGTTCTTCAATTCTTTCTTTCGTTGCTCTTAGGGACGACACTTTTAGCACTGACCCGTTTTGGCTTTGCAGCCGATTGTCCTTCTTTGTGATCGCGACAGGGCCAGCAACCACCACACGACGAAGCGCATACAGCCGAACCAATCGCAGTGAGACCGACTCTCTCCCAGCACAGTATCACAAATCCCAGTGAGACCGACTCACTCCCAGCACAGTATCACAAATCCCAGTGAGACCGACTCACTCCCAGCCACTCGTCCCATTCTTCCAACGGTGTTGTCCGAACTTCTCTTCCAGCGTCCCCAGAGCCAGGGCCTTCCTCGCCTTCGAGGTTTCGTCACTGCCGTCTTCAGTCACGGGTACGACTATCCGTGCTGTCCCTTCTTGTATCGACCTCCTCCCGCCTCTTGGAGTCGTGCTCTCCTATAATTCTTGGGACTTCTTTCCTCTTAGCCACGACCCATTTTTGCTTTGCATCACACTTCTATCACGCATGCGGCTTTCACCTCCTCCCTCCTCTTCAAGTCAGGCTCTTTCTTTCTTCTCATTCTTTGTCTTTCCTCTTAGCCTGACCGCTTGTCGCGCATTCGGTCTCTCCACTGGTGTATCTACACGTTAGTCCATACTTACCTTCGTCTCGTATTGCCTTCGCTCCGCTCGCTGAGGGGTCTGTGTAGCTCTTGTTCGCGTCCAGCCATCAGCACTCTTCTCGCCGTCTTGAGACATCTTCACTCTTCTCATCGTCTTGAAACACCTCCACACTTCTCGCCGTCTTAAACACCTCCACTTTTCTCATCGTCTTGGAACCACCTCCACACTTCTCGTCGTCTTGAAACTCCTCCACACTCCTCCGCGAGTATCACCAACTGGGTTGTCAGGACCATTTCGCCATCTCAGTCTTCTCCGATGTAGTCCTCTGTTCTTGCGAGTCTCTGGTAATCTCGGGAGCACTCTGCCCTCTTCGTTTCTGGCTTCGCGAACCACCATGGTCTTCTCGCTCAACTGCTCACTGGCTCGGTTCTATCGCGGAATCATCCAGTCATCCTCCGATCTCTTGTATCCACATGTCTATTGTCGTCCCAGAAGTTCGCGTTGGTTGTCGTGCACTTCGCCGCGAATCACCGGCTCTTCGTCGATTTCTCGTTGGAGAGTTACCAGGGTGCCAATATCCAGTCTAGTATCTCCACCTCCTCATCACCGTCTCGTCTTTGTGTTCTCAAAGGGTCCTCGCTGTGTCCTCACTGTGTCCTCGGGAGGTCTTCAAGGTATCATCACGTGTTATCGCAACATCACCAAGCTTCAGTCATTCATTGTCCACTCTTCGTCAAATCACGTCCTGAACGCAATTCCAGTATCCTCACTGTATCCTCATCGTATCATCGATGTATCGCGTATTGGCCATCACCGTGCTGCCAGAACATCTTCAGAGCGTCATCACCGTGCTGCCAGAATAACTTCAGAACGTCATCACTGTACGGCCACCGCTTTATCACAGCATCGTCCAGACCACTAAACCCGTTGTCAGATCCGTGTCAGAGTTACCTCCACGCGCAGCTGAAGCGTTGCCAAGACATCACCAGCCAGTCGTTAGTGTATCACGGACTCCTCGTCAACGCCTCATGTCCTCGTATTACCCAACCACTGTTACGCTATCTCTTCTCTCCACCATGTCACCAGTACATCTCCAATGTCTCGCCAGAGCGTGTTGGGCGTATCCCCAATTCACTACCTCTGTGTTCTCCAGCACCATGTCAGCGCGGCTATCGTCTCGCCAGTATGTCACCGACTCCTCGTTGAAGCCTCCACTCGATCTCGGAATCTTGTCAAACCTCGCCAAAACACTGTCAGAGCACTGTCAGAGCACTCCCAGGGAGTCATCCACACCAAGTCATGTATCGCCAAGTCGTCCTCAGCGTGTCCTCTAAAGTCATTCTCGGCGCGTCGTCAAATCGTCTCCGAGGCACTCCCCTTCCATTCTCCAGTCTTGTCACCGTCTCGTCCTCGCTCTTCCACCTCGTCCCGTTCGTGATGATGTCCCACAATCTTCCTCCAAACGCCTTCAAATCTCCCTTCAAACCGCTCCTGAAGCTCCGCGCATTCCTTCTTCTCGTTCAGCGCTCGTTTCGCTCACTCTGAAGGCCATCTCGCCTTCTTCATCAATTCCATCTCGTCTCTTCATTCTTGTCTCCCTTCTTCAATCTTCACACTTCAAATCCTCTCATCGCTGATTCTCTCCTCATCGCTCCTCCTTTCGTCTCCATTTCCGTCGGTTTGTATTGTCCTCTATGTCCTCTTCTCGGAAAGCATTTCTCTTTCTCCTCCTTTCGCGATGATCTCTCTGCATTACCTCTTCCTCTCTCTTTTCATTTCCTTTCTCTTCTCTACCTCTATGTTCATTTCCATACCTTCCTTCTCCGTTTTCCACTCTTCCCTTCGTCTTCGTTCTTCTCCTTCTCTTCTCATCCTTCTCCTAGTCTGCCGTGTTCTTCTCTTCATCGTCACTCCACATTCTTTCTCCTATCCCTTCTTCTTCGTGCATTCATGATGCACCTCGTCCTTCCATCATTAGCCTTCTCTTCTCATCTGCTTCTCCTTCTCTTTCAGTCAGCCTTCATTTCCGCTGCAATCCGCTCTTCACGCCTCCAACGATACGCAATTTCTTACTCCAACGATATGCTATTCCTTCCTACATAGTGTTTAGGGTCAGCACTCGTATTCTTCCTTTTCCTCTTTCCTTGCACTCCTTTCTGTCGTAGAATGTATTCTCCTTCCTTGGTGAGAGTTTCGAGATCCATTCAAGATTCCGTCGAGAGTGCTTCTCCTTCGAGATTCTGATCTCTTCAGAGATTATTCATTCTTTGGACAAACAAACAGTAACACGATGATGTTAATTACTTTCTTCTCTTGCTCGCGCTTCCTTCACTCACATTCCTTCTCTTCATCGCGCCTCCTTCACTCGCGTTTCTTCTCTTCATCGCGCCTCCTTCACTCACATTCCTCCTCTTCCTCGCGCCTCCTTCACTCACATTCCTCCTCTTCCTCGCGCCTCCTTCACTCGCGTTTCTTCTCTTCATCGCGCCTCCTTCACTCGCGTTTCTTCTCTTCATCGCGCCTCGTCTCGTTGTTCTTCTTCCTCTCTCTACAGTCTTGTCGCCAGCACTCTCGTCCTTGTCACCATCATCATCAGCACCAGCACCACCCGCACTCCCATCAGCACTCCCCTTCTTCTGGTAGGTGCTGTCTTGTGCCCACGCTGCCACCAACTGCTTGCGTGGATTGAGGGTGGCGTTCAGAAAGGTCGCCAAGGCAAAAGCAGCCCTCATCCTCTCATCCCTCTCTCTCACCTCCTCTGCCCCCTCACCAACCCGTACATCGATATTCACTCCCTTGGCGCAGCGCATCACCATGGCTAGGCCCTGACTACACCGCTTCGCGTGTACGGACTTCACCAGCATGGGCGCAGACAACTGCCGGTCAATGACCGCCTCTGGAGTGTTCTGGGACACGGCCCTCCAGTCCATGATGCCGATCACCTTCTCCAGCATCTCGGTGAGCTTGTCCTGGTCCACGACTACTTGGGCAGTAGCGTCCTCCCCGGAACCCAGGTACACTCTCACCATCTCCTCTCGCTCCTTCTTCCACTGTGAGCACTCCACCACATAGTGCCACAGGGTCTCCTGGCCCGGAGTACTACAACACGGGCACGTGAGTCTTTTCTTCTGGCTTTCCTCCGCCTCCTGGAGAGCTTCTTCCTCCGAGATTCTCTTCTCCTTCTGGAGTTTTACAGCCGTCTCGGCAACCATTGCCTTCCGGATCCTCTCCCCCGAACGCCAGGCACCCACTCTCATCTGCATGATCACGGCAAACCCCCTCCCCACCTCCGGGTGCTCAAACCAGGAATCCATGTACGACCAGTTCCACACCCTCCCCTGCCGAACCAGCTGCTCGTTCGCTTGCGTCCCGGATTTCCGGGCCATCTTCTCCCAAGCGTTCACCAGCACCCCACGGGCATCATCGAGGCGGAAGTTCTTCCGGAAGTACGCCCAGTTATAGCGTTTCTTTCCGGTCTTTCCAGTCCCACCAGCCTCTCCGCCAGTCCCTCCGGCTTCTCCGGCCTCTCCATCAGCCTCTCTGGCTTCTCCGGCCTCTCCATCAGCTTCTTTGGCAGCCTGCTGCGCCTCCTCTGTGTTCAGATAGCTACTTCCCATCCTCTCCGTAACTATCAGGAAGGTCTGCCTCGTACCTTTGAGACTCTCCCTCGTCTCCAACAGGTCACTCAGCACGCAGCTCGTCCGCTTGCCCTGCACCCATCCCTTCAGCCGGTTCTGCAGACAGATGGCATGTATCGGGGGAATATCCAGCTCCATCGCCAGCGCCATGGAAGAGAGGGTGCGTCGTGACCATCCTTGCACAATACAGTGCATGGCGTCGTTGACCACTCCCTGCATATTCCTGTCCAAATCGAAAACTCCGCCCCACACCTCCGACCCATAGGTGCACACGGGCAGCAACATCGTCTTCAGCACCCTGACTCGGATACTGGACGGCACAGCGCAGTTCACCAAGAACCGCTTCAACATTCCCAGGGTCTTGCGCGCAATCGCCACGCGATCCATGACCATCGCCTCGTAATCGAGGGTGTTCGTAATCTTCAGACCCAGGTACTTGTAACTGGAGACGACGGCGATCTCCTTGCCTTGGAGGAACCAATTGCTCGCAGGAGGCGGTGCCACGTCTCTCGCATCCACCTCCACTCCTTCCAGTTCGTTCAAAGGAGTTCCCTCGTCCAGCTCGTCCAGCTCGTCCAGAAGTACTCCCTCTTCCTCCTGCGACGACTTCCGCGACTTCCGCGACTTCCGCGACTTCTTCGGCTTTGGAGGCAGCGGCGGAACGATCATCACGCCACACTTGTCGGCTCCCACCACCATGCCCCACGTATCACTCCACTCGGATACGCGATCCATCAACTCCCGAAGTCTCTCTTCCGTACGGGCGAACAAGCACAAGTCATCCGCGAAGAGGAGTCCCTCCACCTTCGGGTCCCAAGGGTTCTGCACTGCATCCCTCTCTGGGAGGATGTCGTTGATGTAGATAGAAAAGAGGATGGGACTCATGGGACATCCCTGGCGCAGTCCTCTCTTCAACTCCACTGGCTCCGACAGCGACTCGCCCACGCGAATCTGCATCACCGAGCGCGAGTACAGCGTCTCGATGAAGGAGTACGTCCTCCCCGTCACTCCATAGTAGCGCAGCTTCGCGAGAAGGGCTTCGTGGGGTACGCGATCGTACGCCTTCTGGAAGTCCACGAAGCAGAGGTACACAGACGAGGGCGACTGCTGGTGGGTGGTCGGTGGGGGCAGGTCGTCGCTCTCCCAGTCCATTTCGGCAGGTAGGGGTCGTCTGCCGCGAATGCGCACCACATCGTCGCTCTCCGAGTCCACATCCCTCGGGACTGGCTGCTCTCTGGGAGCGGGGGCTTCCTCGTCGCTGCTCCTGGACTCGTTCCCAGAAGATACGAACTCCTCTTCGCTCTCCGAGTCGTCTTCAACGGAGACCGGGCCGTCCTCCACGACGAAATTGCGTTCCTCATCCGCAGAGGATGCGTCCGCCTTGTTCTGGCGCTTCGCTCGTTTCGTGTTCTGGCGCCTTGCCCGCTTCTTGGTCGCGCAATTCGAGGTTGTCTTCTTCACAGGGGACGACTTGGGAACCACAGGGGATGAATACTTGCCCCTCCAGCGCGAAATGGTCTCGCACAGCGCCGCCACGTGACCGACGCACCGCTTGTAGGGGCGGAAGCCGGCTTGCGCGTCCGTCAGCATCTCTCTCGCCTCGAAGGCGTCGCTCAGTCTCACCGCGATGACCGAGCAGGTGATCTTGAGAAGAACGGGCATGAGACTGATCCCCCGGTAATTGTTCATGTCTGCGGGGTCGTTCTTCTTGAAGATGGACACCACGATGGAGCTGTACATCGCGTCGGGGATGTGTCCGTTGAAGAGCGTGTTCACCGCGTGCAGGAGGAGTGTTCTTGCGTCCAGCGATGCCTTGTGCTGTTCATCTCGCGCATTGGACTCGTCGTCGTCGTCCTCCAGCCCCGTCTCGGCTCCGCGCAGCCCATCCAGTCTCCCGTCTTGAAGGCCAAGTGGGTCTTCCTCGTCCCCACTTCTCGCGCCCCTCGGATTACGAGCGCCTCTTGGGTTGGCACCCCTCGCGTTCGCGTCGTCACCCTCCGTCTCCGGGTCCTTCAAGAACGCCTTGTACACCTCAGCAGGGATCCCGTCATTCCCTGTGCTCTTGTTGTTCTTGAGGTGTCGAAGAGCGGCCTCTAGCTCGTCCATGGTGATCGCAGCATCCCAGTACTCGTCCCAGGACTTCTGGTCGTCCCAGGTCTTCGATCCCATCAGGCCCTCCCAGTGCGCCCTGTCCTTGCTGTGGCTGTCTCCCTCTCGACACAGAGCGTCGTAGTGCTCCTTCCACAGGCGGCAGCACTCGGTCTCGTCAGCAATGAGTTCCTTCGTCTGGGGATCCATGATCACCATCCCCCTCCTCAGCGTGGGATTCAGGTTCTTCCGCAGAACGTCCCACATGGCCGAGACTCGTCCACTCTCCAGCAATTGAATCAGCTGCTGACTCAGCGCCAGGTCTTGCGCATCCCTGTACTGCGCCAGAATACGCTTGCTCTCCGCAAGGACTTGCTTGTCCTTCTCGGTCAGCGTTCCCGTCCTGTTTGCGCGTTCCCGCACGGCGCGCCCGTCTTCCAGCTTCCGCATCTCCGCTTGGGCCAGCACCTTCGCCAAGGGCTTCCCAGATCCGCCCAGCTCCTTCACGTAGTTCTGCTCCTTCATTTGCGTCCACAGCTCGTTGTTGAACCGTTCCACAGCAGCAGGAGACGCTTCGTTGCAGAGAGCCGTGACGAACTCTTTCGTTTGCTTGTCGCGGGTCGTGGAGTCGGAGGAGGGTTGCTTGTCGAAGGAGAAGTTGGGGATGAACTCCTCGAGCACCTTCTGGCGGTTCACGACGGTGCGACTCTTGGGCGCCTTCGACAGCTGGAGCAGGAGGGACGTGGTGACCAGCAGGTGGTCGGACACAACGTAGCCACGTTGATTGTGGACCGTGCAGTCATTGGACTGGACCACTGCGCGATTCACCACGATGTAATCCAAGGTGCTCTTGCCCCTCTGGAACGTGTAGGGCACGCCGTTCCGCTGAAGAGGCACCACCTTCATCGGGATCTGAGAATCCCTCAACCAGCTCTTCATTAGCGAGGGAGGCGTGTTGAAGTCCCCCATGAGAATGACGGGGGTGTTGCGCGAGGTCAGGAGTTTGCGCAGCTTCTTCGCGAGCTTGCCCTTGACCTCCTCATGCTTGCCGTGGTTGTGGTTGGGGATGTACACGCTGCACACCAGCGCCGTCCCGTTCGCACACTTCACTCGAACCCATAGCGTGTAGGGGGTGGAATCGGGGAGAATGGTGACCTCCCAGCTCTTCTTCACCAGCAACCCAATGCCGCGGATGCCAGGCTCCAGGCAGTTGGGGCTCTTCTCCAGCAAGTAATAATTGCCGAAGGTCCAGGCCGGCGTGTCCTGCGTCCTTTCCGTCTCCTGCAGAGCCAGAAAGTCCATGTCATGCGTGACGCAGAAGCTCTCCAGCACGGCCTTCTTACCGGACGCGGCCTTGTCGGTTTGCCGGTCCTTCTTCGACCCAGCGATGGACGACACGTTGAGGGTTCCCACATTCCACCAGCCCTCCTTCTTCGGGGCGTTAAACAGGGTGACGCGCACATTGGGGTAGTGCTGCATTGCCATGTTCAGCGCGTGCACGAACTCGGTGGACACGCAGCTGCCACCAAACACCTTGTAGACCGTCCGGTGTTTCTTGTCCTTCTCTTTGGAGGTGCACTTCACCTGGATGTCCGAGTAGTTGGCACCAGGCGTTCTGGATGCCGCTTGCTCCAGACACTCTCGCAGCGTCCTCTCCGTCTCGTAGTCAAATGCATACACCCGAATGTGGTGTTCGGGGATGTAGCGGTTACTCGCGGGGTCGGCGTCCACAGCAGGGGCAGTCTCGGTGTCCAGCTGGGGAGGGGGAGTAGCAGGGGCAGTCTCGGTGTCCAGCTGGGGAGCAGCAGCAGCAGCAGCGTCCACAGGAGCAGGAGCAGGAGCGGAGAGATGAGTGCCCACAGCAGCAACGACAGCCGGAGGGGAATCGGCGTCCAGCTGAGACGGCGCAGGTGATACCGCCGAAGCACGGGTACCACGTCTGGAGGAAGAGCGAAGGACTGGGGGATCGCTTCGCTCTTCAGCCTCCTCACTCGGTTGGAAATCCGAGTCTTCTTCGTCGGAGGAACTGGAGGACTCGGAGTCGGAGGAACTGGAAGACTCGGAGTCGGAGGAACCATCTTCCTCTTCGTCAGAGGAACTGGAAGACTCGGAGTCGGAGGAACCATCTTCCTCTTCGTCAGAGGAACTGGAAGACTCGGAGTCGGAGGAACTGGAAGACTCGGAGTCGGAGGAACCATCTTCCTCTT
>ERZ779725.1873-NODE-1873-length-10890-cov-2.366221_pt1 | contig 10890 bp, 6 predicted proteins | sample MGYA00511890_ERZ779725 | MGnify/ENA primary metagenome ERZ779725 (study PRJEB29588, sample SAMEA2148549) | human gut metagenome | biome: human gut; feature: human-associated habitat; material: faeces | place: Denmark | collected 2008/2010 ...
CGCTCGTTGCGCCGTAGAGGGCAACGTTTCCGACGATGATGTTTTCTTCCGGTTTATACTTTCTTGCTTTCGGCGGGTAGACAACCAGTTTTCCGCCGGAGAGGCCTTTTCCGAAGTAATCGTTCGAATCGCCCTCAAGTTCCAGGGTCAGTCCTTTTGGAATAAATGCTCCGAAGCTCTGTCCGCCGGCACCCTTGCACTGTACGGTGTACGTATCCGGCTCCAGAGAGGTGCCGAATTTTCTGGTGATCTCGGCACCAAGAATCGTTCCCACGGTACGATCGGTGTTGGTGATCTCGACTTTGACGGTCTTCTTCTCTTTCTTATCCATTGCCGGACCGAATTTCTTTAAGAGTACCTTCTCATCCAGGGTTGCGCCAAGTTTGAAGTCGTAAACATCTTTCGGATCGAACGTTACCTTCTCGCCTGCTTTTGCAAACGGATTGTTCAGGATCTGGCTTAAGTCTACGCGGTCTGCGTGCTCATTCGTCACTTTATCATTTCTCTTTAAGAGGTCGGAACGGCCGACCACCTCGTCAACGGTGCGGAAGCCAAGTTTTGCCATGTATTCCCGCATCTCTTCTGCGATGAAGCGCATGAAGTTGATGACGTACTCCGGTTTGCCGCGGAAACGTTTGCGCAGCTCCGGGTTCTGGGTTGCAATACCCATCGGGCAGGTATCGAGGTTGCAGACACGCATCATAACGCATCCCATCGTTACAAGCGGTGCGGTCGCAAAACCGAATTCCTCGGCGCCAAGGAGTGCTGCAATCACAACGTCACGGCCGCTCATCAGCTTACCATCGGTCTCAAGAATTACCTTGTTACGAAGATCGTTCATAATAAGCGTCTGGTGTGTCTCAGCCAGACCAAGCTCCCAAGGAAGTCCTGCATGATGGATGGAATTTGCCGGAGCAGCGCCCGTACCACCATCATAACCGGAGATCAGAATAACCTGTGCGCCCGCCTTTGCAACACCAGCAGCAATCGTGCCGACACCAGCTTCGGATACAAGCTTTACGGAGATACGTGCATCTGTATTTGCATTTTTACAATCATAGATCAACTGTGCCAGATCCTCGATCGAATAGATATCGTGATGTGGCGGTGGTGAGATCAAACCTACACCAGGTGTTGACTGTCTGGTCTTGGCGATCCAAGGATATACCTTTCCGCCCGGCAGATGTCCACCTTCACCCGGCTTCGCACCCTGTGCCATCTTAATCTGAATCTCTTTCGCACTTGTCAGATATTCGGATGTAACACCGAATCGACCGGAAGCAACCTGTTTAATCGCAGAACAACGATTCACGCCGTCCTTGCTTCCACGCATACGTTCCAAGCTCTCGCCACCCTCACCGGAATTGGACTTGCCGCCGAGACGGTTCATGGCGATTGCCATACACTCATGTGCCTCCTGCGAAATGGATCCATAAGACATGGCACCTGTTTTAAATCTCTTTACAATGGAATCAACCGGCTCTACCTGATCGATCGGGATTCCACCATTTTCCGGATAATTAAACTCCATCAGTCCACGCAGATGGAACGCTTTTTCTTCATCATCAATCGCTGCAGAATACTGTTTGAACAGATCATAGTTGTCTGTCCATGTTGCCTGCTGCAGAAGATGAATCGTGTTCGGATTATACAGATGCTCCTCTTTCCCGCTTCGCATCTTGTGGCTTCCGATACTCTCCAGACTCAGGTTCGTATACAATCCAAGTGGATCAAATGCAGAATTATGCAGTTCCTCCACATGGCGCTGGATATCTTTAATTCCGATACCACCGACACGGCTTACCGTGTTCGTGAAATATTTCTTTACAAATTCCTCGGACAGTCCGACTGCCTCGAAGATCTGTGACCCCTGATAAGACTGCACCGTAGAAATACCCATCTTCGATGCGATCTTTACGATACCATGCAGGACTGCGCTGTTGTAATCATTGACTGCCGCATAGAAATCCTTGTTCAGGAAATGCGTATCAACCATGTCCTTGATCGTATCGATTGCCAGATATGGGTTGATTGCACAAGCACCATAACCAAGCAACGTTGCAAAATGATGTACCTCACGTGGTTCTGCACTCTCGATAACCAATGCAACGGAAGTACGCTTCTTCGTCCGAACCAGATGCTGCTGCATCGCAGATACTGCAAGCAGAGACGGAATCGCTACGTGGTTTTCATCGACACCACGGTCAGATAAGATCAGGATATTGGCTCCATCACGGAAGAACTTATCTGCCTCGACGAAGATACGGTCGATTGCCTTCTCTAAGGATGTATTCTTATAATAAGTAATTGGCACAACGGCTGCCTTCAAGTTCTCTGTATTCAGATTCTTGATCTTCAACATATCCGTATTCGTCAGAATCGGATTGTTGATGCGAAGCACGCGGCAGTTCTCCGGTTTCTCTTCGAGGATATTACCATCACGTCCAAGGTAAACCGTCGTCGATGTGACGATCTCCTCACGGATCGCATCGATTGGCGGGTTCGTTACCTGCGCAAACAACTGATGGAAATAGTTAAACAACGGAAGCTTTTGGTTGGAAAGCACCGCAAGCGGGGTATCATCACCCATTGCTGCGATCGCCTCTGCTCCATTCTGTGCCATTGGAAGAATTGCTGTCTTAAACTCCTCGTAGGTATAACCAAATGCTTTCTGCAGACGGCTTCTCTCCTCGTTGGAAAGCTCCGGCACACGCTCATTTGGAATTGGAATATCGGTCAGATATGTCAGATTGCTGTCGAGCCATTCACCATATGGCTGTGCATTTGCATACTGATTTTTCAGCTCATCATCCGAGATCAGCTTTCCTGCCTTCGTATCGACGAGAAGCATCTTACCCGGACGTAAACGATCCTTCATCACTACATGTTCCGGCTCAATATCCAAAACACCGACCTCGGAAGAAAGAATCAGATAATCATCATCGGTAATATAATAACGGGAAGGACGAAGTCCGTTACGGTCAAGCACGGCTCCCATGTAATCGCCATCGGTAAAGAGCATGGATGCTGGTCCATCCCAAGGCTCCATCATCGTTGCGTAATACTGATAGAAATCACGCTTTGCCTTCGGCATATATTTATTGGAATCCCAAGGCTCCGGAATCAGGATCATAACTGCAAGTGGAAGCGGCATTCCGTTCATAACGAAGAACTCCAGCGCATTGTCCAGTCTTGCAGAATCGGAACCATCCGGATCAAGTACTGGTGTAATCTTGTGGAACTCTCCTTTGAAATACTCGGAATCCATTGTCTCCTCACGGGCAATCATACGGTCTTCGTTACCACGGATTGTATTGATCTCACCATTGTGAACAAGGAAACGATATGGATGCGCACGCAGCCAGCTCGGTGTTGTGTTCGTTGAGAATCTGGAATGTACCAGACCAATGGCTGACTCATAATCCTCATCCTGCAGATCCTGATAGAACAAGCGAAGCTCACCTACCAGAAACATTCCTTTATATACGATCGTACGACTTGAAAGAGATGGAACATACGTATCCTCATTTGACTGCTCAAATACTCGGCGTACTACGAACAGCTTCCGGTCAAAATCAAGTCCACGCTCCACGTTCTTTGGACGCTTCACAAATGCCTGCATAATATATGGCATAACAGCGACAGCCTTATGTCCAAGGATTCCCGGATTCGTCGGAACTTTTCTCCAGCAGAGGAATTCCAGTCCTTCCTTCTCCACGATGATCTCGAACATCTTCATTGCCTGCTTACGCTGAAGCTCATTCTGTGGGAAGAAGAACATACCAATACCATAATCACGTTCCTCTCCAAGCTCCACGCCAAGCTCCTTTGCTGCCTTCTTGAAGAACTTGTGTGAGATCTGAAGCAATATACCAACACCGTCACCGGTCTTTCCTTCTGCATCCTTACCGGCACGATGTTCCAGATTCTCCACAATCCGAAGTGCATCGCTGACTGTCTTGTGTGTCTTAATACCCTTAATGTTTACTACTGCACCAATACCGCAGTTATCATGTTCAAAGCTGCTATCATACATGCCCTGTTCTGCGATATGCGCTCTTTCATCTCTTATCTGCGTCATGCTTGTCTTTCCTTTCTCGAAAAAATCTTGTGCTGACGAAAATCAAGTAAAACACATTTTTCACTTTGTTTTCTCAACTCATGCGCCTATAATACAACACTTTATTCGAAATGTAAACCATTTTTTGTATTTTTGTGGAAAATAACAAGCAAATCCATATTTTCACAAAGTTTTTTCACTATCATTTCAGAATACATGCACTTCTGAATAATCACTTATACAAAAAAGAAACGCATCCCTCACAGTATTCTGTAAAAAATGCGTTTCTTCTATATATAATACGTTTCAAAATAATAACTTTATTCGGTCGGCGGATTGAAGATATTCAAATCAATCTCCTGTGCTCCAACTCCCGTCTCACTCTGAAGGGAAGAACTAATGCCTTGTACTTTAGAGGTCGGCGTGTAATCCTGTGTTCCGAACAGGAACTCATGCAATGCGGATACATTCGTTGTCAGATCTGCAGGAACAAGTACGGCACCCTTTGCATCTGTTGTGACTGGTGCATATGCCATCGGGAATCCGATTGTATCTCCAAGGTTATAATCAAACATATCCTTTGCAAGACTCATCAGCTCTTTCTTTGTCAAGCTTGTATAAATGTTTGGGAATACATCATCAATAATATCATTGATGGTTGACAAATCGGAACTCTTTGCCTTCTGAATCATCTTCGCAATAACGGTTCTCTGTCTCTCTGTACGGGTGATATCTCCCTGATCTGTACTACGGATACGTGCCCAGCCAGTTGCCTGTGTACCATTCAGCAACTGTGTACCTGCTGAAAATACACCATCAGAATATTCGCCGGAAATACCAATCTGCTCTGTAATACATGCATTCAGCATCTCAAGCTCTGCTTCACGGACATCGATCGTAATTCCACCCAGATCATCAATCGCCTGTGCCAACGCTGTAAAGTTAACCGTCACGAAATCTGTAATCTCTAAATCCAGGTTTGCATTCAATGCACGGACTGCCATCTCTGGACCACCATATGCATATGCATGTGTAATCTTCGTCGTGATACCGCCATCATAATCTACCTGAAGCAGGGAATCACGATATACTGAAGCAAGCTTTACTTCCTTTGTATCATTGTTAATACTTGCGATAATGATAGAGTCACTTCGGTTTCCTTCCGCCATGGAAGTTGTGCTTCTAGAGTCGATACCAAACAATGCAATTGTCCGATATCCCTTCTGTGCCTCATTCGCATCTTCATTAATATCCAAATTTTCTTTACTGTCATCCCAATTTGTCGGGCGGTTAATGTTGTCTAATTTTCGATTTGCATAAAAGAAAAAATATCCGACAACCATAAAAAACATAACAACGATTTCAATCAGAAATGCAATTCCCCATTTGGCATTTGCACTCATGCCTGCCTTTTTCCTGCTCATATTCTTATCCTTCCATCTTTGTGTTTTTTCTAAACCAAACTATTTACCTATCATACATGATTCTTCATAAAATTACAATATTCTTTTTCCTTATTTGCTAATTTTTCAAAAAACTTTCATATTTTGACTGTTGTAAACAAAGTATGCCTATGCTATACTAAATAAAATTTTGACTACTATATTATGGAAGGAATTTATTTGAATATATGAATTTTAAGGAACGAAAGAACTTATTGGAGGGGAAGCAACAGGTACATCTATTACGCTTTCTCGACCAGTTAAATGATGATGAAAAGCAAATCTTATTTTCACAGATCGATGCAGTTGACTGGGGATTTGAACAGGCATTTCACAACGACAAGAAAAAAGAAGATACCATGATTGAGGAGATCGATGCACTGCATCTGGATAAGATCCAGGCAGATTCAGAACGTTATCGTTCTATCGGCTTGCAGGCAATCAAGGAAGGAAAGCTTTGCCTTTTGCTTCTCGCCGGAGGACAGGGCACTCGTCTTGGTTTCGACAAACCAAAGGGCTGTTTCAATGTTGGTATTACAAAGGAACTCTACATCTTCCAGCTTTTGATTGAGCGCACGTTAGACATCGTGCGTGGTGCAGCTGATAAAAAATCTGATGCAGGTAAAACATGAGGCAGGCGTGTGGATTCCGCTTTATATTATGACGAGCAACATTAACTATCAGGATACTGTGACTTTCTTTGAAGCACATGATTATTTTGGTTATAACCCAGCTTATGTACATTTCTTTGTACAGGAATTGAACCCGGCTACGGACTTTAACGGAAAGATTCTGTTGAAATCCAAATACGAGCTTGCCCTGTCTCCAAACGGAAACGGCGGTTGGTTCTCTTCTATGCACAAAGCTGGACTTCTGGAAGGAATTTTTGAATCCAATCTGGAATGGATCAATGTATTTTCTGTGGACAATGTATTGCAGCGGATTGCCGATCCGGTATTCTTAGGTGCAACCATCGACAGTGGAAAGATGAGTGGAGCAAAGGTTGTCCGCAAAGCGTGTCCGGAAGAAAAAGTTGGTGTCATGTGCAAGGAAGATGGCAAGCCACATATTATCGAGTATTACGAAATGACTGATGATATGTTGAACAAGCGTCTGCCAGATGGCAGCCTTGCCTACGGATTTGGAGCTATCCTGAACTATCTGTTCCCAATCCAGAAATTGAAGGAAACTTTGGATAAATCCATGCCGTTGCATATAGTAAAGAAAAAGGTTCCTTACGTGGACGAATCCGGTAATCCGGTTACCCCGGCAGAGCCAAATGCATTTAAATTTGAGACATTGGCTCTCGATCTGATCCACGAGATGGACGACTGTCTGATCTTCGAGGTCGACCGCGAGCATGAATTTGCGCCAGTCAAGAACAGCACAGGAGTTGATTCCGTCGATACTGCCCGCGCATTGCTGGAGAAAAACGGCTATACACTTTAATACAACGAAAAAAAGAGAGTCCATATCTCAACGATTTGGACTCTCTTTTTAATTCTGATTCTAAATTCTAATTCGAGAAAATCTGTACCCAGTAATATCCATATTCTGAATTCGGAATATACACATAACCAACACCCAGTCTCTTAAAACCGGCATTGAGGATGTTGCTCCGATGTCCCGGCGAATTCATCCAACCATTCATTACAGCAGAAGAATTTCCGTATCCCGCCGCAATATTCTCTCCCGCCGACCAATAGGAATACCCGATCTGATCTAACACGGTAAAACATTTTCTTCCATCTGGACGTGTATGGGAAAACAAGGTTGCAATCTCCTGCGCCCGGATATTGGCTGCTTTTGTAAGCTCTGGATCTAAGGAAAGTGCCGCAATACCATTTGCCTGCCGCTGTGCATTACACTGTGCCAGAACTTCCTGTGCCTGTGTTGAGTAGTTCGCAGTTGGCGTCCCTTTGATATAGGCTTTCTTTCCATCCTCAAACTGACTGGTATCACTGTTCTTTGGCACAAGCTTAATCTGGATTGCCTCTAAACGTTTTGCCATGCCGCTTGTTCCGGCAGTCTCACCATTCTTCGCCCATCCAAGCCAGCCATAGCTCTGTGCGTGAACCCGATAGTATACATCATAATAATATGCAACCTCTCCATATAATTCCAGTTCGATTGCCTCTAAACGTTTCGCCTGCCCACTCGTTCCAGACATGGCACCATTACTGACCATCTTTGTCTCCCAGCCATACGTCTGCACATGTGTCCGATATGAGATGCCGCCATAATACCGGTTTCCGGTCAATTTTACTTCGATTGCTTCCAGACGTTTTCCTTCGCCGGTCGTGCCGCTCGTCTTCCCATCCGTAAGCCAGCTCATCCAGCCATAGGTCTGACAATGCACACGATATACAACATCGTAATGTTTTGCCACTTCACCGGTAAGCTGAATCTCAATGCCTTCCAGACGTTTTGCCTGTCCACGGCTGCCGCTTTTCTCTCCATTGTATGACCAATCCTGCCAGCCATAGCTCTGGATATGTGTCTTGTACTGGATGCTTCCGGAATATTCATCACCGGTCAGTTTGACGCGAATCTCCTCTAAACGTTTTGCCTGTCCTTTCGTTCCTGCCATCGTACCATCATGAACCCATCCCTGCTGGTCACCATAGGTCTGTACATGCACGGTATAGGTAACACCCATCTTGGTTGCTGCATTCGCAGTTTTCGTAGTGCCAATTCCTGTTACAACAGAAACGAGCATTGCAACGACAAGAAGCCACGCCTGCATTCGCTTCCATGCTTGTCTTTTCATAATTTCCGCCCCCTTGCATTCGATACGACGTGCCCGCATCGGCATTATAGATGATTTCGCACGTCTTATTTATTTGCGTACATGTCGTCATAGTACTTCTGATAATCACCACTTGTCACGTTCTTCATCCAGTCCTCATGCTCGAAGAACCATGCGATTGTCTTCTTGATACCAGTTGCAAAATCGGTCTCCGGATACCAGCCGATTTCCGCCTTGATCTTGTCCGGTGCGATTGCATATCTTCGGTCATGTCCCTTACGATCTTCTACATAAGTGATCAGATCCTTCGATACAAGTGCCCGTCTCGGATCATCCGCCGGAAGCATCTCCTGCAATGTGTCAATGATAATATTGATGATTTCGATATTCTGCTTCTCATTATGTCCGCCGACATTGTATGTCTCGAACAGACGTCCCTGCTCCTGAACCATATCGATTGCCTTCGCGTGATCCTCAACAAACAGCCAGTCACGGACATTCTTGCCATCGCCGTAGACCGGAAGCTTCTTACCCTGCAATGCATTGTTAATGATCAATGGAATCAGCTTCTCCGGGAACTGGTAAGGTCCATAATTGTTACTGCAGTTCGTGATATTTGCAGGGAACTTATAAGTGTCCATATATGCCTTTACAAGCATATCCGAGCTTGCCTTACTTGCAGAATATGGGCTGTGTGGTTCATATGGTGATGTCTCATAGAAAAATGCATTCTTATCGTCCGGAAGGGAACCGTACACCTCATCGGTCGATACATGCAGGAACTTCTTGCCTTCCTTGAATGTGCCATCCGGCAGCTCCCATGCAGCCTTCGCGCAGTTCAGCATAACGGCTGTACCAAGTACATTCGTCTGTACAAATACTTCCGGATGCTTGATACTTCTGTCTACATGAGACTCCGCTGCGAAATGTACCACGCGGTCGATATCATTCTCAGCAAAAATCTTCGCGATTGCTTCCTTGTCGCAGATATCCGCCTTCACAAATGTATAATTCTCACGATTCTCAATGTCTTTCAGATTCTCCAAATTCCCTGCATACGTCAACACATCCACATTGATGATACGGATTTCATTATCATACTTCTTAAACATATAATGGATGTAATTGGAACCGATAAATCCGGCACCACCAGTTACTAAATACGTTCTCACTTTTCTACCTCCTTAAATCATTCCTTTATTTTCTTGATTTTGTCTCGCGCTTTTGAGTCGAAACACAATCCGGTATATTCGAATATGTGTTTGTTATGTATTTATTATACAGGGTGCCCCTAGGGCATAGTCAAGTGTTTTTTTCATTTTTTTACAAGAAATATTCCTGCATCCTTTGTAATGTGAAAGCCACCCACTATTTTCTTCTTCATAAATGTCCGGAATTCCTTGTATTTATGCGCAATATACTGATTCTGATTTCCGTGACACGACAAAACATATGAGATCAGCGGTTCGGCATCGTCAATCTCAATCGCATCTTCATACTGCCGCCACTCCACCTGCTCAAATGTACTTTGGAGAATATCCGATCCATTCTCCTTGCCAAACCGGTCATACAGATTCTCCGCCGCAAGCACAATTCGGTCATCAAACTCCATGACTAACCGGCTGATTTCCTTCATATGCGCCGAGCCATACGTACCCGCAACAAGCACACCTCCCGGTTTCAACACGCGTTGGATCTCCCGGCACGCCTGCCCGATGTCATCGCAGTAAAAGAGCACATGGTTCGCCACGACCAGATCAAAGGTTTCGTCTGCAAACGGAATCGCCTCACAACCGCAGATCGCATACGAAAACACTGCATCCTCCCTGCCGATTTCGCGTCTTGCATCACGCAGCATACCATCGGAAATGTCCGTAACTGTAATTGAAATATCCTCTGGAAACTTCTCTGCATTTTCCACCCAGAGGTCTCCGGCACCGCAGCCAAGCTCCAGAATCTTCTGCCCCGGCTTTACCTGCATCTGCTCATAGATCCACGGGAACCAGCCCTGTTTATTGACCGAATACTGCTTGTGCAGGTTGATCCGCGCCATGATATTCGAAGCATCCTTGTACTGCTTCTTCAGGATGCTCTCCAGGTCTGCCACCTGAATCAACTCGAACAACTTCGACCAGTCTACTTCCCGGTCTGCCTGCAGATCATCGGTTGCCTCCCGAATCGTGCTTGCGACCAATTGTAACTGTTCAATGCGGTCTTCCACCAGCTTCTGCTGGATGTTCAGGGAGTTGACGATAAAATGCTTATCTGCATCGTCCACCTGCATCTCCTTGATATCTCCCAGCGAGAATCCAAGATACTTTAACAGGAGGATCTGCTGGAGCTTCGCGAGATCCTTCTCCGTGTAGTAACGCGCGCCGGAATCGCTGACAAAGGATGGCTTCAGGATGTTCTTCTCATCGTAGTAGCGGATGGTTTTCTTCGTAATATTCGCTTGTTTCATAAACTCGCCGGTCGAGTAATATCCTTCTTTTTTCATAGTGTTTTTCCTTTTGCTTATCAAGAGAATACGGAGGTAAATATTTTGTTAAATATATCCACGCCATATTTTGAAATATCAGATGTATTGTAACTAAGAAGTTCTAGATGTTCTGATTCACATAATGATATAGGACGCAACC
>ERZ779725.1875-NODE-1875-length-10885-cov-2.815882_pt1 | contig 10885 bp, 10 predicted proteins | sample MGYA00511890_ERZ779725 | MGnify/ENA primary metagenome ERZ779725 (study PRJEB29588, sample SAMEA2148549) | human gut metagenome | biome: human gut; feature: human-associated habitat; material: faeces | place: Denmark | collected 2008/2010 ...
CCGACTTTTTAGTCGAACTCAACGGCGAGGGCAGCGGCGCGCACGTCGTTTCCCGCTCGGTAGCAAAAGACGATTCTTCTCAAACGTATATTTCGGAAGTGAACGGCAACGCGGAATGTTCCGGGCATACCGAATGCGACGCGATAATAATGGATAACGGCAAGGTTTCGGCTATTCCGAAGATAAACGCAAACTGCGTGGACGCGCGGCTTATTCACGAGGCGGCGATAGGCAAAATCGCGGGCGAACAGCTTATTAAGCTTATGAGCTTAGGGCTTGACGAAAAACAGGCCGAAGAAAAAATAGTAAACGGATTTTTAAAGTAAAGAGGGTTTAGCTTGCTTTTGTCTGTTTTTGTGACGGGCAAAATGTGCGATAATCGACTTATAGCGAGGTTTTTTATGAGAATTTGTATTTACGGGTCGGCAAGCGACAAGATTGACGACAAATATAAAAAGGCTGTAGAGGAGCTTGGCGAAAGGCTGGCAACCGCCGGTCACGAGCTTGTCTACGGCGGCGGCGCGAACGGACTTATGGGCGCGACGGTGAGAGGATTCAAGCGGGGCGGCGGCAAAGCTACGGGTATTGTTCCGCACTTTTTCAAACAGAACATGGCGGAAGCGCTTTCTAAGCAGTCGGACGAGATTATCTGGACGAACACTATGCATGAGCGCAAGCAGAAAATGGAAGAGCTTGCCGAAGCGTTTATCACCGTTCCCGGCGGCGTAGGCACGTTTGACGAAACCTTTTCGGTCATAACCGACAAACAGCTCGGCGTGCATTTTAAGCCCGTTGCAATCTACAATCTTTACGGATTTTTCGATTCTTTTGTCGCGCTTATGAACCACGCCGTCAATGAAAACTTCGTCAACGAAAAGTGCCTTGACATCTACAAGGTGACGAGCGACGTCGACGAGCTTATCGAATACCTTAAAAAGGGCGACGAAAAAAGGTTCGTCATAAGCGAAGTAAAGAACGGCTGACGCAGCGGCGAAAAAGCAAAAAACTCAATACCGTAAATTTTACCGCCGAGAGAATTTGTGTTTTCAAGGCGGTTTTTTATAAAAATTTTTCGGGTTTTGTCAAAAAAACACCTTCCGAAAGAACAAAAACAAAAAAAATTGTAAATTTTTATTAAAAAAATCGATAAATTGAAGTCAAACAGTTTACAAATCGAGTCATTGCTAATATAATTATTCCGCTTATAGTAGTTGCGGTGAAACGCAAACGCTTAAAAACGTAAGTGGAGGTAGGAGAATGCCAAAATACAAGTTGTGTCCTCGTTGCGAACTCAACTATATTCCCGAGGACGAAGATTATTGCGGCGTATGCAAGGCGGAGCTTAAGATAGGGCCGCAGTTGCAGTTTGCCGTGGACGACGAGGACGATGAAGATAAGAAGCTTTGCCCCGTCTGCAAAAATTGTTATATCCCCATAAACGAAGATATGTGCGAGTCTTGCGCGGAACGCGCCGAGTACGAGGACGAAAAAGATATCGACATGGAGCAGGACGAAGGCTGGAGAGAATTCCTCGACGATGACGAAAAGGACGAAATCATCGACAAGGAAAACAGCGAAGAATTGCTCTCGCTCAACCAGCTTGAAGAAGAAGAGGCTTCGCAGCTTTTCGACGACGAGGAAGAGGAAGAAACGGACGACGACGAGATGATGGAAACCCGCGACGACGAGCCGGACGACTTCGAAATTATCCCCTACGACGAGAACGATTACCTCGAAGACGACGAGGACGAAGAGGACGACGACGAGGATGACGGCGGCAATTGGGGCGACGACGACTGGCGCGACGATGACGACGACAAAAAGGCTTCTTATAAGTCTAAAAAAGGCAAAAAATAACAGGGTTTTTATCCGATAATCGACTTATAGCCTGACTTTTTTGGTCTTGCCATAGCGGTTTTAAGCGTTTTCACGTATAAAAACGATAGAGAAAGCGCATAATAGTGCTATGATAAAAAAGAGTCTGGATTACGGAAAAGCTAAAAGCCTTATCGCGGCTTTAAAGGCAAGCAAGGTCAAAGTAACGCAAAACCTGGGGCGCAACAAATTCGTCACTTACAGCGGAGTTGTCACGGGCGTTTACCCCGCGCTTTTCACGGTAAGCCCCGATGAGCCTACGAACGGAAAAACGAGTTTTTCATATTCGGAGCTTTTATGCGGCAACGTCACCGTTACCGCCGTGTAAAACTAAAAATAAAAAACAGGACTGTTTCGAGCCTAACACGGTTTTGATACGGTCCTATTTTTTATTTGTTCAAGCTAAAATTTGAATCGCCCCAAAATAGTGCGAGGTTACGCAAGTACAAGTTTAAGATAATTACGAGTTCTTCCTCAAAAGCACTTGATTTTTTATCCATGAAACGGTATAATATTATGGAAAAGTGGCAAAATTGCCAAAAATCTATTTTAGAAAGGGGTTGAACAATGGAAATCAAACGTGATTTATATTTGAAGCAACTGATAGAAAGAAAGCAGAACGGTCTTATAAAAGTAATAACGGGTATTCGTCGGTGTGGGAAATCGTACCTGCTCAATACGCTTTTTTGCAATTATCTGAAAGGTGAAGGCGTAGACGAAAGCCATATTATAAAATTTGCGTTTGACTCTAATTCAGACTTAAATAAGATAGGCGAAAATATCGTTGCTCTCGAAAAGGAAAAACGAAAAGTCGATCCCAACAAATTTATGGAGTACGTTCAAAACCAAATGACGGACAACGGAACGTATTATTTGTTGCTTGACGAAGTGCAACTTTTAGACTGTTTCGAGTCGGTGCTCAATAGTTATCTGCACATGGATAACGTAGACGTATATGTAACCGGCAGTAATGCGAAGTTTTTATCAAAAGACGTTATAACCGAGTTCGCAGGACGTGGTGATGAAGTTCACATGCAACCGCTCAGTTTTGCGGAATTTATGTCTGTTTATAAAGGCGATAAGTATGACGGACTTACGGAGTATATGCTTTACGGCGGAATTCCTATGGTTGTATTAAGAGAAGGCTCGGAAAACAAATCGTTAATGCTGAAACGCCTTTTCGACGAGATTTATATAAAGGATATAGTGTTGCGCCATAAGGTCAGAAACAAAGCCGATTTGGAAGATTTGTTGAATATTTTGTCTTCGTCTATCGGCTCGCTTACCAATCCCGAAAAACTCAGAAACACCTTTCATACTATCAAAAAGTCGAATATAACTTCGACAACGGTAAAAAAATATCTCGAATATTTTTCCGATTGTTTTTTGGTGGAGGCTGCTTCGCGTTACGATATAAAAGGGAAAGCCTATATCGATACGCCGCTCAAATACTATTTTTCCGATCTCGGACTTCGTAATGCAAGAATAAATTTCAGACAGTTTGAGCAACCTCATTCAATGGAAAACGTGATTTATAACGAGTTAAGATTGCGCGGTTTTTCGGTAGACGTGGGCGTAATCAATACGAGAGAGGAAGGCGTTCGCAAACAGTTAGAAGTCGATTTCGTATGCAATCTCGGTTCTAAACGTTATTATATTCAGTCGGCGTATTCTATGCCGAGCGAGGAAAAGCGGAATCAGGAGATAAGACCGTTTACAAAAATAGACGATTCGTTTAAGAAGATAGTGATTACGGGCGATATGTCGCCAACGTACTATAACGACGACGGCGTATTGTTTATGAATATCTTTGATTTCCTGTTGAAACCGGAAAATCTCAATATGTGAACGGGCATGATTATTTCCGTAAAAAAAGTAATCGTTGCAAACGTTTATCTCGGTTATATGGGCGCGGCGTATGAATTTTTTATTTGGCAACCGGCTGCGTAAAACATTTTACTAAAAATCCGCTCGGACAATTTGTCCGAGCGGCGTTTGTTTTATGTGAAAGCTTTCGTTTTTATCAATCGAAGTAGCCTTTGAAAGTCAAGTGAGAAATAAGCCGTATATCTTTTTAATGAACTTATAAAATTTTAGAGAAATTATCGAATATGCGTAATTGTTTTTTGTGTGAAATGACGAATTCTTTATTTTGCTATTGCATTAAGAGCATTTTTATGTTATACTCAAAACACAAAAAGCAAAAAAGCTTTTAAAGAGAGGCGAGTCCGATGTGGTTGGTTAGCTTTTCTTAGATAGATATTCTGTAAAGTTTCAAAGTAATGAGGTAGCGTAGTCATGATAAAACGGTTAAAAAGACTTGTCGCGGTTGTTTGCGCGTGTTTGCTTTTTATGCTTGCTAATGCTTGTTCCTATGAAAAAATCAATACTCGGTGCGCTTTGACCGATTGTTATCTTGACGGGGTTTTCACCGAAAACGATATCAAAAATATAGCCGCGCTCAGGGTTGGCTACGTTGCGATTGTAAAGAGCCGAGAGCAAGATGAGGAAGATTACCGCAAAATTGACTTTAAGGCAACTTCTTTCGACCCGTTAACCGATGAACAGAAAGCCCGGATAAAAAGCGATTACGAAAAGCTGCACGAAGAGATGAAAATGACGGAGTTTAAAATAGCGGGGTATTACGGCAATTATAACGGCAGATACGTTGTTGAAATAAAGGCTGAATGGGAGGGCTATTTACATCATACTTCCGTTGAAAAAGTAATCGTCGCAAACGTTTATCTCGGATATATGGGTGCGGCTTATGAATTTTTCATTTGGCAACCGACTGAGTAAAATATTCTACTAAAAAATCCGCTCGGACGATTTGTCCGAGCGGCGTTTGTTTGCAAAAAAGACGTCTTTTAGGTGTTGAGTGGATAAGGAGTGCAATCCCTATGCTTTTTTATCAATCGAAGTAGCCTTTGAAAGTCAGGCGGTAGCGACTTTTCGGGAAAAGCTCGGCGTAAAGGTCTATAAAGTAATCGTCCGTCATGCTCGCTATGTAATCGGTCACGATGAGGTTTGGTTCCGTCTGCTCGTAAAGGCTCCTTTTGTTGCAGTGCGCCGAGCAAACGTAAGCTATATGGTGCCTATATATGAGCGAATTTTTATCCCCCGAGATAAGGTCGGACAAAAGCTTTTCGTAAAGCTTTTTCATCATCGGCTTTAAGTTTTGTTCCGTTTCTCCACGCGCTTTTTCGGTTTTGTATATCTTTTCGTAATTTTCTTTCTTTGCCGTTTTTATCGCTTCAAAATATTCGTCGCTCAGCTTGATATACGGCTTGCCGTAGCTTTGCTCAACGAGGTTGACCGTCACGTTGTTTATTATTTCCGCATTGAATTTTCCGATAACAACGTCGCAAAAGTCGCTTTCCGAAGCCGTTTTTGTGAGATTTGCATCGGCGCGGTCCTTGCCGAGATATGCTATAATATCGGAAATCCTTACTACGCAACCTTCGAGGGTGGCGGGCATAATTGTCTTTGCAAAGTCGGCGGACTTATAGCAATTTTCTATCATTTTGTCAAAATCGTTAAAGCTCGAGAGGGCGGACGGCTTGTACAAGCTCAGTTCCCTTTCGCCGTTGTGACAGGCTATGCCGTCGAGCGTTTGAAGAGTTACGTTGTAATCGAAAATTTTGTCGAGAACGCGCACGGATTGAATATTGTGGTAAAAATGCCTGCCCGTTTTTGAAAAATAAATCTCGTCGAGAACGGATTCGCCGGCATGCCCGAAAGGCGTATGCCCTATGTCATGCCCTAACGCTATCGCTTCGATAAGCTCGCAGTTTAAGTTCAAAGCCTTTCCTATCGTGCGCGCAATGCGCGAAACAAGCTGAACATGCAGACTGCGCCTTGTCAAATCGTCGTTTTTATATAGAGAAAACACCTGCGTTTTGTCCTGATAGCGCGCAAAATACGGGCAATGCGTAATCTTGTCCGCATCGCGAATAAAATTCGAGCGCAAAACGGTCGGTTCGTCATGTCGGTCGCTTACTCTCCTCACGGCGTTTTCGTCCTTAAAAGCGTAAGGGTTTTCTCGCTTTGCTATTCTGTCTTCCGTGATTTTTTCGGAAATATTTTTGCTCAATGTCGTGTACATAACTTTATTTTACCATGTAATTCGTAAATTTACAACAAGTTTAACCGATTAGATTGTCGTTAAAGCTCACATTTTGAGCTAATGCCGAAAAACCGCTTGCAAAAAAACAAACTATGTGCTACAATCGAAAAGAAAAATGCAAAAAGAAAGCGGAGAAAAAACAATGATTAAAAGAGAAGAACAAAAAGACCCTAAAAAAAGAATACTTTCCGTCTGTGTAAAAATGTTCATCGAAAAAGGGTTCAAGGAAACCACTATGCTCGATATTATCCGCGAAGCCGACGTCGCCGCAGGGACGTTTCAGAATATTTTTCGCACAAAGAACGGGGTTTTGTCCGCGCTCACGGAATTCATGTTCAAAAATCAGTTCGGCATAGCGCGCGAAATGTCCGAAAACGTAGAAAACCCCGCGTTCGTGTACGCCGCAGAAACGGCGATTCAGCTTGCGATAACGGAGCTTAACGAGAATATCCGCGAAATATATATCGAAGTTTACACTCAGCCCAAACTTTACGAATACGTTTACGAAAACACTTCTACGGAAATCAGTAATTTTTTTGCAAAGTACAATCCCGGTTGGAGTGAGGGCGACTTTTACGAATCCGCGCTTGGCACGGGCGGCATGATGCGCGCGTTCATGACGAGAAAGTGCGACAAGTATTTTACGCTCAAAAGAAAGATTGAAAGATTTTTGACTATGGCTTTCGACGTGTACCATGTGTCGGACGAAGACAAAAAGGACGCGATAGCGCGTATCGCGGCGATGGATATAGTCGAAGCTTCCAACGCGGTTTTAAAGAAGCTTTACGCCGCGCTCGAAATGACTTTCGACTTCAAGTTTTCGCAAGAGATTTAACGCCAAGAAATAAAAAAGCCGGGCTATAAGTCGATTAAACGCATATTTTGCCTATAAAACGATATTCAAGGATAAGTAAAAACGGCTTATCCTTTTTTCTTTATAAAAAATTTTTTATATACCTTATTGTCGCGCTCGCATGAGCGGGAATTAAAAAAGGGGTTGACAAAAAGAAAAGAGTGTAGTATATTTATTTATAGGTTGCTTATCGAGCAGCCGAAAACGACGAGGGGGACGGAATATGAATATAGCCGTTGTGGACGACGAGGCGCGTTCGAGGGAAGCACTGTTACATTACGTGGAAAAGTATTCTAAAGAAACGGGGCGGGTCTTGTCCGTCGAATGTTTTGCAACAGCCGACGAATTTTTGTCCGTATACAAGAAAAACTTTTTTTCGGTAGTCTTAATGGATATAGAACTGCCGGGAATAGACGGGCTTGCCGCGGCAAGAGAGCTTAGGAAACTCGATGACGCCGTTACGCTTATGTTTATCACGAAAATGTCGCGGTACGCGCAGAAAGGCTACGAAGTAAACGCAATAGACTTTATCATAAAACCCGTGAATTACGCGGATTTCTGCCTAAAGTTCGGCAAGGCGATAAACATTGCCGAGATAAGGAAGGAAAAGTCCGTAATGATAAAAACCGAAAGCGGATTCGCGCGAATAGCGGTGGACAGAATTGAGTACATAGAAGTTCGCGGGCATAAGACTACTTACAAAATGGTTGACGGAAGCATAGATTCCCGCGGCTCTTTGGCGGATTTGGAAAAATCTCTTGCGGAATACGGTTTTTTGCGCTGTAATAGCTGTTACCTCGTTAATTCGGCATTCGTAAAGTCCGTCGAGGGTTACGACGTTACCGTCGGAAGCGAGGTTTTGAAGATAAGCCATCCGCGCAGGAAGTCTTTCGTAGAAGCTCTTCTCAATCTCTATACCGGTTCTAAGAGGTGAAAAAATGAGCATAGACACGATTTTTTATTTTTTTAAGTATGTTTTTCCGGCATTCGTGTTTCAGCTTGTCGCGAGCGAGGTTGTTTTCTTGTCCGGCTTAAAACGCAAAAAGTTTTTCTTTTTAAAGCTTGCGGTCGGCATCGTTATGCTTATTGCGCTTATGTTTTTGTCTTGCGTCATCGCGTTGCCGCTTTCGAGCGTACCTTTCGGCGGAACGTTGCCGTATCTTTTGTTGTTTGCTTTTACGACGGTGGCGGCTTTTCTTATATTGGACGAAAGCTATCTTAACATACTGTTTCGTTGTATAGCGGCGTACGCGCTGCAAAACCTTATTTACAGAGTGTATTGCGTTTTTGAACTTTACGGGCTTATTTATAAATTTTCCGTGCTTGCGAAAGTTGAATATTCTGTTTCGGCTTCCATATTCTCTCTCTCACTTACCGCCGCGTGCGCGGTTGCGGCGTACTTCGTGTTCGCGCGGAGAATGAGAGAAAAAAGTTCGCTTTGGAGCGGAAAAGTCTTTGCGTTCGCTTTTGTTACCTTGTTTGTCACGCTTTTTTTGTGTTCGCTTGCAAACGGGTTCTGGTGGCAGCATATCGGGCTGTGTCTCGTTGTGTGTTATTTTACGATACTCGCTTGCGTTCTGATTTTGTTTTTGCTTTCCGGTATGCTTGAAAAGGCGGGTATGACGGAAGAAATAGAAGTTATAAAGCATATGTGGGAGCAGGACAAGCGCAATTACGAAATTTCGCACGACGAAATCGACGTTATAAACGTCAAGTGCCATGACTTAAAAGAAAAAATCCATTTACTACTCACGGAAAAGGAACATACGGATGACGAAGAACTCAAAGAAATAGAGGACGCCATAGCCGTATACGATTGCAAAATGGATACGGGGTGTAAACCGCTTGACGTTATACTTACCGAAAAAAGCTTGTGGTGCAACAAACATGACGTGCGGCTCAGCTGTTATGCGGACGGGAAAAGTCTTTCGTTTATGAAAGCAACGGACGTGTATTCTCTGTTCGGCAATCTCCTTTCCAACGCAATGGAAGCCGTAACCGTGCTTTCCGAACTAAGCGAAAGGGTTATCGCGTTTTCCGTGCGACCGATAGGCGAAATGCTTGTCGTTTCATGCGAAAATTATTACGACGGCAAGAACATTAAGTTCGCTTCGGGGCTTCCCGTTACGAGCAAGGAAGATAAAGATTATCACGGTTTCGGAGTAAAAAGCATGAAGCTTCTCGTTAAAAAGTACGGCGGGGATATGACGGTCGGCGCGGACGGAAAGGTTTTTCGCGTAAAGATACTTTTACCCGTGCCTAAGGGAAAGCCCCAAAAACAGAGTGAAAACGACGCAACCTTACAAAAAACGAGCGAGTAACGTAAGTTTAGGAAAAATAAAGCAAGTTTAGGACGTTCCTATTGAAAGGAGCGTTCTTTTGTTTTATAATCTTTTCGCAATCAAGGTCCGCAAATATAATTAGGACGAGCAAAGGAGATTGTCGGATTTATGAATAAAAGAATTCTGATTTTACTGCTTGCGGTTATCGCCGCAACGAGCGCGCTTGCCTTTTACGGTTGCGCCGAAAAAAAGAAAGAAGAGCCGCACGTGGCTACGACTATCGCTGCGGCAAAGTCGGCGGATATGTACGTTTACGGTTACGAATGGGGACCCGCCGTTCCTAAAATCGTAATAGAATTTTCGGATAAAGCGAGCGGGTTTTCTAAGGATACGTTCGCGCTCACTACTTCCGTTCCTAACGCTTGGGGCGGCGGCAACAGTTCGACTAAGCGCACTATAACCGACGTTTATTCGTGCGACGAAAAAGGAAACAAATCTGCCGGCGCAACAAAGTTCGTCGCAATCGAGTCGGAAGTAGACTTTGGCGTCGCAAGCCCGTTCGTTTACGATATGAAAAGCGGCAGAAATAATTGGGCGAGCGATTACAAAATGACGCTTAAAGTAAACAACGGCAAATCGTTTACGGTCGGAAGCGAAAAGTATCTTGACGGCGATAAATTTTCGTATACTTTTACCGCGGAAGACAGAGTCGTTCCGCAGACCGCCGCGTGGAATAAAGATACCGTGACTTATACGGGAAACGGCAAAAACATAACGCTTGCCCGCGCAAGCTATGCTCCCGACGGAATAACTTCCGATTCGGGCAAAAACCCGCTCGTTATCTGGCTGCACGGCGCGGGCGAAGGCGGCACCGATATCGATATAGACCTTTTAGGTAACGAAGTGACGGGGCTTACTTACGAAAACAAAGTCAACGTTCAGCATTATTTTGCGAAAAACGGCTTAAAAGGCGCGTACGTTCTTGCCGTTCAGTCGCCCACGATGTGGATGGATAAAGACGGAACGGGTACGTACAACAACGGCGCTAACGAGAGCGGCGCGCAGACTTCTTACTATACGGAAGCCTTGTGGAAAGCAATTACGACTTACGTCGACGGCAATGCCGACGTGGACAAAAACAGAATCTATATCGGCGGTTGCTCCAACGGCGGATATATGACGATGAACATGATGATTGAACACGGCGACTATTTTGCGGCGTTCTATCCCATTTGCGAAGCTTACAAAAATAACCGTATCCCGGACGAAACAATCGAAAAAATAAAAAATTACAAAATGTGGTTTCTTCTTTCCGAAGACGATAACACCGTAAACCCGAGCGATTATACGCTTTCCTTATACGCTCGTCTTATTGCGGCGGGAGCCGAGAATATAAACCTTACGCTCACCGCGCACGTTGTGGGGCAAGACGCTAAAAAGCCTCAAACGGCATACCTTACGCAAGGACACTGGTCCTGGATATACGCTTTCAACGACGACGTGAAAGTCAAATTCGACAATTCTAAGATAACCGGCGCGGAATACCTCGTTTCCGCAAACTGCACTGCCGCAGGCAATATGTGGCAATGGATTAGCGAACAAACAAAGTAAAACTTATTTGCCGCGGCGGTCGTGATGTCGGCGGGGCAAAAAAAATATCAAATATTTTCGGAGGAAAACTCAATGAAACTTTTCAGCAAAAAACTTTTAACGGTTCTCGCAGTGATACTTTCGGTAAGCGCGCTTACC
>ERZ779725.1879-NODE-1879-length-10880-cov-2.244711_pt1 | contig 10880 bp, 7 predicted proteins | sample MGYA00511890_ERZ779725 | MGnify/ENA primary metagenome ERZ779725 (study PRJEB29588, sample SAMEA2148549) | human gut metagenome | biome: human gut; feature: human-associated habitat; material: faeces | place: Denmark | collected 2008/2010 ...
GGTGACCTTACTTCTAAGCAAGCAGGTTCAGTCGGCGGCCAGATGGTTAATGTAATGTGTCCTGTACGAACTGTGCAATTTCAGCGTACAAATTGGGCTAAAAACAACCAACTTCAGCCGATTACATACGAATTTTGCATAGCGGTTTAGGAAAAAATGGCCCTCGTAAGCACCTATGTATCATAATCATATAATGATTGAGGCTTACGATAAAAACCCACTGTTTTCAAGGAGTTTAAGCGTTTTTTAATGAAAAGCCAATTCAATAAAGTATAGAATAATCATCAAAATTTAAATAAGTGTTGTGTGTTCACAAAAAATGAGCCAAGAGGTATCCCCTCTTGGCTCATTTTTCAATCGGAATATTTATTATCTTCTTGAATTCTCAAAGAATGATGACAAGATTTCTTTTGATACAATTTGAGTATCAAAGGAGGTTTCACTATGAATAATACATTATTTGAACAATTCAGCGGCACATATACCCGGCAGGGCGATTATCTTTTGTCAAATTTAACTTTACCGGCAAAAGAAGAAACCAGTTATATCGGAGTATGGGGACAACACAGGTTAGATTATTTAAAGCGCCATCGCAAAGTTTTGTATTATAATCTGCTCACTTCCGGCAAACTCCATTCCCTCCTTGCCGATACCGAAAAACAAGTCCAACAACTTTTTCTCCGGCTGGTAAAACAATACACTGAAAATGAAGGCGTGACAGAACAACTAAAAGCAACCGACCAAATGAAATGGGTTCAGAAGATGAATAACATCAATAATCGAGCAATGGAGATAGTAAATAACGAATTAATCTATGTGTAATGCAACAGGCACGAGAGTCTATTTCTTGTGCTTGTTTTGTTGTTTGCAAGAAGGGTAAATTGGCTGTTATTTAGGCAAGAAAGTCTACAGCTTAGCTAGAGATTTTGATTTATCTCATTACATTCCTTTTATGTTGTAAAAGTTCTATTGCTTCCATTAATTTTCCGTATGCAGGATGCTTGTCAGTTATTTCTTTGCACAATCCACGCATATTCAATAACAAATAATCTAAACGGTGTAGTTGATTACCCAAGTCAAGTTTTTCATAGAATTCTTTAATGGTTTTGTCTCCATTCTTTTTTTCACTGATCTTTATATAATAATTATCATCTCTGATAAAAGCTTCAGTTATCTCTGCTTTGTCAGGATGAATTTTATGAAGATCTTGATCATGAAATTCCAAATCGCTTTTTGCTCTATTGCAATCATAGCATGATAGAACCAAGTTTTCTATGTACCCTGCATTAGCTTTGCTTTTCCCAAAGCGATCAGCTTCTTTCGGAATCAAATGGTCAATCTCAAACATTTTCCACGGAATAATTTCAGTAGATACGCCACAATAAGCACATTTTCCGTTATACGCTTCTATAAACTGTTGTTTGAATGGCTCATTGTTATTTGAAATATATGTATGCATATCCTGAGCTCTAGGATGTTTTGAAGAAACCGAATCTTTTACATCGTTTTTCTTTTTTGTCAGATCTGTTAATTTAGGACAATATTTTGAATTTCTATAGTCATCAGCCATTTAAATTCTCCTGTATTTCTTTGAAAGCTGAAATTAAACGGTCAATATCATCTTTTGTAAGTTTATCGTATGTATTGCTCCCTTTTAGCGTAGCAATAACTTCATCTTTCAAAACATCTTCCCATGTATCATTTTTCTTGACTAAGTCAGCCAGCAGTCGATATTGTTGAATATCAGATACCGCTTGATTAATGATTTTAGGTAGTTTAGAAGCATAGTATTCAGAAGCAGATTCGGCGAGAGATTTATCATATTTCGCTATTTTTCTGATATTTGAATCTGTACCGTTCTGTGTTATTACAATTACTTCAATGAACGGAAATAGCTTCTTGAGTATCAGTTTAAACTCTTCACCGGTAAATTTTGCGTTAGCTGCTGTACGATTTTCAAAAAGCCACGAGTCAATCAGAATAATATTCGCACTGCAAACCCTTTGATCAGAAAGTAGACTTTCATATCCTTCTTCTGGTTTGAATATTATTTCAGAACAATTAATTTCATAATTATCACTTTTAAACTCCTCATCTAAATATCTAGATAAAGCTGTTTCAGGATTATCATCAATATATACTAAAGAATACTTCTCCATTATCTTGATCCTCCTATGGTAAATTCAATATAAAAACCGTTATTACCATCTATTTTAGTAATTTCACCACCAGACATTGTAACAGTATTATTTACTATCCACATACCAAGACCGTGTCCTTTTTTGCGTGTAGTCTCATGAACCTCTAATATCTTTTCTGGGTTATTCAAATACTTTCTATCTAATCCTTTTCCATTGTCAGCATAAGATAATGACAGCATACTTCCAGAAAGAACTATGCCAATCGATATATCCAAATGATTAAGACTTTCATTTTGCTGTATGCTATTGAGAATCAGATTATCGAAAATCACTTGTAAATAATCTTCAGATATCTTAAAACAAATATCGTCATTCATGTTAATTAAAATATCGATCCAAGCATAATCATCTTCCCAGTTTTTCTTAATACGCTGAATGATATCATTAACGCTTTGCCACGATGGTTCAAATTGTTTCTTCTCTATTTCCGAAAGCATCGTATTCATAAAAGCCAGCAATTTTGAGCTTACTTGTTTGTTGGTTTCTAAAAGATAAGGAACATTTTGATAGGATTTTTCGGTATGGTCTGGTGAATTTAATTCATCCCACATATCAAATTTTTTCAATGCAGCAATAATATTATCAATATTGTCAGCAATCGAATTTCTATCATTTCTCATTTCGTGTGCAATTGAGGATGCTTTCAATCCAACAGTTGCTAAAACATTTAGGATGCGAACATCATATTTGTATCTTGTTTCTACATTATCACGCTCACGTTGTGCTTCTGTATGCGCTTTTTGATATGCCTTAATTTCAGCCGCTAAAAGCATGGTTTCTTCTTTGGATAAATTAGCCACTGAACTGGGATTGGATACGATTTTTTCACTAACAGGAGCTTGATTTTCTTCAACTGGAGCGTTCTTGACATTTATGTGACGAATGATATTTTGACGATATCTTTCAAAACTTTTTATGCCAGAAAGCACAATTTCAACAAATAATTCATAAAAAATATTTTCGTCCAAGCCTTGTCTGTTTGAAAGATCTTGTAGTACACCGTTACGTTGTTTATCAATTTCCACTTTTCCCGCCATTTGGTTCTCTCTTACACGCCAAGAACCCGTTGGGTGTGTTGCAGCAGCGGGAGATTTTCTGGAACGTTTTCCAAAACCAAGCCAATCTTTTTTTCCTTCATAAGAAGATATACTAAAAGCGTTTCGATAAAGAATGACACCCTTTAATGACTCACTTGGTAAAGTGTAATGTTTGTATAAAAACTTTTCAACATCAGCTTTGGCAGGACTGATTGTGAAAGAAAATTCCGCAGAAAAATCGCCTAGTTGTAGCAAATTGTTTTTTAGTTCATTTTCAGATAATTCCCATTGATCATTTGCTTTAAGTTCATCGAAAATATCAATTGTCTGAAAATAATATTTCAAGTTAATGTCTTTACAATATTTTTCGGCTGCGTCTAAAAATTCGTCCGAAATAACCTCGGTACTTAAAGAATGAGTAGTGCTGTCATAATTCAAGCTGATTTTTGCCAAACAATTAATGCCAGGAATCAACTCTGTGATATATGGTGCAATTTCAGTATTAATATCAGGATGTGATACAATAATCTTCATAACATTATCATTATAGGTTTTAGACAGGAATAAAACAAGGTTTTCTATCTTTTTTTTGTTCCATCTTGCTCGCAAGTCATGGATTAATATTTTTGTACCATTATCGTCGAGATCATTGTCAATAGAAACTGAAGAAGAACTCCAATCTGTTTCCCAAACAACACCGGAAAACCCATCTTTTTTGGAAATTACAGAGGCCGCTTGGCCTAGTCTCGCCAAAGCAAAACGTCCCACACCTTTAGAGCCTGCCAAAACACGTACCTGATTGTTTTCGAGTACGGTTTTATAGTCTTTTGTGCTTTTTCCAACATGCATCCATTTCAACTTAATATCATCTATACTCATTCCAATTCCGTCGTCGATTACTGTAAGTGAATTTTTTTCGAATATTAATTTCACAAAAGATGCACGAGCATCGTATGCGTTCTTTACCAATTCTAAAATTGCAGACTCATCAGTAGAAAAGTTTTGTACCCCCAATAATTCGGCAATGGTTTCATCTTCAATTATATATTGTAGTTTTTCCATTTCATTGCCCTCCTATAAAAAGATAGTTGTTGATATCTTTGCAAGTTACTCGTAAAGATTTACCACTAATATTTATACCTATATTTTGCACATACTGTAAGAATTGTTTACTTTTAAGAATTTCAATAGCATCATTCAAACTATACTTTGGGTTCTTAACAGTAATATATATTCCAGAAAAAGGAATCGTATCGGCATCAACTTCATAGATTTCTACTGCATTTGTGATTATTGTAGAAATAAGAAGCTTTTCTTTATTTAAGTGTGATAAGGCTTGTGATCTGCCGTATTCAAACCAGGCTGCTTTTGCATCACTATTTCTTGTGCCTAGCTCTTGGGAGTGTTGCTTTAAATGTTTCGTCGTATTCGGAAAAAGTTTTTCAAAAGTTTCTTTGGAATATCGACAGAGTCCCTTATCATCATAGTAATATGGAAAAATTATTTTTTTCTCTTTCTTGTATCTTAGAGTTTTAGGACTTACCGCATTTCTCAAGATATTTTGTTCCAAATTTTCTTCACTAATGCACGCATCATCCACTATAAATGCTTTGTTACAAAGAGTGGCTATGGTTACAGAAGCATTAAAAATGTCACCAAATCTAAGCATTTTCTCATCACTGTTGTAAGGAACTGAAAACATCCATTTATCACTAAGAGAATTTCGACAAATACTCCTTTTTATATTTTTGGTAACATTTTCATAATGTATGAATTCATTTGAATTTCCTTTATCGTATAAAAAAATGCTTACTGATGTCAAGGCTTTATCGAACAATTTTTGATCGGGATAATCTAACACAGTTGAAATATGGTCTACAAGAAGTTCTCTTAATTTTTTAGCAAAAACATTCTTATAAATGTTATTTGGAATTAATTGAATAAGCTTTCCAGTTGAATTCAGTTGGTTAATGCTTGATTCAATAAAAGCATAACAGTAGTCAAATTTTCCGATTTCACACGACTTGAACTTCTTTTTAAGTTCTCTTCTGTTATCTTCATCCATTTCCTTGTAGGAAATATATGGGGGATTACCAATAATATAATCGAAAGAAACATTAAGGTTTATTGATAATGCGTTATCATTGAAAAGATTCCAATTTACAGCGGGAACACCATATGATTTTAGTATGTCATTTAATTCTGTGATACAATTATCATAAAGGTTTTTATCTAATTCAATTCCGTATATATCCTGAGACAATCCTGCTGAAATAGATAGTGAATCAACACCTACCGCCATAGCACTTTCGATGTACTTAATAACAATTGCTTTCAGAATATTGCCTGTACCGAAAGAGTTTTCTAATATAGTTTTTCCCATAAGATCAGTGTTATAATTTGCAAGATTCAACATTGTATCTACCAATGCTGATGGCGTGAATTTTTGGCACTTGATTTTATTTTCCCCAATTTCTAATATAGTACTCATTATATATCACCATAAATGTATAGATAGTTTTACTTTGTTCTCGAAAACTTAAGATAAAATGGTTGAGAACAACACTAATGTGCTTTGCCTAAATTGGCCATATTGTTTCATCTCCGCAGATGTTGCGGATTTTCAGGCGAAGTGGTTTGTTTTCGGAGCGTATACTACCGTCCCAAAAATCTTTTGTTTTGGTACCGTTTATGATAACAAAACCATTTTTATCAATTTTGATTTCGCTATCAGAGTGCCATTCGCCCTCGTCTGCAGTGCAATCAACACTAAGAAATTCAATTAATTCCAAGCCTTCATCACTAATTTGAATCGGCTTATAAGGCTTCTTTGACGAAGAATTTTGAACCGATTTATGATTGAACTCTGCTATTTTGGAAAGCACTCGGTCACTGATGAATTTGTCAATCATAACAGAATAGCCTTCGAACGAATCATCCTGTGTTTCTTCGGTATGGATTTCTGCATAATCGCCAATTATTACATCGTCGAGCACGGTTTTGAGGTCTCTCAGCTCGATTTCAATATTTGTGCTGTCATCTTCTTTGATAAACTTTTGTATTTCAGCTTCATCAGTAATATCGATGTAATAAACGATAACCTTTTTGATGTTACCATCTAAATCTGGTATAGCCTGATGTATAATACGGTTTATCATCACTTTATCAAGCAGTTTTGATGTACTATCCATAAGATTTGGTATATATACAGGGATTGTGCCTAGCTTACTGTCGGAAATTGCACCTTCCCAGAAAGAATCGAGAGAATCTTCGTTTTTCAGTCCTGGTATCAGTGATTTTATTTTATCCATTGTCTGAACTGGATTGCGGTACAACTGAACACCATCCTTAATTTCAAGGACATCAAATTCAGCACCGTCAGCAACAAGACGGTCACGGGTGGTTTGAATGGAATTAAGTCCGATGTCACAAGTGATAAATCTACGATTTAACTTATTTGCACAACTTGCTGCTGTCCCACTCCCTCCGAAAAAATCTGCGACAATCATTTTTTCATTTGAAGAGGCATTAACAATACGAGAAAGAAGGCCTTCCGATTTTTGTGTATCATATCCTGTGTCTTCGCCGTGCCACGAATTTATAGGAGCAACATCCTTATCAGTCCATATATCATGAACTGGATCTCCTCTGCCATCCCATTCATCAAAATACTTTTTATATCTAGGAAAATTATTCTGCGTGAAAGTTATTCTTCCTTCTGCCATTGCTATATCTATATTTTCTTGACTCCATATCCAATGCATACCATTAGGAGGATCAATTAATCTATCGCCAAACCTTTTTGCACCTCCTTGTCCTTGTTGTGTCAAGCTAATTGACTGAAACTTACGACCACTTTCATCAGTTTTATTATATCTCTTTTCGACTTTGGAAACATCTTCAACAGGCAAATATAATTGGTTTAGAACGTACGAATTACCCATGGAGTAATAATAAATCACATCATGAACCTTTCCAAAACTATCTGACTGAGCTTTTGAAGAATATGTTTTTTGCCAGATAATTTCATTTCTGAAATTATCATCCCCAAATATTTCGTCTAATAATACTTTTACATAGTGACATATATGGTAATCTAAATGCACATAAATAGACGCTGTTTCACTCATAATAGACTTAATTGCCATAAGATTTTCGTACATCCAGTTGAGATACTTTTCTTTATCCCAAACATCGCCATACATCTTTTCTTCAAAAGCTTTGAATTCCTCATCATCAAGTTCCTGTTCAGCTTTTGCGATAGCTTCTGCCACCTTGGGATTACGGCGGATATATACTTTCTTTGCATAATCTGCACCGCTGGCAAAGGGCGGGTCAATATAAACAAGATCAACCTGAATACCTTTTTCTTTAAGATAAGCGCAAGCAGAAACACATTCGCCACGGATAACCATATTACCGTCGGCATTTTCGCCCACAGTTTCTATCTTTTCCATTTCATACAAAGGCATACCACGCTGTAATGTCATAGAAACATCATCAGCACCTTTATATTTCAATATTCTGTTAAAGTTACCGAGTACAGCTTGTCCTTCTACCGGCTCCGGTATAAATGGTACATATTTAATCGGCATTATTTGATTCCTCCGTTTTTCATATAGTTTACAAATTGCTCTAATGAGGTTGCCATACTATACGATGTTATGAATTCTTGCGCCAATTGCGCTCGTTGCGGATCGGTCAACTCGTCCAATGCCTTGACAAAATCAATCAGTTTATTTTTAGCATTGGTGTATTCGTCATCAAACTCTATGCCTACAGTAGGTCTAAATCCGTTCATTATGCTTCCTCCTTGAAAAACTCGCAGATTTTCCGACGAGTTAATATCAATCTATCCTTTTCGGGTAGCGTATCTTCTAAATACAGATAATCAAATCGTTCATATCCGTATGCGGTGTTATTTTGCTTGGAAAACTCTGTTTCCATAAATGTTTTCTTATCCTTAAACGTAGGATCTTTAGCGTAAATCTCGCCCTTGGTTTCTACAACGATAATCTTATGAATCTTACCGTCTTTACGCTTGATAATCAGGAAGTCCGGTGTATAGATACCAACGTAACTCCACTTGCTTCCGTTCTTCTTATAACACTTGATCTTAAACTCAGTCATAGCTCTGTCGCCATTGTAATAAACCTCGAGACCAAGATCTTCAATTTCATCCAAAGATAGTACTTCTTTTAAGAATGTCTGTTCGAAGCCACTATCAGTACGGTAAGGTAGATAATGAAATGAATGATCTTTTTTAGGATGGGAAGAATAATCTCTTTTCAACTTTTCAGCATATTCAATATTGCCTATTTCAACAGAGAGGTCTATAAGTTGCTGAACTTTTGGATCAATTTTTAGTTTTCCTTCATCATCCTTAATAATGTTTTCTACAATTTTTTGTTCAGGATAATAATCTTTTTGATTATCAGTATAAACTTCGGGAGTGAAATTTGCAATATTCAAGAGATTTGCTTCTTCCGGAATCAGTTCTTCGGTAGTATTAAAATCTAACTTATCGCAAAAGGCTTTGCGAATTGTTGATTCTACCAACATATGATTGTATTTGGAACTGTAGTAACGAGAACCACTCTTTTCGTAGGTTATTATTTGATATACTGAAGTTAATTGTTCTGAATACTGCATTAACTCTGTAATTGTAGGAGAGCCAAAACCGCCTTTCATAATTCCGTAGATCCAAGAATTAAAGGTGGCTGGTTCAGTGCCGTACTCTGTGTCATCAACTGTGATACTAGTCTTACTTTCGTCCATTGAAAGATCGGTAGTTTTAATAATGTTATCTGCGAGACGTGCTGAATCAATCGAGGACTCAATCGTTTTTGCAGGATCCGCTTTTTCAATAGTAACAGTATCATAATTAACTTTGAGTTGATAAAAATCAACTTTGGGAAGTTTCAAGTGTGCTGTACGGTTATAACGTTTCAGAGGGATTTTGTTATTGTTGGCAGATAAAAACTCTTTGAGTGAAATATGATGCTGCTGTTCGAGTTGAATGTTTAACTTATCAGCATTACTATCATTTAAATAAATAAGAGCTGTTTCAGGATTGCCTTTAATAACTTGTCGCAAACAACGACAAGAAGTTTGTAAAACCATATTTTTCGGGCAGTCGCCTTCTTGTGAAAGAATAATACCTGTAAGACTACGGCAATCCCATCCTTCTTTACCGATTTGAACAAGAAGGATAATGCGAATCTTGGAAATAGACTTATCCAAAATATCGAACTGCATTTGACTATCGGCAGACATTTTATACTGCTTGTTGCCTTTGTGAAATTTGAGTATTACATCTGTTCTAAGTCCATATTCAGTAACGATACGGGATACCAAAGGATAAATGACTTCCTCTAATTTTTCGATAGTACCGCAGTATATACCAAGTTTTGCGGTTAGTCCATCAGCATAGATAGTATCTTTGTATGTATCAAGAAATTCTCTAACACCTTTTTCAATAATTAAACTGCTGTCTGCTATATCCGCAATTTTAACGATAGGCCGTTTTAAGAAGTTTCCTACACCGTCAATAAGAGGATAGAAATAAACAATGTTTGTAATCTCTGCAGTACCTATCGAAAGAGAATCCACAACCTTGAATTTCTCTGCTTTTTCAAGATATGGAGTGCCTGAAAATCCGATAACGGAATTGACGGTTTTGTTTTGTGCCCATTTAGTTACGACGGCACGTAGCTTAATTTCATCACTAACAGCGTGATGAACCTCATCGATAAAAATTGAAAGAGACGGCAGTTTGCCAATAAGGTTACGAAGTTCATTAGCTTGTTTATCCCTTTCATCATCACTTTCTTCAAACAAATTAATCTGACCTTTTTTCTCTTGAATACGCTCAAGAATAACTTTTTCAGCGTTTGTAACAGCAACCAATCCAAAAAGTTCGGAAAGTGGCTGATGATTAGCAATCTTCTGAACATTCGGATTTTTGATTTTGTTGGATTTTTTTGCAGTTCTTCCCTGATCCAATACTTCAAAAGAAATCATACGCTTGATATCCGTTGCTGCAGGTTCAGGAATTATCCACGAAGGGTTAAAATTTTGGATAGTCTTAAGGCTAGGAACAACAGATGACTTCAAACCCGATGGTGCAAAAATGATAAAGTTGTGAGCAAAAGCAGGGTTTGTAGGCTCGTTCAGAGCGAAATATAAATCAAGATAGATAAATGCCGCCATTAGATATGTTTTACCTGCACCCATTGGCAAGCTAAACAGATAATCGGTATAGGAAACGCCATAAAAGGCAGTACGGAAGAAAACGTCATAGTCAATGCTTGACGGATCTTTCTTGATTTGCTTTTCGAGTTTTTCAGAAACCTGTTCGCCTTTATCATTGGTTAAGCGAGAATACTCAAACAAGGCTGTTGCTGCCGGGTTTTCTTCTAAATATTCACGAGTCGCAGTAGATAGCTCTATATCATTCAAATTGATAGAGTTAAAACAACCGTATCTGAACAAAAACTCCAATGGCTTGCATTCACAGCCAATTTTGAGGAACAAATAAACCTTGATAGCCTCAATCTGAGCATCTCTCATTTGCCCGGTTTTCTCTATATATTCAATTAAATTACGAACAGTGCACCGTTCGGAGCTATACCACTCGTTA
>ERZ779725.1881-NODE-1881-length-10873-cov-2.591422_pt1 | contig 10873 bp, 9 predicted proteins | sample MGYA00511890_ERZ779725 | MGnify/ENA primary metagenome ERZ779725 (study PRJEB29588, sample SAMEA2148549) | human gut metagenome | biome: human gut; feature: human-associated habitat; material: faeces | place: Denmark | collected 2008/2010 ...
ACGAGGCAAGTATCTGCCTGCCGCAGAATATAGCTTCGTCACGCAGGTTGAAGGCAGAGGAGTGTATAGCTTCTGTATGTGCCCCGGCGGTACGGTCGTGGCTTCGCAGTCGGACAATGACACGGTTGTTGTAAACGGAATGAGCGATTTTGCAAGAAATAAAGAAAATTCAAATTCGGCGATATGCGTGAGCGTTTCGCCGCAGGATTTCGGCACGGGAATTTTTGACGGACTTAATTTCACAAAAAAAATCGAACAAAATGCGTTTATTCTGGGCGGAAAAAACTACACTGCGCCTATAATGAAACTATCCGATTTTCTTAAAATAAAGGAAGCGGCAAACATTCCCGAACCGACATACGCCCTCGGAGTAAAGGAAACGGATTTTTCCGAGCTTTTCCCCGAATTTATAACGAACGGACTTAAAGAGGGATTTTTTGCGTTTGACAAAACCATGCCCGGCTTTATAGGCTGCGGAGCTGTTTTGACGGCATGCGAAACACGTACGTCCGCTCCGCTTCGGATTACCCGAAACGAAAGCAGGCAGTCCGACAGCGTTTTCGGGCTTTACCCCTGCGGTGAAGGCGCAGGCTACGCAGGCGGAATCGTAAGCGCCGCCGCAGACGGAGCAAGAACTGCTCTTAAAATAATTTCCGAATATAAACCGACTTCAAAACAAGTCGGAAATAATCCTTGAAAAAATACTTTTTATACTGTATAATATAGTAAAATTTCACCCCTGTTATATTTAAAATTTACCCCTTTAAAATATAACGGATGTGATATATAATATAAGTATTATTATATTTTGGAGGACAAAAAAGTGTCAACAAAGCTATGGTATAATCAATTCAAGGACGGCTGGCTCAATGCCCTTCCTTTAGGAAACGGCAGACTTGCCGCAATGTTTTACGGCAACCCCAAAAGAGAGCAAATTCAGCTAAACGAAGAATCACTGTGGACGGGCAGACAGCTTAAAGAGGAATATTCCACCTCGCCCGAAATTATGCAGGAAATAAGAACACTGCTTTTTAATGAGGAGTATGAAAAGGCAGGCGAATTAAGCGATAAATATTTGCTTGCAAATCCGCCCCGTGTACGTCATTATCAGACGGCAGGCGACATTTTCATAGACTTTTCCGACAAATCGGACATTTCCGACTACATAAAGGAGCTTGACCTCAAAACGGGTATAACCTCATGCTCATACAAAAAGAACGGTGCGGAATATGAGGAAGAATGTTTCATTTCGCAGAAGTATGATGTTGTATGCTTCCGCATAAAAACGAAAAACGGCGAAAAATTCTCGTTTAAATCAAGCCTTATAAGAGAAAAAAATGCAGAGGAAAGGCAGAAAAACGGAGACGGGCAAAAAATCACCGTAACGAATACCGAAAACGGAGTTTTAACTGTCGGTCAAATTATAGACGAGGATAATGAAATGTTCGGAAAGGGCGGAGAAAATCTGCGCTTCGGCTCATATATGGCGATAAAAACGGACGGTCAGCTTTCCTCACATGACGGAATAATTGAGGTTAAGGACGCAAGCGAAGCGGTTATTTTTGCCGATGTTGAAACGGATTATGACGTAAACACGTTTGATTTTGACAGAAGCAGGGATTTTGTTTCGATTTTGAAAGAAAAGGTTGAAAAAACGCTAAAAACCGATTACAACGAAATAAAGGAAGCGCAGGCTTTGCGGAAATGCTTCTGCAAAGCCATGAGGGAAGCTTGGGCGAGAGAATTATATCATTGCTCCCCGCCCTGCCCGAATCATGGAAGGACGGAAGCTTTAAAGGTCTTTGCGCAAGAGGAAACTTCACAGTTGACGCAAAATGGCAGGACGGCAAACCGACCTATGTAAAAGTCGTTTCTCATAACGGCGGAAAGCTGAAGCTAAAGCTTCCGAACGGCAAAACAAACGAATTTGACACAAAAAAAGACGAAGAAATAATCATAGAATTGTAAAAATATGCCCCATGCGGGCATATTTTTTTACATATTTTTCACGGATTTTACATTTCACATATTTTTCAATTTTCCCAAAAATACTTCAAATACAAAACTCAATACTAAAATAAAAGCATAGGGGTCATCGTTCTCCGAAGAGAAGATGACCCCTATGTTTTCAAGTTCGAAAAAACATACTATATCCCACAGAGTATTAACGGAATTAACTCCGTCTTTGACCCATCTGCGTACAGTACGCGGATCAACATAGAGATGTTCCGCAAACTTTTCTTGTGTAATTCCACGTCTTTTCAACTCGTTTTTCAAAAAATGTCCTGCTTTAACAGCGGGACTTTCATTGAATTTTTTTATCATAATAATACGCTCCTTTTCTGATTACAGATAATTTTTTCTGTTTATATGAAAGTTCGTATTATTTGATAACCTATTAATTTAAATTTCTTTGCCTATTTTCAATTGGTTTAAACTTACCTCTTCTGAAAATGTTCATAAATAAGCACGCCTGCCATAACTATAATTTTAAAACCTTGAAATATAAGCTTTATAAGCAGCTGACCAATATATATATAAATCACCTATCTTTAATTTTCACACCTTCTATGGGTGTAGTAGTGTAGTTCTATATCTTGCAAAAGGTGATTTCAGAATGTTTACAGTTTTAGACCCTTACACGGGTGTAGTAGTGTAGTTCTGATAATTGCACAAACAATCATCGAAACTATATATATTATATAACAATTTTATACAATTGTCAAGCTCTTTTTACAAAAAAATTATATCATCTGTAAAAAAATTAAAATTAAACACCTCGCTTGACAAAGAAGCTAATTTTTTAAAATCGGAAATACATACCGGCAAAGCATATACAGAGCCTATTTTTGGTGAAATAGAATGTAATTTTTCAAGTTCGCATTTATTTTGTGCGGAATTATGCAATAATTTTATACTAACGGATTCCTGAATGCTGACATAGCCGTTTTTTCTTAATTCTTTTTTAAAACGGGAATATTCCTTTTTTTCTTCCTTTGTTTGCATCGGCAAATCAAAAAACATTAATATTACACTTCGTCTGTCAATCAAGGCAAATCTCCTTTATTTCACATTTTTCATCATAAACGCTCTTTATAACATCCAAAGAAAAACATTCACAGGCATCGTTCAGCTTCATTTCCCGTTCTCCATACTTAACTCTTTTTTGCAAACTTTCTATCAAAATTTTTTTATACTCCCAATCGAACTCCGATAATTGATTATTATATACAATCTCATCAATAACCGGTCTCAAAGGCTCCATAAGATCGCACGAAAGGTTAAAACTGTTTTGCCTGTTGGAATGGTTTATTCCCAGCGCCGTGCTGTATCCGTGAATAGATAATATACGGTTAAATGAGTTCAAAAGCAAAATATAGCCATAATTCAATGCCGAATTTATCTCATCGGGAGAATGACGTATAAAGTTATTTCCAAAAAGAGCTTTAAAATATATACGTGCCGCCTGCGCCTCACAGTTGGTTTTATCTCCCGATAAAACTGTATTTTCATATTTTTTTAAATATTCGCTTCCGGTTAAATTCAATTTTTGCAATAGTTTTCTTTGATTTTTTATCTTTTGTATTACTATATTTTTCCAAACATCATTTTTCCTGTTTACCTGCCAATTGCTTTGATCCATTATTTTCCCGGCAAAATCCGAACTATTTGAAAAAGGCGTAATTTCAAATGACGGATTATATTTTTCATCACAAAATACTGCGTGAATATTGTTGTTTGACAATTCATTCAACAATGCGGACGATATGGTAACGTAATTTGAATTAACAAGCAGGCTTTTAATTTGATAAAGCGGCACAAAATGATCTTCCTCTTCCTTTCTTACAATGATATTTCCGTCACTGTAAGAAAGCAGGCATGCAGAATTTATAATCAGTGTTCTAAAAGCATACTCAAAAATACAATCCCCTCCTGATTTTATCCTTCTGTCGTTGTATCTCTGTTTTCGCGTTTATCATTCATATCAAAAAGTCCGTCAATAGAAAGGTTTTTAAATCTCGGCAAATTATATCCAAACGGAACGCAAAGCGCTTTTACAAAATCCTTGCAATAAGAACCATGATTTTTAACCAACGCAAAATATTCTTTTGTCTTTTCGGTTATATTTGAATTTTTAAGTTTATCGCAAAGATTTCGTTGCGCAATATAATGATATATTTGATAATATGATTCGGGATTCTTAATATCCTGCAGATACAAGCCTGCTTCCTGCACGGTAATTATATGATCCGTAATATTTCTAAATTTACGGATTGCTACATTATCGGCATTTCGAAGATTTGCCGCAATGTAGTTATACGGAATGTGTTTAGCATCTTCATACGAAGGTTCACCGCTATTTTTAACTTTTGATTTTTTTGCGGTTTTTCTCACCTTTCCCAATTCCATAAACTTTTCTGTAAGCATTAAGTACGACTGCTCGTTTTCAAATATATCCCAAAGTCTCAAATCACGTTCGAGACAGTAGAAAGCAAGAAAATATCTTGAATTTACATATATAAGATTCTTAAAGAAAATATAACATACCGTAAGATAAAGCCTTATTATATTCTGTTTTTGCAATTTGTCAGTTTCTTCGGAAGAGTTTCTCCTTGCGTTTTGCCTAACATTTTCGAATTGCTCAAAAGACATATTCTCAATCAGCTCCGCAAGCTTTAAAGTCATTTCACTGCTAAATTCTCTGCACTCATTCCCTGTACAGGAATTATAGTAACGCAAAATCTGGTTTTCAGGTATTTCTTTCAAAACAAATTTTATCAACGCTTTGTTTTTTGAAAATTTAATAACATCTTCAACACTGCAATATCTAACAAGATATTTAAACCTTGAAGACTCAATCACATTGTTTCGTATAAAGTTTCTAAAGCCTTTTTGCTCCTTACTGCTGTTTCTGTCCATCAAATCATCAAAGTACTTTGTAAGTTCCTGTTCGGTTCCCTTGTCTCCAAGCATTTGAGCTGCCTCTACAAACATTATTCTTTTTGCGGACGCATCAGGTTTTTCCATTCTTGCAAAGCTGTTTAAAACCCGAAGGTCATCCGCTATAATAACACTATCGGCAAATATAACATATTCCTCTTCATACGGAGGCTTACTGTCTATATTTTCAAGAAGCTTATTAAACGATGAAATGTTATCCATTTTATTTATTAACGTTGTAACAAGGTCATTAATCTCCTTACCGTCAAGAAACAGCGTCAGAAGATAAACAAGCTTTATAAAATAATGGGCGCTTTTGCCAATAGGTTCCCATGTTTTATTTTTCATTCTCTCTACAGAGGTTTCGGAAATCACAGTATCGGCTCTCATTGAAGAAATCGTTTTACCATTCATCTGCGGCAATATTCCATCCATAACGGGTCCTTTCAACAACTGCCATAATTGTTTTGCCTCAGATGCGTATATTCTGCTCTTTTCATCATCACCTATATGTGAACGAAGATTTTCGACCAGTTTTTTTGCTTTTTCAGGGTTTTCAATATAATTTATATAAATTACAAAATCAATCAACCTATTCAATCTTGCTCTCATCGTATCATAATTTTTGCTTTTGATTATGCTGTTATCATCAGCAATCATTTCACGAAGCTGTTTTATGGAAAATCCAAGATATTTATACTCTTTTTTTACAACAAAATCATAATACTGACGAATCAATTTTATCTTTGAACTTCTGTCCGTTACAGAATAAATTTTAAAAATTATAGTTAAATCTTTTGACGCATTTTCTAAAAATTGACTATTAAGCGCATCGATACGGGTATCATATAAATTGTCAAGCGCCCTGCGAGCTTCCTGTCTAAACTTTGTGTTTTTATATAATTTGTCAAAACTTTCATCAAGTGTATACAACGCAACAGCGGCTTCATCTGTCTTATTCCAATCATAACCATGGACTGCCGCCTGGCGAATAAATCCTAATAACGATATTATGTAATAAATATCTTTTTCGCTTTTTTTCTCGGTTTTTCGCTTCTGCGCCTTCGTATTAAATCCCGTTTCAAAAAAAGCTCCGCCAAAATATGACAATTGAGGTTTCTTGATATTCTCATTAAAATTCGCATATTTTTCACTATTTCGAAAAACATCATAGGGTTTCGCAAGCATCATACCTATTGTGTCGTTAAAATCACCGCTGCCGCGATTAAGTACATTATTCAAAGCATACAAAGCATTATTGACATGAATACTCAAAATTTTTTCGATGTCCATAATATTATATATAAGCTGGATATGTATATTATCATCAAATGTTCTTCCGAAATATCTCATTTCAAGCTGATCTTTTCTATCAATCATGTCTTTGCCGATTTTCTCCCTGTTCCCGGGATTATTCGTTATTATAGGGCGTCCATGATCTCCTCTGCGTTTGACGTTAAAATCCCTTTTCATAAGTTCTATATCAATATTTTGTTCAATATTTATTACCTTATCATTTTCAATAGTCTTTTCCAGAATTGCATCGTTACCTTTACCAAAAGAAGTAACAATTACTTTATCATTACCAATAGCAAATGCAGATTTTAAGCCTGCCGCTTTTGCAAAATGTACTTTTCTTCCCATATTTATTCCCTCCATATAAAGTATATCATATGTTATTTATTATATTATAGCATTATAGACCTTGTTTGTCAAGGATTGATAATGTCCTATTGCAAAAAAGAATTTCAAGTAAGAGAATCTTTTATTAATTTCAGAATTTTTTGAACAACCCTTTTTACATATTTTTCACGGATTTTACATTTCGTATATTTTTTTACGTACTTTTTTCCGACGCTTGCTTGCCGATTTTACATAAGGGCTGTAGAATAAGGTCAAACGAAAGAAAAGAGGAAATTAATATGAAAACAAAAATCACAAAAGTATTATCATTTATTTCGGCAGTTCTTTTGACCGTAACGTTTGCGGCAGGCTGCCAAAAATCGGAAACGTCGAAAACAAGCGGTGAGCAGCCAAAAAGCGAACAAAGCGCGCTTTCGGGAACGCTCCAAATGGCAGGAAGCACATCGATGGAAAAAATGGCAAACGCTCTTTCGGAGAGCTTTATGCAGAAAAACAGCGGAGTTACGGTAAATGCTGAATTTATAGGCTCATCTGCGGGAATAGAAGCTTTGGCTTCGGGAAGTGCGGACATAGGCAATTCGTCAAGAAGCTTAAAAGACAGCGAAAAATCCCAGGGAATTATCGAAAACATCGTTGCAATAGACGGAATCGCTGTTATTACAGATAAATCGAATACTGTTTCCGACCTTACACGTGAGCAGCTCACCGATATATATACGGGAAAAATCAAAAACTGGAGCGAGCTTGGCGGACAGTCTGCGGCTATAGTTGTTATAGGACGTGAAGCAGGTTCGGGTACAAGAGGCGCATTTGAAGAAATTCTTAAGATAGAAGACCAATGCGCATACTCAAACGAACTTGATTCAACAGGCGCTGTTTTGTCAAAGGTTGCTTCCACTCCCGGTTCAATAGGTTATGTTTCACTTGATGTTATAGATGACAGCGTAAATGTGTTTAAACTTGAAGGTGTTGAAGCTACTGCCGAAAACATTAAGGCGGGCGCATACTTCTTGCAAAGACCGTTTGTAATGGCTACAAAAGGCGAAATTTCCAAGCAAAACGATATTGTAAAAGCATGGTTCTCATACATCGATTCCGATGAGGGTCAGGCAATAATCAAAAAAGTCGGATTAATCTCCGCAAAATAAAGGTGGCTACATAATGACAACAACTGCTAAAGAAAAATCCTTTTCGATTATCGGAAACAACAAGCTGAAATCAAAAACGGAAAAATTTATGGCGGCAGTATTCACAGTATGCGGACTTGTTGCGGTAACAGCCGTTATATCGATAACATTATATATGTTTTTGAAAGGTTCGCCGTCATTTTTCAAAGTAGGCATAAAGGAAATACTTTTCTCAACCGTATGGAAACCTACCGCAAACCCTCCGAGCTTCGGAATACTTTATATAATTCTTACTTCAATTATCGGAACGGCGCTTGCCGTTCTGATAGGCGCGCCGATAGGAGTTTTGACCGCTGTTTTTCTGGCGGAGACCGCTCCGAAATCGCTTTCAAAAATCGTGCGCAGTGCGGTAGAACTTCTTGCCGGTATACCGTCCGTTATATACGGACTTTTGGGAATTATGATATTAAACCCGGCTATGTACAAGCTTGAGCTTTTGATTTTTAAAGACAGCACAACACATCAGTTTACGGGCGGTTCAAACCTTATTTCGGCGGTAATCGTCCTTGCGGTTATGATACTTCCCACGGTTATAAACATAAGCGAGGTATCGCTCCGCAGTGTTCCCGATTATCTGAAATCGGCGTCGTTAGGCTTGGGTGCGTCAAAGATACAGACAATTTTCAAGGTACAGCTTCCTGCGGCAAAATCGGGAATTATGACGGCTGTTGTCTTGGGAGTAGGCAGAGCGGTCGGCGAAGCTATGGCGATAAGCCTTGTTTCGGGAAGCAGTGTAAATCTGCCACTCCCCTTTAATTCCGTAAGATTTTTGACAACGGCCATTGTAAACGAAATGAGCTATGCCGAAGGACTTCACCGTCAGACGCTTTTCTCAATCGGACTTGTGCTTTTCGTATTTATCATCATCATAAATTCCGTAATGACAAAAATTATGAAAGGACGTGCCGACAATGACTAACTCCGTTTACGGTAAAAGAATACGTTTTTCCGACTTGTTCCTTAACGTTTTGATATACGTCTGTGCGGCAATATCCGTAGTACTTTTAATAGGAATTATCGGCTATGTTTTTTATAAAGGCATAAGAACGGTAAACTGGAAATTTTTAACAAGCGTAACAAGCGTACTCGAAGGAACGACGGGTATTGCGGGAAATATCATAAACACGCTTTACATAATAATAATTACGCTTTTGATATCCGCTCCTATCGGAATAGGAAGCGCCATATACCTAAACGAATATGCGAAATACCCCCGTCTTACACGTGCCATAGAATTTACAACGGAAACGCTTTCGGGAATACCGTCAATTATATTCGGACTTTTCGGCAGAGTGTTTTTCGGCGAAGCGTTTCACTTAAACTACAGTATTTTAACAGGCGCGCTCACGCTTTCGCTTATGGTTCTTCCGCTTATAACAAGAAACACGCAGGAGGCTTTGAAATCCGTGTCCAAAAGCTACCGCAATGCGTCCTTGGGCTTGGGCGCAACGAAATGGTATATGATACGCCTCCGCTCTTCCGGGAATTATAACAGGTATTATACTTGCGATAGGAAGAATAGTAGGCGAATCTGCGGCATTGCTTTTCACATCCGGAAGCGGTTATCTCCTTCCGAAAAGCTTTTTCGGAAAAATTCTCGAATCGGGCGGTACGCTCACAATTCAGCTTTATCTTTCAATGTCAAAGGGACAATATGACATTGCATTCGGAATTGCCTGTGTACTTCTTGTGATTGTTCTTGCAATAAATCTTTTGACGAAGTATCTTACAAGCCGATTCAACGCAGAGAAAGGAAATTAAGTATGGGAAACACAAAAATAAGCGTGTCAAAGCTTAATCTTTACTATGGCGAAAACCACGCTTTAAAAGATATAAATATGAAAATCGAAGAAAACGCCGTTACGGCGCTTATAGGACCGTCGGGCTGCGGTAAATCGACATTTTTAAAAACGCTTAACAGAATGAACGATACGGTCGAAAACGTAAAAATCACGGGCGACGTTATTTTGGACGGCGAAAACATCTATTCCGACAAGGTAGACACAACGCTTCTCCGCAAAAAAGTCGGAATGGTTTTCCAACAGCCGAATCCGTTCCCCATGAGCATATACGACAATATCGCTTACGGTCCCAGAATACACGGAATAAAAAACAAAGCGGAGCTTGACGAAATAGTGGAAAGGAGCTTAAGAGGCGCCGCAATATTTGATGAAGTGAAAGACAGGCTGAAAAAATCGGCGCTCGGACTTTCGGGCGGTCAACAACAAAGAATCTGCATAGCCCGCGCGCTTGCGGTACAGCCCGAAATAATCTTAATGGACGAACCGACATCTGCGCTCGACCCGATTTCCACCTCTAAAATCGAGGATTTGATGGAGGAGCTTAAAAAGCAGTATACTGTTGTAATCGTTACGCATAATATGCAGCAGGCGGCCCGTGTCAGTGATAAGACGGCGTTTTTCTATATGGGAGAAATGGTGGAGTTCGATCAGACGAAAAAGATATTCACCAATCCGGAGAAAGAGGCTACCCAGAATTACATAACGGGACGTTTTGGGTAATCCGGGTATCTGGAACCCAATTGATAGAATATTAATCATTTATATATAATAGACTATGGTAAAGTTTATAGAATCGGAACTCATCCTATTGAAGAAGGAAATTGATGAAATGTGGACCTTGGTGTACAACCAGCTTGACCGTGCCGGAGAGGCTGTGTTGACCCTTGACAAGGAGCTGGCTCAACAGGTGATGGTTCGCGAGCGCAGGGTGAATGCTTTTGCATTGAAGATAGATAGTGATGTGGAAGATATTATCGCATTGTATAATCCGGTGGCGATTGATCTTCGTTTTGTGTTGGCTATGTTGAAGATTAACACAAATCTGGAACGTTTGGGTGACTTTGCGGAAGGGATCGCCCGTTTTGTACTTCGTTGCAAAGAACCGGTATTGGATGCGGAGCTGTTGTCTCGTCTTCGCCTGGCAGAGATGCAGGCAGAGGTGTTGTCGATGCTGGAACTGGCAAAACGTGCCTTGAATGAAGAGAGTAATGATTTGGCGGCAGGAGTGTTTGCTAAGGATAATTTGCTAGATGAAATCAATGCGGATGCAACAGGGATTCTTTCAGACTATATTATCGA
>ERZ779725.1884-NODE-1884-length-10865-cov-2.772155_pt1 | contig 10865 bp, 13 predicted proteins | sample MGYA00511890_ERZ779725 | MGnify/ENA primary metagenome ERZ779725 (study PRJEB29588, sample SAMEA2148549) | human gut metagenome | biome: human gut; feature: human-associated habitat; material: faeces | place: Denmark | collected 2008/2010 ...
TGCAGCGGGCACAGTCCCTGCTGCTGAGCGACCGCTCGTCTCAGGGCAGCGTCACGGCCCTGCTGCGCCGCTACGCCGAGGACATCCGCACCCCGGACCAGCTCTTTGAGCCGGATGACGGCCCGGTGGCCGCCCATCTGCATCTGTACCCGGCGGCTGCCTTTGGCGAAAAGTTTTTGTACCCGCCGGCCGCGCCCCGCACGGCGGCGGCGCGTTTTCGGGTAAAGACCCGACTAAGGTTGACCGCTCCGCGGCGTACTACGCAAGATACGTTGCCAAAAATATCGTCAAAGCGGGCTTAGCTAAGGAATGCAGAATAGAAGTAGCTTACGCCATAGGCGTAGCGCGCCCCGTTTCGCTCTTTGTTGATACCAACGGCACAGGAAGGTTAAGCGATGAAATGCTTTCAAAGATAATCGAAAAGGAATTCGATTTCCGCCCGCTCGCGATAATCGAAAAGCTCGATTTAAGAAACCCCGTCTACAAACAGACGGCTTCCTATGGTCACTTCGGCAGAAAAGGTTTTTCGTGGGAGCAGACCGACCGCGCCGAAGAACTCAAAGCAAAATATCTCAAATAAAAATCAATCGAATACTCAAACTTTCGCTTCTCTTTCTCTTAAAGACAGGGGAGCGTTTTTTTGTCGTTAAAAAGAAAAAACCCCGCAATAAGTCGATTATCACCGCTTTTTGGTTATAAGAAAAAAGGTGCGATAAAAGAATAAAAACAAAAAAGAGGAAAATGCGAAAAAAAGTTGAAATATATAGTTAGAAAATTTTTTTTTACACTATTTTTATCACAAGGGAGTTTTTTTATGCCTTTATTTTTTGTTCCGACAGAAGAACGATTTGACAGTAACTATGATGCGATGATTACCCCTATGACAATGTTATCCATTCCTATCCGTAAAATTCGTAAAATTCAAAATGGTGAAAGAGTATCTTTAACAGATGACAAGAAGAAAGAAAAATTTCTTTTGCAATATACATACAAGGCATGTTTGAACTTAGCCGCTAAGAGCAAATATGAAAACGTGGCAATACTGTTTAATTGTATTGACACAGATAATTTCACAGAAAGCGAAAGTTTAAAAATCGTTGTACAAATAATCGTTGATTTTTTACGAACTCATGACATTAATATCTTCTTAATAATACATATAAATAAAAAATTTATCGATTTTGACTCAAAGATATTTATACAAATCTCTAAGCGTATAGAAGCGGCGGTAATTGCAAGCGGTAGAACAGAAGGTTGCCAACCTATTCCTTGGTTTAACTATCCCGTTCGAGAATGCCGTCGTGAAATCGTTTTCCCCAAAACCAGCGAAGGCTTGGATGAGAAATGTTTGTATGAAAGCGAATTTTGTAGTGAGAATATCGAAGCTGTTGAAGAAATGGTGAATGGTATCGAGGATAATTTTGTTGTCAGCTTATTGAAACTTATTGACTCAAAAAAAATGACGGACGTGGAATGTTACAAAAAAGCTAACGTAAGCAAGCAGACATGGTATAAGATACTTAACAAAAAAGATTATAGACCGAGCAAAAACACCATAATTGCTTTTGCCGTATCTCTCAGCTTAAATTATAGCGAAACACAACATTTGCTATCTACCGCGGGTTTTGCTTTATCGAATAGCAGTAAATTCGATATAATAATTCAATACTTTATAAATAACAAAATTTACGATATATTTAAAATTAACGAAATGCTCTTTCAATTCGGTGAACCTTGTTTGGGTTTGCAATAAAGGTAAACCGTTGATTGACCAAAACCTTACCGAAACATGTTAAAATATAAATAGTTTAAAAAACTATTATAAATGTTCGGAGGTATTTTATGGGAAACAAAGTTACGGAATTAGTTTTTATCTTGGATAAGAGCGGTTCAATGAGCGGAAAGGAAGCGGACACTATCGGAGGGTTTAACTCTATGATAGAAAAACAAAAGCAGCTTGAAGGTAAAGTTGTCGTTTCTACGATTCTGTTCTCAAATTATTCAGAAGTTTTGCATGACAGAAAAAATCTTGACGAAGTAGGCGTGCTGACCGAAAAAGATTATCGAACTTATGGTTGTACCGCTTTGTTGGACGCCGTAGGCAATGCAATCAATCATATCGATAAGGTTCATAGAAGCCTCAAGAAAAAAGATATTCCCGAGCAAACTATTTTCGTTATCACAACTGACGGAATGGAAAATGCGAGCAGAGAATATACTTCTACTTTGGTTAAAAAGATGATACAAGAACATGAAAAAGAGAACGGATGGGATTTTTTATTTCTCGCAGCTAATATCGATGCCGTTGAAACTGCCGAATATATCGGTATACGTGCCGAAAGAGCCGCTAATTATTCTTTAAGAAAAACGGAAAAAATGTATGACGTATTATCGGACGCTATTTGTTATAGTAGAATAAACCGTGAAATTGCAAGCGACTGGTCTAAGGACATAGAAGCAGGTGTTGTCGACGAGGAACAAAAATGACCTATATACTTGTAATTTTGCCGATATTCATCGGCTTGTGTTTCGCCGAAAGAGCGCTTGTATTGTGGCAAATAAACAACATAACGGAAAAACGAGACGTTTCGACCGCGCGAATAATAGCAATGTCGATACTGTTTATATTAACTACATTTTTTACTGTGTTTTGCGCTATGGCGTTGGTGGGTAAAATTCGCGGAGGAGCATTGATATTATTTGCGCCGTTGTTGTATGTGCAATGTGTAATTATAAAATGGCAAATTGACAACATAAAGCAAAAGCGCGATACGGCGCGCGGTCATATAGTCGCTATGATTGCGTTGTTAGGAGTACTTGCATTTATCGGATTTATTTTATGCGGGTACGGAATAATGCAACTTGTAGGAAAAGTATAACAAGCATATAGAAATATACGGAGGTACTATTGCATGGAAAATTTAAATTTCATCGGCAAGAAAGTTGTAAAAAAATCGGGTGAGGTCTTTAATGTTGTTTCAACAAGATTTGATGACAAAAGTCTGATAATCGTGTTAGACGACGGAAAGAGCGGGTATGAACTGTGTGTGGCAATCCCGAGCGGGTTTATTCGCTTTGAGGACGATGTGATTCAAAAGATTGTAGAGCAAAAAGTAAAAGAAATCAATGAAAAAAAAGTTGCAAAACCACCCGTTCCACCCGTACCCCTTATCGATAGTTTATTGAAAATAGCCGTTCGACTGTTTAAGGGTGAGGGTACGAAAAGTAGTCCGTATTTAGATCATAGTTATAATTTTTCAAGTTTGCAAGCAGGAAATATCTACGGCACAAATGCGTATGAAATATACGTGCAATGTTGCAGAAACCTCGGTTTTTTTACATATCAAAAAGGTAAGTTTGGACCGCAACAGATTCTCTACGCAGTCCCTGCAACTCCGGAAGGATATGCGGTTTGGATGCTTCCGCATAACAATTTAACCGGTGATGCTGCAAGCTGGGCTAACATAATAAACGATGACAAGATTTACGAGGTTTGGCGCATTGATGACGACGGCGAGTCCTCTGATAGGGTTACTTTTATTAAGCAGGCTAACGGCGAATATGTGTTTATGGGAATATACACGCTTGAAAAGAAAGACGTAATCAAACAGACGATAGACGGCATTCCTATTAAAGTAATGAAAACCTATAAAAGGTTTTCGGACAAATATCCGCGTGATTGATAGCTTTTTTGAGACCTTGTAATTTTTTGCTTTATAATTTGCTACTAAAACCCCGGGAATTTGTTTTTAAGAATCCCCGGGGTTTTATAAATAGAATATGAGTAAAGTATGGAATGCGTTAAGTTTGCGCACTCGTAAAAAAGTAAAATTTTTCTCGGGTGTTTTTTGGTTATTAGTTTTTATACTTTTTTAATAGAATAATGAAATTCGTGTAAGCGTTTCAAAGAGTTTATCCGGGTTCTGTGACCTTCTTCTCCGAGGTCTTCTTTTATTCCGCCGATGTCATACATATTGACATACTTCCCTATGTTCTCATATAGATCCATAAAACTAATTTTTTCTTGTTGACATGTCTTTTTTGCATAACGAACATAGGCTTCTACGGTTATAGGTCTATACTTTTTATCTTTAAGAAAACGCCTAAATCCATCAAGACTTATCGGGTGTTCTTCTGTAGCAGTTCTATCATTCGGCGGAGTCGAAATGGGTGTTTGCTTTTTTTTGATTGTGATTTCGAAGTCTTTTAGCGCGGATTCAACTTCTTTTTCTGAATATTTAGAAGCGTAATATTTTTTTATTAAGTCGACCAACAAAAGACTTTGAAGCTCGGCTTGTAATGCTTCGACATTAGCTTTAGACACTTTGCTTTTTTCTACAAATTCTTTTATCGCCGATTCGCTGTAATTGCATTTGCTAAACAATTCCACAAACTTAATACCGTATTCATTATCATTTTCAAAAGGAATTTCAAACGGGCTTTCATTTCCGTCGGTAGTAAATATGTATATTTTATCGCAAACCAAAACGCCGATATTTAAACGAAGCAATCTCATATAGCTAAATAGCTGGTTTTTATAGTTATCGGAAAACCTTAAACAATGTTGCTTTAGTTCTATCACGAATAAATCTTTCCCTAATTCATTGTTTCTGATAATTATATCGGGAATTACGCGGGGAACCGAACCTATATGTATGTTGCGTTTGCTGTCGACTTCACCCAAAAACAAACTATAGCCGAAAAAATTTGAGTCTGTAAATATTTTTTCCCATAATTGTTGCACCTCGTTTTCAGAGGCTGACGATTTACTTTTTACGAGTTCTACTATTTTATTCCATTTTTCGTTTGTATTCATATATAAATGTCCTTTTGTTTAATAAATAAATCTGGTAATCTATACGGTGATATCGAGACCGGTAATATCAAAGAAATTTAATAATACCTAATATGTCATTAGTGTAACACATTCACCATCAAAAGTCAATTATTATCATGATACTAATAAATAGTCTTTTTCCAGACACAACAAAAACCCCGAGAGGGTGTAAAACAAACTCTCGGGGTGCGCCGTTAAAAAGGTTTTGCCGTTTTTTTTAGCCGCAAAAATTGTGCTGCAAAAATTGTGGCGCAAAAATTGTATAGCGCAAAAATTGTGTTGCAATTGATTTGAGGCTAAAAGCTATTACTCGGCAAGGTTTTCTTCTTCGCCGTCAAATTCGTCGCTCTTTAAGCTTTTGACGGCTTTTTTTGCTTTTTTAGCGAGCTTTTTGGTTGCTTTGGCGACTTCCTCTTTGCCGTTTTGGACGGCGGCTTTTACTTTAGGAAAGGTTGCGCATATGAGCATACCGCCAAGCAAGCCTATTGTCAGCCCGAAACAAAGTTCTTTGTCCATTGTGTTACTCCTTTGCGTTTTTGCGCGCCGCTTCCTTTACTGTCCGCGGCTAAGAGTATTGTGCGTAACAAAATAAATTATATACTTTTTTCGTATATTTTACATGCGAAGCGAAAATGTTCGCGTATATGGTTGGAAATTTTTTTGTTTTTTGGTACAATATAAAGAGGAGGGCGTATGAAGCTGATTGCTTACGATATCGGAAACAAAAGAGTAGGGGTTGCCGTGAGTGACCCGTTTATGTCGATGGCGTTGCCGCGCGAGACTTATTGGCGCAAGAATTTTGAAAAGGATATTGCCTTTTTAGCCGAGCTTGCAAAAAAAGAGGGCGCGGACAGAATCGTTTGCGGCTTACCCGTCAATTTTGACGGTTCCGTTGCCGAACAGACGAGAATAACGCAAAGTTTTATCGACAAACTTAAAGAAGCGACCGACATCGAAGTAGTAACCGCCGACGAAAGGTTTTCGACTAAGGAAGCCACGCGCGTGCTTATCGCGGGCAACGTTTCGCGAGAAAAACGCAAAAATTACGTCGATTCGATTGCCGCTTCGTATATCCTCGAAGATTATATCAAAAAATTAAAAAACACAGGAGACCTATGACAATGGACGAAAAAGATTTAAAACACGGCGAAAATGCTTGTGAAGACGAAGCTTGCGATTGCTGCGAAGACGAAGTTGTGGAACTCACCGGCGACAACGGCGACGTGCATAAGTTTTATCATATCGGCACGATAGACCATAAGGACAAGACCTATGCGTTTTTCCAGCCTGCGGAGGAAATGGAAGGCGTAGACCCCGAAGAAGTTATCATTTTTGAAATCGGCGAGGAAGAAGGCACTCTTCTCCCCGTTGAAGACGAAGATTTGCTCGACGAAGTTTACGAAGCTTTCTGCGACGCGCTCGACGAGGAAGACGAAGAGGGCGAGGACGACGATTGCGGTTGCGGCTGCGGTTGCCACCATCACCACGAATAATTGATTTTTGCTTAGCCGTCGGCGAACACTTTAAAATATGCTTGCGGCTAAAAGGGTAGGAAAAATGGAATATTACAAAATGAAAATAGCGGGTTTGGAGCGTTCTCTCCCGCTGTGTCCTTTAAACGATAAGCTCGATATCGCGGGCTTTGTTATGTTCGGCGATACCGAACTCACCGAGGCTTGCGCAAAAGAACTCGTCAAGCGCGCGCCCGAGCATGACGTTATGATTACGGCGGAATCAAAAGGCATTCCGCTCATCTGCTCGATGGCTCGCCTTATGGGCGAAAACCGCTATATACTCGCAAGAAAAGCCCCTAAGCTTTATATGCGCAACGTGGTTTCTTTCGACGTGGACTCTATAACGACGGCGTTTCACCAAAAGCTTTATCTCGACGGCGAGGACGTGGCGTATCTTAAGAATAAGCGCGTGCTTATCGTAGACGACGTTATCTCGACGGGAGCGTCATTAAACGCTCTTGAAAACCTCGTTAAGGAAGCGGGCGGAAACATCGTCGGCAAAATGACCGTTTTAGCCGAAGGCGACGCCGCTAAGCGCGACGATATAATCTATCTCGAACCGCTGCCGCTTTTCGACAAGCAAGGCAACCCGATAGAGTAATCTTTCGCTAAAAAAACGCAAGATTGATATGTAAATCCGCAAGAGGATTTGTGATGTTTGCACACAAGCGATGTTGCCTTACGGCAGTGATGTTTGCTTTGTAAAAAGCTACGGATTTCACAAAATTACAAACTAAACAAAACAAACAAAAACCCGTCTATAAGTCGATTATCGGCTGTTTAGACGGGTTTTATGCATGAATTGCGGTTGAGGCTTTTCAGCTTACCGCATTGTCGGCAAATTCTTTGAATTGGTTAAGCGTCATCGTGCCGTTTGCAACGGCGAGGAACTTGTCGTTATAGATATCTGTCATGCGGCAGGTAAGGTTGATGAGATATTTGCAGACTTCGGTAGTCGGCGTCATATCCATGAACGGGCAAAGAATCTTAAACCCGAGATAACCGTCGGAAATATCCAATTCAAAAGAGCCGTTGAGCATGGTGAAGTTTGCGATAGCGACGGCAACGCAAAGTTCCATGCGTTTTTTCTCGTTTACGGTAAAAGGCATCGCCGATTTGACGTACATAATGTTGCGGTCGGTGCAAACCCTGTAAAAAATCTTAATCGTTAAGTCTTCGCCCGAAACGTTGCAGGTGATAATCTGATTTTCGTCGTCGCGGTTGTAGTGCCAGTTCATTTCGTCAAAAGCCTTAATCGCCGTTTGATAAACTTGCTTCGTGTCTGCCATTTTCATACTCCTTTTCGCGCGGGGCGTTTTGCCCGCTCGCATATAAATTTATATATTCATTATACGATAATAAATCTCGGTTGTCAACCTTTTAAGAAAAATAAACCACCGAAACGAACAAAAAAGTCGCGAACATAATTCGTTTCGCGACTTTTAAAATATGAAGTTATTTTTCGTACCGCGTGAAGGTATAACCCTTTGGCGCGTGCGGCTGAAAGATTACGCCCTTTTTGTAGAGCTGGTATACGACTACTATCGCCGCAACGAGGAGAGCGATTATAACGAGCGTTATTATGAGTGCTAAATCGCTCGTGTTGCCGACTTTCGCCGTTTCCCACATATTGTTTAAGGTGCGGGTTTCGTCGTCCGTAAAGCACTTCATGACCGTGCAGCGCAGAACGGTTTTTTCGTCCGGGTACTGCGCCATGAGCTGGCGGTCGGCTTCTTCGGGGTAATAGTAAACGACGTAGGTGTTTTCGTCGTCTTCGCCCGACTTAAAAAAGTACGTCAAGTCTTGCGTGGCGACTTCGACGGGGTCTGTTATTTCCGTTAAGCCGTTTTCGTCGTCAAGCTTGTAAAGGGGGGATTCCGGCGTGGAAACAAAGGTGAGCGTTTCTCCGTTGACGTAATCTCCGACGTAAACGCTTTCGTAAACGTTGCCGCTTTCGTCGACGTAGTAATATTCGGCTTCCTCTTCGTCCATATTTTCGACGTCTTCTTTCGTGACCTTCGTCGTCGGAGTATAAGCCGTCGCGCCGTACCAATCTATTGCGTTTTCGAACATGGTTTCCCCGCCGATAGAGGGCGTGTAACCGATGTAATCCATGTTAAGAACCGCATTATCGGGGCTTTCTATAAAGTTGATGAATTCTTGCGCAAGCTCCACGTTTGCGCCCTTAGGCATTGCCCAGCCGTCGAAAAAGATATTGCTTCCTTCCTTAGGCACGGCGTATTTTAAGTAAAGGGCGTTGTCGCCGGCGTCGGGCGTTTCGGCTTCGTCGAGAGTGTAAACGGCGTCGCCGCTCCAAGCAAAGTTGATTGCTATTTTGCCTTGCGCCATTTCCTTTTTGCCGCTGTCTACTTCGTAGCCGTAAATCTTGTCTTTAAGGTCAGTCAACGCTTTGCCGACGATATCGACGGTTTTATCGTCCGTACGGTTGAAAATTTCGGTAAGGCGTTTGTTGTATTGCGCGGAGTCGCCGTCTTTTTCGTAGTCTTTAAGTACGCCGTTGAGTTCGTCCTCCAAACAGTAGCCGACGGCAAGAATGTAACTGTCGCGCACGCTGTCCTTAATGGTGCCTTTACCTTTGTACTTGTCGTTCCATAAAAGATTCCAGTGTGAGGCGTCCTCGTCGGAAACGATTTCGGGGTTATAAACGTAACCCATCGTTCCCCACATGTAGCACGCGGCGTAATCGTAAAGGCTTTCGTCGCTGCCCTCGTTTTTAAGCGTTTTAAAAAGTTCCTGAATGTAAGGCGAGGCGTTCTCGGCGTAGTTTGGAACTTTTGCCATGTCGAGCTTTTCGAGCATGCCCTCGCGCATCATTTTTAAAAGCATGTATTCGGACGGGCAAACGAGGTCGTAGGAATAATTTACGCCGCTTGCCGTTTTCTTTTTGGAAAGGTTAAGTTCGTTGTACATGTTTTCGTTAGTGCCGAAAGTCGAATATTCGACCTTAACGTTGCGGTTTAACGTTTCCTTGCAGTACTTTTCGAACTGCGTTATAAGGTCAATGCTTTCGTCTTCCTTGCTTTCGGAAATGTATTCTTCCCAGTTGTAAACGCGAAGTATTTCCACGTCTTTTTCCTTTCCGAGGCTGACGCCCTGAAAACAATAGAGAATGAACGTTACGGCGAGCAATGCCGCGGCGATTATTACGGGAATTTTCTTTTTCATGCTTTTACCCCCGTCTGTTTGGATTTTTTGTTGGCTATAACGTTTGCCGAAATAACCGAAACGATTATGATAAGGAATATAATCGCCGACAGAGCGCGCAGCGCGGGAATAGAAGTGTTCGCCGCGTTTTTGGCGTAAGCGTTGTAAGCGTAAGTCGAGATTGTGTCTATAGTCGAGGGCTTTGTGAAGTTCGTGACGATATAGTCGTCGAGAGAAAGAGTAATCGCAATCATGAATCCCGAAGCGATGCCCGGCATTATCTCGGGAATAACGATTGAAAACAAAGCCTTTGTCGGCGACGCGCCGAGGTCAAGCCCCGCTTCGTAAAGGTTGGGGTCGAGTTGTTTGAGCTTAGGGAGAACGCTCGTCACCACGAACGGGAACACGAGTACGACGTGGGATATAAGAAGAGAGGCGTACGTTCTCGGGAAAAGGAATATCGAGCAGGCGAGAGCCATCGATATTGCAGTGACTATTTCCGCGTTTACGATAGGTATCTGCGTGACGGTGTTGAGGATACGGAAGGTTCTTTTTTTGGAATAGAACATTCCTATTGCGCCGACGGTGCCGAGTATCGTTGCAATGAAGCTTGCGGAAACGGCGAGTAAGAACGTGTTTTTGATTGCCGAAAGAATTTTTTGGTCGGTGAAAAGCATTTTGTAAAGGCTGAAATTCCATTCGGACGACCATTTGCCCATTTCGTTAGACGCGTTGAACGAATATACCACGAGAAGCAGTACGGGCGCGTACATTATGATTAAAATAAGCCAGATATAAGTGGCGGAAAAAATCTTTTTTACCATAATCCGCCTCCTCTCGGCGAAGAATTCTCTTGGAATTTACCGGTGAAAAACATAGTCAGGAATATGAACACGAGTAAAATAAGCGATATTGCGGAGCCGGTGTGCCAGCTGTCCGCCGTGCCGATGTTGAATTGGTTTTCGATGAGCTTGCCGATAATCGTAACTTTGCTGTTGCCGAGCGTATCGGAAATAACGTAGCTTGTGGTCGTCGGCAAAAACACCATCGTTATTGCGCTTACGATTCCCGGAAGAGAAAGGGGAAGCGTCGTTTTGATAAAGGTTTGAACCTTGTTTGCGCCGAGGTCCTCAGAAGCTTCGATAAGGCTTTTGTCGAGCTTGATTAAAACGGTGTAGATAGGCAATATGGTAAACGGCAGATAGTCGTAAACCATACCGATGAGCGTGGACAAAAAGTAATCGTCCGCAACGCTATAAAGCCCTAACCCGTCGAGAATGAACAAAAGTTCTTTCATCGCCGCCGTGCGGAGAACGAAGTTAATCCACATCGGCAGTATGAATAAAAGA
>ERZ779725.1892-NODE-1892-length-10824-cov-2.904448_pt1 | contig 10824 bp, 8 predicted proteins | sample MGYA00511890_ERZ779725 | MGnify/ENA primary metagenome ERZ779725 (study PRJEB29588, sample SAMEA2148549) | human gut metagenome | biome: human gut; feature: human-associated habitat; material: faeces | place: Denmark | collected 2008/2010 ...
GTAGTGCATCGAAGCGATGCCTTTGAGCGGGAGGTAGTAGTTCATCATGGAGAACATACCTTTCTTCATTTCGCCGCCGTACCAGGTGTTGATGATAACTTGTTCACGGCTCGTAATGTTGAACATAACCGCCGTTTCGGAGTTAAGCCCGAGTTCCTTGTAGTTTTCTACTTTCGCCTTGGAAGCGTTGTAAACTACGAAATCAGGCTTAAAAGTCGCAAGTTCTTCTTCGGTCGGACGAATGAACATATTCTTGATGAAGTGAGCCTGCCAGGCAACTTCTACGATGAAGCGGACAGCCATACGGGTGTCCTTGTTTGCGCCGCAGAAAGCGTCTACAACGAACAATCTCTTGTTGCTGAGTTCTTTGATGGCGAGTTCTTTTACCGACTTCCAGGCTTCCTCTGTAGCGGGGTGGTTGTCGTTCTTGTACCCCTCGGAAGTCCACCAAACGGTGTCTTTGGAGTTCTCGTCCATAACGATATATTTATCTTTGGGCGAACGACCCGTATAAATACCGGTCATAACGTTGACTGCGCCGAGTTCGCTTACCTGACCTTTTTCGTAGCCCGTGAGGTCGGGTCTGGTTTCTTCTGCGTAAAGCATTTCGTAAGACGGGTTGTGGATTACTTCCGTCGTACCCGTAATGCCGTACTTGGTTAAATCGAGTTTCTGCATTGTATTACCTCTCAAAAGAAATTATTTGCTAAACAAGCGGGCGGCTGAATTCTCACCTTTTGCCGTTCCCTACTTTTCCATATATATTTTAATGCTAAAATCTGAAAGTGTCAAGCGTAGGAATATGAAAAGCCGCCGCAACGTGTGAAATTTTTTTCATTTTCGTTATTAAGTTACCCGTTTATGTGCGTTTTATGTGTTTTTGTCTAAAAAAGGCGGCGCGGGGTTTGTTTCCCGCGCCGCATTGTTTGTTTTCTGTTTTAAAGTTAGTCTCAAAAACGACTAACTTTCAAATGACGTACCGAAAAACGAATGAGTTGTCAAGCCGAAATCTAAATTTTAGCTTGAAATATTTTTGTTTTTATGGTAAAATGAAAATTACAACATGTTTTTTTAAAATTTTACGTATAAAGTGCAGGCATATGTCGGCTTTTGTACGGTAAAATTACAAAAAACAAATTTTACGCCGTGTAAAACGTGCGCGGAACGGAGATTAAACGATGGCTGACTTAAGGAAAGAACAAGAAAGAGAAGAATTGCATAAGGCGATATGGAGCATAGCGGACGAGTTGCGCGGAAGCGTTGACGGCTGGGACTTTAAACAATATGTCCTCGGCGTTATGTTCTATCGCTACATTTCCGAAAACATCACTAACTATATCAACGGGCTTCAACGCGAAGTAGGCGAAAATGACTTCGATTATACGCTTATGTCCGACGAAGAAGCCGAATCGGCACGCAACGGCATTGTCGAAACAAAAGGTTTTTTTATTCTTCCGAGCCAACTTTTCTCAAACGTCAGGAAGAACGCGAAGAATAACGAAAGTCTTAACGAAACGCTTGAAAAGGCTTTCAAAGCAATAGAATTTTCGGCGCGCGGAACGGACAGCGAAGAAAATTTTAAAGGCTTGTTTGACGATATAGACGTAAATTCCAACAAGCTCGGCGCGACGGTCGCAAAACGTAACGAAAAATTACTGAAGCTTTTGAACGGCATAGGCGACATGAAGCTCGGCGATTACAAGGACAACACTATCGACGCTTTCGGCGACGCTTACGAATTTTTAATGGGTATGTATGCAAGCAACGCGGGTAAAAGCGGCGGCGAATTTTTCACCCCGCAAGAGGTTTCGGAACTCTTAACAAAACTAACGGTTGTCGGAAAAACAGAAGTAAACAAAGTTTACGACCCCGCTTGCGGCTCCGGTTCGCTTCTTCTCAAGTTTGCAAAAATTTTGGGCAAGGATAACGTTCGTCAAGGCTTTTTCGGACAGGAAATAAATTTGACGACTTACAACCTTTGCCGCATAAATATGTTCTTGCACGATATCGACTTCGATAAGTTCGACATTGCCAACGACGACACTTTGATTTCGCCTAAGCACTGGGACGACGAACCGTTTGAAGCCATAGTTTCCAACCCGCCGTACTCCATAAAATGGGCGGGCGACGACGACCCGCTTTTGATAAACGATCCAAGGTTTGCTCCCGCGGGCGTACTTGCGCCTAAAAGCAAAGCTGACCTTGCTTTTATCATGCATTCGCTTTCTTGGCTGGCAAGCAACGGCGTTGCCGCTATCGTTTGCTTCCCCGGCATAATGTACCGCGGCGGAGCGGAACAGAAAATAAGAAAGTACCTTATCGACAATAACTACGTAGATTGCGTTATTCAACTTCCGTCTAATCTGTTTTTCGGCACAAGTATCGCAACGTGCATTATGGTCTTGAAAAAGTCCAAAACGGACAACGCAACATTGTTTATCGACGCGTCCGACGAGTGCGAAAAGGTGACTAATAACAACAAACTTCGCGACGGAAATATCGAAGCTATCTTGAAGTTTTACACCGACCGCGCCGATGTGGACGGCAAGGTTAAGCTTGTCAAAAACGAAGATATCGGCGCAAACGGCTACAATCTTTCCGTTTCTCAATACGTCGAAAAGCCCGACACAAAGGAGAAAATCGACATAGTTAAGCTCAACGCGGAGATAGAACAAATCGTTGCGCGCGAACAAGTTTTGCGCGAAGAAATAGCTAAGATAATAAAGGAGATTGAGGGGTAAATATACCAAAAATAAAAAGTCTTAATGATATTTGCAGGGACAACAGATTTGGTTTGTATAAACAATGGATATATAAGAAAGAAGATTACATAAAAATGTGCGATTATATGCAAAAAATCAGTTATTCTATTCAAGATTTAAATTCAACGATAAAGGAGTTAGAAAATTTCGATAGGAAGAATATTGTATATATAATCTCCTTGGTTGATTGGATTAGGGAAGCTTTAAATGCAATCGTTTCTGTTATCAATCCTAAAGTTATTAGTCATTTCTCCTTTTCAAAACAAGACGAGTTAAAACAACATAATGATTATTTTAAAGCGATACGTTCTTTTGTCGTTGCGCATCCGCTTGGTACTACAAGTCACTCGAAATTTGGCTTAGACGGAGATTTTATTTGTGTTGATATTAGGGATTATGAGCATTTATTCATTTTTAAACGCAATGGAAATCGTGAGTACAGTATTTCAATTGATGGCTTAAAAAATGGAATAATAAGTAATGGGGATTTTTATTTGCTTAGCTATTCAAAAAAATATTACAATATGCAATATTATACAATAATTGGTTGTAATTATTGTGATATATATAATACGGCAAGTTTATATGTTGAAAAGCTTTATGCTTTAGATAAATATCTTGTAAAAAACGTAAAGAAAAAAGATTATGAGTAAATTAGAAGAATTATTAAAAGAATACTGCCCGAACGGGGTGGAATATAAAGCTTTGTCAGAGCTTGTGGATATTCACAAAGGAATACAATTTAATAAAAAAGACATGGCGAAAGAAGGTTCTTATCCAGTTATAAATGGAGGAGTTGCCCCTTCAGGATACGTTGAAAGCTATAATGAACAAGAAAACACTATTACGATTTCACAAGGCGGAGCTTCGGCTGGATATGTAAATTGGTCGTTGACAAAATTTTGGGCAGGAGCCCATTGCTATGTTTTAAAACCATTGGATAAAGAGCTGTTGGATAATAGATATTTATTCCATTTTATAAAAAACAACGAAAATATCTTGAAACAATGTCAATATGGGGCAGGTATACCCGCTTTGGCTAAAAGCACGATTCAAGAGTTGCAAATTCCGTTGCCGGCTCTGCCGGTACAGCGGGAAATAGTCCGCGTGCTGGACAGTTTCACGCTGTATTGCGCCGAGCTTACAGCTCGTCGCAAGCAGTATGAATTTTACAGAGATAAGTTATTGAGTTTTGGGTGCAATATAGAAATAAAGAAGTTCGGCGATGTGGCAACAATAGTTAGGGGTGCATCTCCAAGACCTATACAAATGTTTTTAACGGATAGTTCTGATGGGGTTAATTGGATAAAAATAGGGGATGTCGAAGTTGGCAGCAAGTATATAACTGAAACGAAAGAAAAGATAACTAAAGAAGGTGCAAGTAAGTCAAGACTTGTCAAAAAAGGTGATTTTATTCTTTCTAACTCAATGAGCTTTGGAAGACCATATATTTTAAAAATTGATGGATGTATTCATGACGGCTGGTTGGCGATAAGTGACTATGAAAAATATTTTATAAGCGATTTTTTATATTATTTATTAAATTCCTCTTCTATTCAAAGGACGATGGCTCAAAAAGCCTCGTTTGGAGGTGCAGTGCAAAATCTTAATGCGGATATTGTGAGAGGAATAGAATTACCCGTGCCGCCGATGGATGTGCAAGAAAGAATTGTGAAAGTTTTGGATAACTTTGACGTTATTTGCTCCGATTTGGGGATAGGTTTGCCTGCGGAAATTGAAAAAAGAAAGCAACAATATGAGTATTACCGCGAAAAATTGTTGACGTTCAACTCCGAATCTGCGACAATTTTAACAGACAGACAGACAGACAGACAGACAGACAGACAGACAGACAGACAGACAGACAGGGCTAATTAAGCTTTTGCAATATGTTTACGGTTTTGCGTTTGTCAAGCTGGGTGATGTTACGAAAATCAAAAACGGGAAAGATTACAAGCATTTGAGTTTAGGTGAGATTCCTGTCTACGGATCTGGCGGTGTAATGGGGTATGTTAACGATTATGCTTACGACAAGCCAAGCGTGTTGATACCGAGAAAAGGGTCTATTGATAAGTTATATTATGTTGATAAGCCGTTCTGGAATGTCGATACTATTTTTTATACGGAAGTCAAAGATAGTTTTATTATTCCGAAATACTTGTATTATCTTTTGCAAAAAGAGCATTTAGAAACATACAACACAGCGGGCGGCGTGCCGAGTTTGACACAAGCTGTATTGAATGAAATAGTACTTCCTTTACCTACGCTTGAACGGCAAAAAGAAATTGTAGCCATACTTGACAGATTTGACAGCTTATGCAACGACATTTCCGAGGGGCTTCCCGCGGAGATAGAAGCGCGAAAAAAACAATACGAATACTTTAGAGAAAAACTATTGACTTTTTAAAAACAAATAACGGGAGGAAAATATGGTGTTTTATAACGTTGTTTCGGAAAGCGAACAAAGCACGGTGCTTTCGGAATATAAATCGGCGGACAAGCGTTCGGACGCATACCAAAGCGAAAGCGCGCTCGAAAAGGAGTTTATAAAACTTCTCGGCGAAATGGGGTATGAGTACCTTACGATTCACACCGAAGCCGAGCTTATAGCTAATCTCCGCAAAAAGATAGAAGAGCTTAACGATTACGTTTTTACCGACGAAGAATGGAAAAGGTTCTTTAGTTTGAGCATTGCGGGCAAAAACGAAACGATAGTCGAAAAGACGAGAAGAATACAAGAAGATAACGTTCAAGTTTTAACGCGCGACAACGGCGAAACCAAAAACATAAAGTTAATAGACGGCAAGGTTATACATAACAACAAGTTGCAAGTTATCAATCAATACGAAGCCACGGACGGCAGGTATAATAACCGCTACGACGTGACTATATTAGTTAACGGCTTGCCGCTCGTTCACGTCGAATTGAAGCGCAGGGGCGTTGCGATAAGGGAGGCTTTCAATCAAATAAACCGTTATCAACGCGACAGCTTTTGGTCGGGTTCGGCACTTTTCGACTACGTTCAGATATTCGTTATTTCAAACGGAACGAACACAAAATATTATTCCAACACGACGAGATATAACCATGTGCGTGACGAAAACAAGGGGGAAAGGAAGGGAAAAACAAGCAACAGTTTTGAATTCACTTCTTTCTGGGCGGACGCGAATAATCGCGTTATACCCGACCTTATTGACTTTACCAAGACGTTTTTCGCTCGTCACACGATACTCAACGTTTTAACGCGTTACTGTGTTTTTACGGCGGAAAATATGCTTTTGGTAATGCGCCCGTATCAGATAGTCGCAACGGAGCGGATTCTCAACAAAATCGAAATCGCGCACAATTACAAAAAGTACGGAAGCGTAGAGGGCGGCGGTTACGTTTGGCATACGACGGGGAGCGGAAAAACGCTCACTTCGTTTAAAACGGCGCAACTTGCTTCAAGTCTTCCGTATATAGACAAGGTTTTGTTTGTGGTGGACAGGAAAGACCTTGACTATCAGACGATGAAAGAATACGACCGTTTTGAAAAGGGCGCGGCGAACAGCAATACTTCGACGGCGGTTTTAAAAAAGCAATTAGAAAAAGACGACGCTAAGATAATAATCACAACGATACAAAAATTAAGCACGTTCATAAAAAAGAACATGGGGCATGCCGTGTCCGATAAGCAAATCGTTATAATTTTCGACGAATGTCATCGCAGTCAATTCGGCGATATGCATGCGGCGATAACTAAGTTTTTCAAAAAATACTATATCTTCGGCTTTACGGGAACGCCTATATTCGCCATAAACGCCGGGACCTCCAAAAATCCGAAGCTTCGCACCACGGCGCAAGCGTTTGGAGAAAAATTGCATACTTACACGATTGTAGACGCGATAAACGATAAAAACGTTTTGCCGTTCCGTATCGATTACGTAAAGACGATGGACAAGGAACCGGATATTGACGACGAAAAGGTGTGGGATATCGACCGCGAAAGCGCGTACCTTGCGCCGCAAAGGATTACAAAGGTAGTAGAATATATTCTTGAACATTTTTCGCAAAAGACTAAGCGCGACGACAAGGCTTACGCATTCCGTCAGCTCGTCAACGTGGAAGAAGTTGCGCGGGCTAAGGCGGGAAGAGGCGATATAGAGATTAAAAACGCCGTATCGCTCAAAGGTTTCAACTCTATTCTTGCCGTGTCGTCGGTGCAAGCGGCGAAGCTTTACTATGAAGAGTTTAAAAAGCAAATTGCGGCAAAACCGGATAAAGCAATAAAAATAGCTACGATTTTCAGTTTTGCGCCGAATGAAGAGGAGCCGACGGACGGGCTTTTGGGCGAGGAAAATTCGGACGATACGACGGGGCTAGATAAAAGTTCGCGCGATTTTCTCGAAAGGGCTATAAGCGAATACAATGCGTATTTCGGCACGACTTACGATACTTCGGCGGACAAGTTCCCGAATTATTATAAGGACGTGTCTTTGAGAATGAAAAACCGCGATATCGACTTGTTGATAGTGGTTAACATGTTCCTTACGGGCTTTGACGCGACTACCTTGAACACTTTGTGGGTTGATAAAAACCTAAAAATGCACGGGCTTATACAAGCGTATTCGCGCACGAACAGAATTCTGAATTCCGTTAAGACTTTCGGCAATATCGTGTGCTTTAGGAACTTGCAAAAGCGCACGGACGCGGCTATTTCCTTATTCGGGGATAAAGAAGCAGGCGGAATAGTTTTAATGCGCGGGTTTAAGGATTACTACAACGGTTATTCGGATAGCGACGGTAAGCGGCATATAGGTTACGTGGAAATGATTGAACGATTATTTTCGGAGTTCCCGTTGACGGAGCCGCGTATCGAAGGAGAGGATAGGGTTAAAGAGTTTTTGAAGCTTTTCGGCGCGATACTGAGAATGAGAAATCTTTTGTCGTCCTTCGACGATTTTGCGGGAAAGGAAATTATTTCCGAGCGCGATTTTCAAGACTATACGGGCAAATATCTCGACTTAAGACCGGGACCGACTCCGCCGGACACCGAACGAGTGAACATAAACGACGATATCGTTTTCGAAACGGAGCTTGTAAAGCAAGTCGAAATAAATATCGATTACATTCTCATTCTTGTCAAAAAATATCACGATTCGCATTTTGCCGATAAAGAGGTGCTTGTTTCCATTCAGAAAGCCGTAGAAGCAAGTATGTCGTTAAGGAGCAAAAAGAAGCTTATCGACAACTTTATCGCGGGGCTTAACGAGGTTGACGACGTTTTAAACGAATGGCATGAGTACGTTGCGACGGAAAAAGAAAAAGAACTTTCCTGCATAATCGAAGAGGAACGCTTAAAGCCCGAAGAAACGCGCAAGTTTGTTGAAAATGCTTTCCGTGACGGAGAAATGCGCACGACAGGCACGGGCATAGACAAAATTTTACCGCCCGTTTCGCCGTTTGGCGGGGCGAGGGAAAAGAAAAAGCAAACGGTAATAGAAAAGCTTATCGCTTTCTTCGAAAGATTTTTCGGCATTGCATAAAGCCCTTTTAGGCGGTTGAATTTTTAGGTTTTTTAGGACGGTGGCGGTTGTTATGGATTTTAGGGAAAGACTTATTGTTTTAAGAGAAGAAAAAGGGCTGTCGCAACAACAGTTCGCGGACAGGCTCGGCGTGTCGAGGCAGACGGTTTTCAGATGGGAATCGGGCAAGAGCGTGCCGAGCGCGGCGCAGATTAAAAATATCTGCTCGGAGTTCGGGCTTGACGCAAACGAGTTTTTGTCGGGAGAGAAAGTCGAGGACGGCGACGCGGGCTGTAACGCGGCGGCTTTAAACGGCTGCAGAACGGCGGAAGAAATTGCGGACGGAGAGGACGAAACAAAGCGTGAAAAAAGCCGTAAAAACGGGCGAAAACCCGTTATTGTCGCAACGGCGGTCATCGCGGCGATAGTTCTTGTCGCGCTCGTTATAACCGTTGCGTACGCCGTTAAGGACGCGATATACGATTCGAGCGCGACGGTGTGGATTATCTCGTTGCCGTCCAACACGCCCATGCTCGTGCTGTCCGTCGTGCTTGCGGCGATTCTCGGCGTTGCGGTGTTTGCGCTCGTGAGGGAAATATGGAAGAAAGATTAACGGTTTTTAAGCGGTTTTTCGCGCTTATTCTCGCCGCAACGTGCTTGCTTTTCGGCTGCTTTCTCGGCGGGGGCGGAAAGGGCAAAACGGGCAACGCGTTCACCTTTTTGTCTGTGCGGATAAAAGGGGACGGAAACGGCAATATCACGGCTTACGCCGCGAAGGAGTTTTCGCTTTTCTCGCCCGAGATAAGCGTTACGCTCACGCTTTTTTACAACGAAGTTTCGTTTGAAAACGGCACTGACGGAGAATCGGTCGCTTCTTTTAAGTCAAGCGATATAGGCGCGGACGGAAAAATAACGGCGACGTGCGCGGCGAAAGACGGCTATTATTTTGCTCGGCTCGATTACGTTTTAAGCGGCGAAGCGCGGAGCGTCAAGACGGAAGTCGTGCGGTATTCTTCCGACGGAAAAAGGGTTAAAAACGGCTGAAAAAGCTGCTTAAAGCAAAGCGGAAACGGCTTTGAACGCGGGAAAAACGAATTTTAGCGTATAAACGATTGACGAAAAAGAGAATATACGAGTATAATTATTAAAATAAAAATCGGCTTGGAAAGTAAGCCCGGCAAAGCTCGGGCAAAAATTGCCGAAAACGGTGCGCGGGGATTCTTGCGCGAGGGTACGAATGTTAAGACTTGATAACGTGTATTTTTCCGCTTACGAAAACGGAAAGGAAAAGAAAATCATAAACGGCGTCAATCTCGATATAAGCGAGAATTTCGTCGCGCTCACGGGACCGAACGGCGGCGGCAAATCGACGCTTGCCAGGCTTGTTATGGGCATTATAAAGCCGACGAGCGGCAGAATATATTTCGACGGCAAAGACATAACAGACCTTTCCGTCACCGAGCGCGCGCGGGCGGGCATAAGCTTTGCGTTTCAGCAGCCGGTGAAGTTTAAAGGCATAACCGTTTCCGACCTTATAAGCGTGGCGGCGGGCAGAGAACTCAAAATGGCGGAAGTATGCGATTATCTTTCGGAAGTGGGGCTTTGCGCGCGCGAGTACGTCAACCGCGAAATAAACGGAAGTCTTTCGGGCGGGGAACTCAAAAGAATAGAGATAGCTTCCGTTATGGCGCGCGGAACAAAACTCACCGTATTCGACGAGCCGGAAGCGGGCATAGATTTGTGGAGCTTTAATTCTCTCATCAAGGTTTTTGAAAATCTTCGCAACAAAAACGGCGGGTCGATACTCATAATTTCGCACCAGGAAAGGATTCTCGAATTTGCCGACAGAATTATCCTTATTAAGAACGGCAAGGTCGAAAAAGACGGCGACAAGAGCGAAGTTTTAAGCGGTCTTTTGTCTTCCGCAGGGTGCCGAACGCTTGAAAAAAAGATGAGGGGCGAAGAAAAATGAGTTTTAACGAATTGGAAAAAGGACTTTTATCCACGATTGCCGATATAGAATCGGTGCCGCACGGGGCTTTCAATCTGCGCGAGGACGGCAAGCTTGCCGCGCGCAACGTCACGGCGAACATCGATATAGTTTCTAAAACCGATAAACCCGGCATAGATATAATTATCAAGCCCGGCACTAAGGGCGAAAGGGTGGATATCCCCGTTATTATCACGAAAACCGGCTTGAACGACCTCGTTTACAATGATTTTTACGTCGGCGAGGGTGCGGAGTGTCTTATTGTTGCGGGGTGCGGAATCCATAACCCCGGGTGCGAAACATCCGAGCATGACGGCATACACACCTTTCATATTTCAAAGAACGCAAAGGTAAGATACGTCGAACGCCATTACGGCGAGGGTGACGGCAACGGCGAACGTATTCTTAATCCCACTACCGTCGTATACATCGACGAGGGCGGGTATATGGAAATGGAAACGGCGCAGATTAAAGGCGTCGATTCGACTTACCGCAAAACGCAGGCAAAGCTCGAAAAGAACGCTACGCTTATCATAAAGGAAAAGATATTCACGCACGGCAAACAGCA
>ERZ779725.1893-NODE-1893-length-10818-cov-2.023414_pt1 | contig 10818 bp, 6 predicted proteins | sample MGYA00511890_ERZ779725 | MGnify/ENA primary metagenome ERZ779725 (study PRJEB29588, sample SAMEA2148549) | human gut metagenome | biome: human gut; feature: human-associated habitat; material: faeces | place: Denmark | collected 2008/2010 ...
AATCAAAGAGAAAAGGCAACTACAATATTATTAAAATTGACCCCTCATACAAGCCTGAACCGATTGAACGCAAGCAAGTTTTCGGAATTACGTTTGAGCAGGGAAGAAACGAATTTAAAATTGACGAAGCGCTTTTGTCGAATATTGTAACAAAAAATAAAAACCTTCCCGACAGTGCAAAAAGAGACCTTATTATTTCTCTTATCACGCTTAAATACACGCAGTCAAATTCTGTTTGCTATGCTTACGGCGGTCAGACAATAGGCGTCGGAGCAGGTCAGCAGTCGAGAATACACTGCACACGGCTTGCCGGCGATAAGGCGGACGTTTGGCATTTGAGACAGCACCCCAAAACGCTTGCGCTTGAATTTTTGGACGAGGTTGCGCGTCCGAACAGAGATAACGCAATTGACGTATATGTTTCCAATCACAGCGAGGACGTTTTAAAAGACGGCGTTTGGCAGACGCTTTTTGCAAAAAAGCCCGAACCGCTTACGGAGGACGAAAAGAAAGAATATTTATCGAAAATTACGGGAATTTCACTCGGCAGCGATGCGTTCTTCCCGTTTGACGACAATATCCTGCGTGCGAGAAAAAGCGGTGTAAGCTACATTGCACAGCCGGGCGGCTCGATAAGAGACGATATAGTAATAAAAACCTGTGATGAACTTGATATGGTAATGTCATTTACGGGAATGAGGTTATTCCATCACTAAAAGAAAAGGAGAAAACCATGAAAATACTTGTAATAGGAAGCGGCGGACGTGAGCACGCTTTAATCAAAAAAATCAAGGAAAATAAAGACGTTGAAAAAATATATGCGCTTCCCGGTAACGGAGGAATAGCGGAGGATGCCGAATGTGTTGCTATCGGTGCCTGCGAAACGGAAAAAATCGTAGATTTTGCGGTATCGAAGAAAATCGATTATGCAGTTGTTGCGCCCGATGACCCGCTTGTTTTGGGAACGGTAGACGAGCTTAATAAAGTGGGCATTAAGTGTTTCGGTCCTGATAAAAAGGCGGCTGTAATCGAGGGAAGCAAGGCTTTTTCAAAGGAACTTATGAAAAAGTATAATATTCCGACGGCATCTTACGAGGTTTTCGATAACGCTCAAAAAGCGGTGGATTATCTTAAAACCTGCGATTTTCCGATTGTTGTAAAGGCAGACGGGCTTGCGCTCGGAAAAGGCGTAATAATAGCGGAAACGTATGAAGATGCTGAAAATGCGGTTAAATCGATAATGGAGGACAAAATTTTCGGCAAAAGCGGAAATAAGATTATTATAGAGGAATTTTTGACAGGTCCCGAAGTATCCGTTTTATCATTCACGGACGGAAAAACCGTTGTTCCGATGATTTCTTCAATGGATCACAAGCGTGCGCTTGATGACGATAAAGGGCTTAATACCGGCGGTATGGGAACGGTTGCACCGAACCCGTATTATACAAAAGAAATTGCCGACATATGTATGAAAACTATATTTCTTCCCACAATAGACGCTATGAATAAAGAAGGAAGAACGTTTAAAGGCTGCCTTTATTTCGGACTTATGCTTACTCCGAAAGGTCCTAAAGTGATAGAATATAACTGCCGTTTCGGCGACCCCGAAACACAGGTTGTGCTTCCGCTTTTGAAAACAGATTTGCTTACGGTTATGCAGGCTGTTACCGATGAAAAACTTTCAGATATCGACGTAGAATTTTCAAGCGATTCCGCCTGCTGTGTTATAGCGGCTTCGGGCGGTTATCCCAAAGCTTATCAAAAAGGTGTGAAGCTTACGGTTGAACCTAATGACTGCATTATTTATCATGCGGGAACGGCGCTTAAAGACGGTGAACTCGTAACGTCGGGCGGACGTGTCTTGGGAGTTACGGCAACGGGCAAAACTTTAAAGTCAGCAATAGATAAAGCATATGAAGGAATGGAGAGCGTGCATTTTGACGGTATGTTTTTCAGACACGATATAGGAAAAAAAGCGCTTAATGCAAAAGCTTTGATAAAAGAATAGAAAGGGAAGGGTTATGGTATACAGAATATTTACGGAAAAGAAAAAGGAGTTTGCGGTTGAAGCGCAGAGCCTTCTTTCCGATATTAAAAACTTTTTGAAAATCGATAAAATAGAGGATTTAAGAATTTTCAACTGCTACGATGTTGAAAATATTTCGGACGAGCTTTTTTCGGAATGTAAAAACACCGTTTTCTCCGAACCGCAGACAGATGAGGTTTATTCGGAGCTTCCCGATACGGGGGACGCATGCATTGTCTATGAATATCTTCCGGGGCAGTTTGACCAGAGAGCGGATTCGGCGGCGCAATGCATACAGCTTATTTCCTGCGGTGTGCGCCCGATTGTAAGAACAAAGCGTGCGCTTGTGATATACGGTCAGCTTTCCGAAACCGAAATTGCGGAAATAGAGAAATATGTTATAAACCCTGTTGAATCGATGAAGTCTAATCTTGAGCTTCCGAAAACGCTTGACGTTAAAGTCGGAATACCGGCGTCGGTAGAGATTATTCATGGCTTTAACTGCTTTACGGACGATGAGCTCAAACAGTTTATAAGCGACAGAGGCTTGGCAATGGACTTTAACGATATAAAATGCTGCCAGAAGTATTTTCTTTCAAAGGTGAGAAACCCAACCATAACAGAAATTAAGGTTCTTGATACATATTGGTCGGATCATTGCCGTCATACAACGTTCTTAACCGAGCTTTCAAAGGTTGATATAAAAGAAGAATATATCAGAGAATCTTATGAAAAATATCTTGAAATGCGCAGAAACTTAAAGATAAGAAAGCCCGTAACGCTTATGGATATGGCGACAATAGGTGCAAAATATCTTCGCGATGCGGGACTTTTGGACAGAATGGACGTATCCGACGAAATTAACGCCTGCACTGTAAAGATAGACGTCGATACCGCAAACGGCATAGAAAAATGGCTTTTGCTCTTTAAAAACGAAACGCATAACCACCCCACGGAAATAGAACCGTTCGGCGGTGCGGCAACGTGTATCGGCGGAGCTATAAGAGACCCTCTTTCGGGAAGAAGCTACGTTTATCAGGCTATGCGTGTAACAGGTGCGGCGAACCCGTTAAAGCCCGTTTCCGAAACTATGAAGGGCAAGCTTCCCCAGCGTAAAATCGTAACGTCGGCGGCGGCAGGCTACAGCTCATACGGAAATCAGATAGGCTTGGCAACAGGACTTGTTGATGAGATATATCACGATGGCTATGCGGCAAAGCATATGGAAGTTGGTATGGTTGTAGGCGCCGCTCCTGCGAAAAACGTAATCAGAAAAACTCCCGAAGCAGGCGATAAAGTTATACTTTTGGGAGGAAAAACAGGAAGAGACGGCTGGGGCGGAGCAACAGGCTCGTCAAAGTCGCACGATGTAACATCGCTTGAAACCTGCGGTGCAGAGGTTCAAAAGGGTAATGCCCCCGAAGAAAGAAAGCTTCAGAGACTTTTCAGAAATCCCCGCGCTTCCGTGCTGATAAAGCGTTGTAACGATTTTGGCGCGGGCGGCGTCAGCGTTGCTGTCGGTGAGCTTGCGGAAGGACTTGAAATAAATCTTAATGCAATTGCGAAAAAATATGAAGGACTTGACGGCACGGAGCTTGCAATAAGCGAATCGCAGGAAAGAATGGCTGTTGTAATAGCCGAAAAGGATTTGAAAGAATTTTTGGCTCTTGCACATAGCGAAAACCTTGAGGCAAACGTTGTTGCCGAGGTTACATCTACCGATTGCATGATAATGCGCTGGAATTCAAAAGTTATTTGCGAGCTTGACAGAAGCTTTTTAAATTCAAACGGTGCGCCGAAGCACGCCGAGGCGGAAATAGGAGAAATGGACAAGGTTTATAAAATCCCCGAAACCGACCCCGAAAAGCTTGCGCAGGATTTGAATATCTGCTCGCGTCAGGGACTTTCCGAGCGTTTCGATTCAACAATCGGCGCAGGTACGGTGCTTATGCCGTACGGCGGTAAATATCAAAAAACTCCGATACAGGCTATGGTCGGAAAAATTCCCGTACTTTCGGGAGAGACAAAGAGCTGTTCTGTTTGCACAGACGGCTACAATCCGTTTGTTTCGGAAATGAATCCGTATAACGGCGCATATTATGCCGTTATTGAATCGGTTGCAAAGGTTATCGCCGCGGGCGGAAATATGAACGAATGTTATCTTACCTTCCAGGAATATTTCAAACGCTTGGGAGATGACCCGAAAGCTTGGGGACTGCCTTTGGCGGCAATGCTCGGCGCTTTGAAAGCACAGACAGACTTGAAAATTGCCTCAATCGGCGGAAAAGATTCCATGAGCGGTACTTTTGAGGATATAAGCGTTCCTCCGACACTTATTTCGTTTGCTGTTTCAAAGAGCAATACGGATAACATTATTTCGCCGGAATTTAAAGAAATCGGTAAAAAAGTATGGCTTATTAACCCTGAAACGGACGAAAACGGAATTTTGATAAAGGATTCTCTTATAAAGGTATTTGAAACCGTTTCAAAGCTTATTTCAAAGAAATATACAAAGAGCGTTTATGCGCTTTCAAACGGCGGTATAACCGAAGCTGTTATGAAAATGGCATTCGGTAACAGAATAGGCTTCACAGGCAATGATAATTTAACAAAAGAACTTTTGGAAAGCTATATGCCGGGCGGTTTTGTGGTTGTAAGTGATGAAGATGTTGAAGGCGGTATCAAAATCGGTGTTACAACAGAGGATTACAGCCTTGTTATTAATAAAAAGATATATGACATTTCAGACCTCGAAAATAAATATGACAGCGTTTTGGAAAGCGTTTATCCGATGAATGCAAAAACCGATGCGCTAAAGACTAAGAAGGTGAAAAACCTTGATATTCCTACAACGAGGGGCATAAAGAAAGTTAATATTGCTCGTCCGAGAGTAGTAATTCCCGTGTTCCCCGGAACAAACTGCGAATATGATACGGCACGTGCGTTTGCAAAGGCAGGTGCGAAAACAGAGGTGTTTGTGGTTAATAACTTAACCAGCGAGGATATAAAGGAATCGGCGGAAAAATTCTCCGAGCTTATACATGACAGTCAGATTATATTTATCCCCGGAGGTTTTTCGGGTGGTGATGAGCCTGACGGTTCGGGTAAATTCATAACGGCATTTTTCAGAAACCCGAAGATTGCAGAGAGCGTTTCATCGCTCCTCAACAGAGACGGTCTCATCGGCGGTATCTGCAACGGCTTCCAGGCTCTTATAAAGCTCGGACTCGTTACATACGGAAAAATTACCGATATGACACCCGAAAGTCCGACGCTTACGTTTAATACGATAGGCAGACACCAGTCGAGAATGGTAAGAACACGTATTGTTTCCAATAAATCACCGTGGCTTATGTACTGTAATACGGGTGATGTTCATCTTACTCCCGTATCGCACGGAGAGGGAAGATTTATATGCAACGAGGAGCTGTTTGAATTTATGCACGCAAACGGTCAGATTGCGACGCAGTATGCAGACATAAACGGAAATTCTTCAATGGATATAAAGGATAACCCCAACGGCTCCGATTTTGCTGTGGAAGGCTTGCTTTCGCCCGATGGCAGAGTATTCGGAAAAATGGCGCACAGCGAACGTATCGGCGATAACCTTTACAAAAACGTAAACGGCAATACCGATAACAAAATGTTCAAAGGCGCAGTAGATTATTTCAAACTGTAAAATAAAGGCGCTGTTGGAGGTATAGTCTGTTGCGGTCTTGTTCTTATAAACACATTTCCAATATCTTTCGCAGTAGAAAATGCATTTACTAAAGTTATATTAGGTTTGGTTGATGTTCTTATGGCTGTGGCTATTGTTTTTTTATAATAATGCAAGTTAAACAGAAAAATGCAATGAAAAGCATATTGGAAGATTTTTTAGCAGGCGAACGTGATATTGCAAACATAGCAACACACATTAGTGCGAATGTCCAATACACCGTAAAACTTATTCAAACTATGATGGCAAAAAAATTATTATTGATGCGAATATAGACAGAACAAACAATGTAATTGTTGACAGCAAAAAAACAAATTGTTCACCCGATAATATAGGAAAAATCATAATTTGTACGGGCTGCGGTGCGAAGAATACATTTACCGGCAAAGTGGGACAAAGATGTGAATATTGCGGCGCTGTAATAAGCGAGGAAATGATAAATGAAAACAACTGAAACTTATGACAATTTGATATACAAAACCAATGCTGATAACTCTGCAAGATATGTTTTGGGAAAATATAATGATAATCCGCTTGTGTTTTTTGGTATAAATCCAAGTAAGGCGACAATTAACGAAAATGACAAGACCATTACCATTATAGAAAATGTTGCTCGGAATTTTGGGTATGACGGATATATTATGCTTAATTTATATCCTGTAAGAGCAACAAAAATGAGTAATACTTTTTTTGAATCATATTCCGAAAAAGAAATAACTGTAAATTTGGAATATGTGAAAAATGTTATTAAACCGAGGCAGAATATTGTTGCCGCTTGGGGTTGCCATATAACTGATAAAACTTATTTTTTGCAATCACTTATAGAAATAAATAGAATTGTTAGCAGTGCAAACGCTAAATGGCTGTGTCTTTCAAAAACAAAATGCGGACATCCGCACCATCCGACACGTTTACCGTATTCAAAAATAGATTTGGTACCATTTGATATGTATTCATACATAAATTTATTGAATAAATAATAGGTGTTGAAGCAGTTTAAGCAAGTATTTGCTATGTAAGCGTTTAGCATTGTAGAGGGATTAATTTATAATTGGAAATTAACAAAAAATAAACGGGTGGGTTTTTTCCGTCCGTTTATTGCATAAAAAAACACCCGCCGAGCCGTCGCAGAAGATAATATTAGAAACCTGCGTTTGCAGGTGGGTGCTTACCCTCAGTCGCACGTTCCCCATTCGGCCGAATAATCGACGGTGGGCCTACAATTGACGAGAGGAGGTCGGCTCCCTTATAAGAAGTGTTGGTTCTAATAAATACCAAGCTAACGTGAACGGCAGGATGTGCTGTAATAAACTCATCACCGATGAATCTATTATAGCACATACTTTTAATAAAATCAATAGTTTTTTAATATTTTATTCTTTTATTTTTTCGAGCGGGTTTATTTCAGCATTATCTTCAAGCATAGAAAAGTGGAGATGAGAGGGGAGATGACTTTCCGAAATGCCCGAATTTCCTACCGAGCCGATTGTGTCGCCCTGCGATACAACCTTGCCCACGGGTGCGCTTCCGGTTTCTTTTAAGTTTTTGTAAACGCCCGTTATGCCGTTGTCATATTCAATTTCAACAACATAACCGTCCTCGCAGTCGGTTTCGCTTTTAGTAACAACTCCGTTCGCTATGCTTTTTACAGGTGTGTTTTCGTCAGCTTGTATGTCTATGCCCAAATGCGTTCTGTAATCATTGTAAGTCGGCTGAAAAACAAGCACGCTGTCGCTGTATTCCGTGATGATTTTTCCTCCCGAAACAGGCATGATATAGCTTTCTTCTTCAGGCTCGTATAGCGGGATTTCATCTGTTTCTTCCGTAGCTTTTGCTTCTTCCGGGGCAGGCTTTGTTACCGGGATTTCCGCAGGCTTTTGTTCTTCTTTGGTATTTTCCGTTATGCTTACGGGAGTGTTTTCCGTTTTCGGAAGGGAGTATTCATAGCCTTTTTGCGATACTACAGACTGCCTTGCGTTGTTGTTTCTTATTGTATTCGCCGCAACAAATGCGAAAACCGTTACAACTCCGCAGATACTTAAGAATGTTAAAAATATATTGCGCTTTTTCATTTCATGCACCTCTTAATTTATTATTTTACATACATTATTTCCCGTGCATGAAATTTTTATACAAATTCAGTTTGATTTTTCTATTTTTATTCCCGTATAATATTTTTTTAAAATTTGTTCGTATGTGTAGCCGAGCTTTGCCATGTGATTTGCGCCGTACTGGCTCATTCCCACGCCGTGTCCGTTTCCTTTTGTGGTGATTTTTACGCTGTCGGCAACAGCTATTTCAAAATTTGTCGAACGAAGTCCCAGCGCCGTGCGGATTTGAGTGCCTTTAAAAGGTACTCCGCCTATAACGATAGTATTAACGCTTCCCGATTCGTTATGCGTTATTTCGCCGACCCACTCCTGCGGATTATCGGAAAAGACAGCGTTGTTTCCAATCGACAAAATTTTATTTTTAAAATCCGAAAGCGAAAATACAGCCGTATCGGTATATCTGGGCGATTCTTCCTCGCCCTCCGATTTTACGGAAACAAGATAGGGAACATCGCCGTTCCATACGTCCTTTGAATTTTCGGTCATTCCGCTGCTTGTCGAATGAAAAACAGCCGTTATCGGTTCGCCGTCATATGTCGCTATAATGCCTGCTGTTTCGCTTACGGCATTTTTTATTTTCGGGTAATATTCATTCATCCATTGTTCGCCGTGCTTTGCTTTAAGCTCTTCTTCGGATAAATATGCCTTGCAGTGATTTATGTTATCGCATACGTCAGCGCCGCCGTGTTCGGGGATATTTTTATTCATTTTTGAATAGGTGTATGTACGCGCGGCGACAGCCTGCGCCTTTAAAGCCTCCGTTTCAAACGAGGCGGGCATTTCCGCCGCAGTAACTCCGCAGATGTACGTTTCCAAGGGCATTTTTTCAATCTTGTCCCCCCGTTTTAATGATATTTCTTTCCCCAAGCTTGTATTATTCTCGGTTTTTATTTGTGTGGGCGCTCCTGCGTCAGCCTTTGTGTAATTCTTGCCCAAAAATCCGAAAGAAGCGAAAATAACCGCCAAGACAGCGTATATTCCCGTCCATGCAATGATTACTGCCAAAATTTTTTTGTTCATAGTTTCACCTTTTTATCGTTTTTCTATTGACATAATGCCGTTTTTTTTATATAATGATATAATACAGTATATGAGTATTCTGTATTTTTAGAACGACAGGAGGAATGGCTATGACTGAAAATGAAAATATACAATCGGCGGCTACGCTTGAAATCCCTGTTTTACCGCTTAGGGGGCTTTGCGTTTTTCCCAATACGGCAATACATCTCGACGCGCAAAGAGAAATATCCGTCAAAGCGGTGCAGTATGCAATAACAAACAATGTGCCCGTTTTGCTTCTTACTCAAATAGACGTTATGCAGGAAAAACCGAAAAGAGAAGATTTTTATGATATGGGAACAATCGCAACGGTGAAAAATCTCATAAAGCTTCCCAATAACTGCGTGCGTGTTTTGGTTGATGCAAAGGTGCGCGGTTTCTGCGGAGAAATATATAATAAGGACGGTATGCTTTTTACAAAAGCAACTGCGATAGAATCATTTCCCGTAAAACGTGTAACAAAGAAAAACGAAGCGGAAATACGGAGCCTTAAGGATATGTATGCGGAATATTTCCGTATTATAGGAAGAATTTCGCCCGACGTTATAAATAAGGTTATATCCTTAAACGATATAGATAAACTTACCGATACGGTAGGCGGAAGCTTGATTATCGATTATGACGACAAGCAGTATATTTTGGAAACGCTTGACCCTAAAAAACGTCTTACGGAGCTTCTTAAAATACTTGCCGAAGAAATCAATCTTTTGAATATTGAAATAGATATACAGTCAAAGGTTAAAGCACAGCTTGACAAAAACCACAGGGACTATTACCTTAGGGAACAGATGAAGATGATTAGCGAGGAGCTGGGCGAAGAGGAGGATATAAAATCCGAAGCGGACGATTATGAACAGAAGCTTTCAAAGCTTAATTTAGACACGGAGGCAAAAGAAAAAATCGAAAAGGAAATAAGCCGTTTTTCGCATTTGCCGCCGTATTCGCAGGAGGCAAGCGTTGCAAGAACGTATCTCGATACCGTTTTTGATTTGCCCTGGAATCACGCATCGAAAGAAAAACTTAATATGAAAAGATGCGTGGAGATTCTGGACGCCGACCATTACGGCTTAAAGGACGTCAAGACGAAAATCCTTGAATATCTTTCCGCAAGAATGATAAACCCTGATATAAAAGCGCAGATTTTGTGCTTATACGGCCCTCCGGGAGTAGGAAAAACCTCCGTTGTGCGTTCCGTTGCAAAGGCGCTCGGCAGAAAATATCAGCGTATTTCTTTGGGCGGTGTTCATGACGAGGCGGAAATAAGGGGACACAGAAAAACATATGTCGGCTCTATGTCGGGTAAAATCATGTCCGCAGTACGTTCGGCAGGCGTTAATAATCCGCTTATTTTGCTTGATGAAATCGATAAGCTTGCGTCCGATTATAAGGGCGACCCCGCAAGTGCGCTTTTGGAGGCGCTTGACAGCGAACAGAATTTCAGCTTTTGCGATAACTATATCGATTTGCCTTTTGATTTGTCGAAGGTGCTTTTCATAACAACGGCAAATTCACTTGACACAATTTCGCTTCCGCTCCTTGACAGAATGGACGTTATCTCGCTTTCGGGATATACAAGATACGAAAAATTCAGAATCGCAAAAGACCACTTGCTGAAAAAACAGTATAAGGAGCATAAAATTACAAAACGTCAGATAAATATTACCGACGACGCACTTTATACAATGATTGACTTTTATGTAAGAGAAGCAGGCGTAAGAAGTCTGGAAAGAACAATCGTGTCTCTTATCAGAAAAGCCGAGAAAAAATATCTTGAGGACGAAAAGCCCTTGAAAATTGACAGCTCAAATATAGAGGAATTTTTGGGACGTAAGAAATACACGGTTGAAAAACGTTTCTCCGAGCCGCAGATTGGCGCCGCTATGGGTCTTGCATGGACTATGGCA
>ERZ779725.1894-NODE-1894-length-10803-cov-2.742464_pt1 | contig 10803 bp, 9 predicted proteins | sample MGYA00511890_ERZ779725 | MGnify/ENA primary metagenome ERZ779725 (study PRJEB29588, sample SAMEA2148549) | human gut metagenome | biome: human gut; feature: human-associated habitat; material: faeces | place: Denmark | collected 2008/2010 ...
GCCAGAGCCAGAGCCTTGGCCGTGCTGTTGCCTACCAGAAGCGCAGCTACCAGGCCGGGGCCTCCCGTAGCGCCGAAGACGTCAATGTCCGCAGGAGCTGTTCCGGCTTCGCGGCACGCGGTCCGGATGATTCCGGGAAGATCCGCTGAATGGTTGCGGGAAGCCAGTTCCGGCACTACGCCGCCGTGCTGGCGGTGAATGGCAATTTGGGAGGAGATGACGGAGGAGAGTATTTCCGGAGCTTTTTCCTCTCCGGCAGAACGCAGGATGGCGACTGCCGTTTCATCACAGGAGGATTCTATTCCCAGAACGGTAAGGGATTCCGGCATGGAGGAAGAACAGGGAGGGGAGGTTAGGATGCCTGGTGGATTTGGGCCGGCTTGTTGCCGGTAACCGTTTCCCTGGTAATGGTAACGGTGTCCGCATTTTTCATGCTGGGCACTGTGTACATGACGTCCAGCATGAGGGTTTCAAAGATGGAACGCAGAGCGCGGGCTCCCGTGCCGCGTTTCATGGCTTCGGCGGCCATGGCTTTCAGGGCGTCCGGCAGCACGTCCAGTTTGGCGCCGTACATGGCGAGCAGTTTGGAATATTGCTTGACCAGGGCATTTTTGGGTTCCGTAAGAAGGCGGACGAGCTGGCTTTCATCCAGCTTGGAGAGCGGACAGAAGATGGGCAGGCGTCCCACGAATTCCGGAATCATGCCGAAGGAGAAGAGGTCTTCCGGCATGGCCTGTGCCAGTATTTCCTCTTCCGAGTATTCCTTGCGGTCACGTTGTTCCGTGATGGCTCCGAATCCCATCTGGGTGGCGCCGAGGCGTTTGCGGATGATGTCTTCCAGCCCGACGAAAGCGCCGCCCACAATGAAGAGGATTTTTTCCGTATTGACGCGGATGTATTCCTGTTGCGGGTGCTTGCGGCCTCCGGTGGGAGGAACATTGCAGATGGTGCCTTCAATGATTTTCAGCAGAGCCTGCTGCACGCCTTCCCCGGAGACGTCCCTCGTGACGGAGACATTCTGTGTTTTGCGTCCGATTTTGTCGATTTCATCTACGTAGATGATGCCTTGTTCCGCTTTCGCTACGTCAAAGTTGGCAGCCTGGAGCAGGCGCAGGATGATGTTTTCCACATCTTCCCCTACGTAACCGGCTTCCGTCAGCGTGGTGGCGTCCACAATGCAGAATGGGACGTTGAGCATTTTCGCCAGCGTTTTCGCCAGCAGGGTTTTTCCTGAGCCGGTGGGGCCGGCCAGCAGAATGTTGGATTTTTCAATTTCCACATCGTCCAGGGACTTGTCGTCCAGCATGACAGCACTTTGGCGCAGGCGCATGTAGTGGTTGTACACGGCTACGGAAAGCACTTTTTTGGCGTAGTCCTGACCGATGACATACTGGTTGAGCGTAGCGCACATTTCTTCCGGTGTGGGCAGCGGGCCTTCATAGGAGGCCGGTCCGGCCGCCGTTTCCCTGAGCATGTCCGCGGCCTCCGCCTGGCACATGGCGTAGGCGGAGGGTTCCATGTTCAGGATGCCGCGGATGAAGCGGGTCGCCATCGGAAGGCCTGTGTCCTTCACAATCATGTTGACGCAAATTTCAACGCAATTGTTGCAGATGTAAAAGTCTTCCGCAATCTGGATGAGTTTGTCCACCTTGTTCCCGGGCTTGCCGCAGCAGGAACAGGCAGGAAGATGAGGGGTGGAACCGGACATGGTTTTTCAGGTAGAGAGAGAAATGGCGGAGGGAAAGGGTCAGGCCTTGGTTTTTTTCTTGTCGCCCTGGTCATCAGAGTGATGCGCCAGAACTTTATCCACCAGGCCGTAGGCCACGGCTTCCTCGGCAGTCATGTAGTTGTCGCGGTCAGCATCCTTTTCAATTTGCTTTTCCGTTTTACCGGTATGTTTGGCCAGAATGCCGTTGAGGCGTTTTTTGAGGTTGAACATGAAGCCGATGGTGCGTTCCACATCTGAAGCGGTTCCCTGGGCACCTCCGGAAACCTGGTGAATCATTACGTGGGAGTTCGGCAGGCAGAAGCGTTTGCCGGGAGTTCCCGCAGCCAGAAGGACGGAACCCATGGAGGCCGCTATGCCCAGGCAATATGTATTTACGTCACAAGAGACGAATTGCATCGTATCGTAAATCGCGAGACCCGCCGTGACGGATCCTCCGGGGGAGTTGATGTAGACGTGGATGTCTTTTTTCGGGTCAGCCATCTGAAGGAACAGAAGCTGGGCAATGACGGAATTCGCCACATCGTCGTCAATAGCGGAGCCGATGAAGATAACGCGGTCTTTCAGGAGACGGGAGTAAATGTCAAAGGCACGTTCGCCGCGGCCGTCCTGCTCCACTACCATGGGCACATAGTAGGAGTTTGCGGGGGTTGATTTGGAAGATTGGTCTTGAAACATGTTTATGGAAGATTGGATGTTGTTTTTTCAATGTACGTTACCCGTCCAAAAGATGCAAAACGGGGGAGTCGGGCATGTGTGCGCCAACTCCCCCTGGTAAGGTGTTTTGTGCAGAGGAGGGGTTACTGCTCGTCTACCGTTACTTTGGCCTCTTTTGTCAGGAAGTCCAGAACCTTGGCTGTCAGCAGGCTCATTCTGATGCCATGCACGCGGCCTTCGCGCTGGAGTTCGCGAATGTAGGATTTGAGGTTCTTTTTCTGCTGGCGGGCCTGGCGGGCCACTTCGTTGTAAAGCTCCATTTCCGTGACGGCAATTTTTTCCACCTGCGCCACTTCCTGAAGCATGAAGAAGACCTTAAGGTTGCGCTTGGCCTCCTGTTTGGCTTCTTCCCGGGCTTCCTCCACAAACTTATCCATGTCCGCCGGGGCGTTTCCGCTGTACATGGCCTGCTGCATTTTCTGCTGGAGGATGCCGTACACTTCACGTTCTACGACAGCTTCCGGAAGGTTGAAGTCAAGCATGTCCGCCAGCTTTTCCGTGATCTGATCGGCCTTGGCCTCATCAATTTGCATGGCTTTGCGCTGGGCCAGGTTTTCCTTCAGGGCGGTTTTCAATTCTTCCAGGTTTTTGCCGGGAAGAACTTTTTCCGCAAAAGCATCATCCATGGCCGGAAGCTGTTTTTCCCGTACTTCTTTCACAGTGGCATGGAATACGAGTTCCTTGCCGCGCAGTTCCGTAATTGGGAAGGTATCCGGAATGGTGACGGTGATATCCTTGCTGTCACCGGCATTCAGGCCTTCCAGGGCGGAGGCGAAGCCGGGCAGGAATTGATCGTCTTCCACCTTCATCCACTGGCCGTCACGGCCTTCCAGGAAGCCTACGGGTTTGCCTACGGCTTCCGCTACGGGCTTGCCGTCCAACGTGGTTTTGAAGTCGATAATCGCCACGTCGTCTTTTTGGGCGGCGCGGTCCACAGGGGTGAATTCCGCGATTTGTTCAGCCAGGGAGTTCAGAGCTTCCTCTACGTCTGCTTCCGTTACTTCGGAAGAGGGAACCTTGACTTCGATGCCTTTGTATTCCGGTAATTCAAATTCGGGAACTACGGTCATCGTGCTGGTAGCGGTGTAGTTGCTCTGGTCATCCAGAGATTGTTCCGGCTTTCCGAAGTTGAGCACTTTCAATTTGGGGTTTTCTTCCAGAGCGGTGGAGCAGGCCGTTTCAAAAAGGGTGTCCAGCAGTTCTTCTTCAATTTCTTTCTTGAAGCGCTTTTCAATGATGGACTTGGGTGTTTTGCCGGGGCGGAAGCCGGGAAGCTTGGCTTTGGCGGCATAGGAATCTACAATGGAGGCGCGGCGCGCAGCCGTGGTTTCTGCAGGGATGGAAGCTTTCAGCGTGGCTGTGCAGTCCGGTTGAATATCAACGTTGATTTCCATAAATAATACGGTCAGTGTTAATTGAAAGTGGTTCTGTTTCAGCTCCGGGATGGCGGCAGCGGTCAAAACACGAGCGGCGATAACTTTAATGAGAGGGTATCTGGAGTGCAAGCTATTGCACAGGAATGACACAATTGCCCTCCTAAGCGCGCACGCGCACGCGATGTAATAGAATACGGGGCAACTGTGTTCTACGCGGAATCACGTCTTGACTATGCAAGAGGAAAAGTCCTTTATATCCCAAGCATTAAGTTCAGCGCTCATGATTCGTCCCGTTTTTTTGTGTGTTTCCTTTCCCTTGATAGCATGTTCGGCTGTTTTGGCCCAGGATGAAACTTCCCTTAACAGAGGCGCCTATGGTTCCGTGATGACTCCGGAACAGGTAATGCGGGAACTGGGGCCGGGCACGGGGCTTCTTCCCGGTGACCAGGCGTATGAGGGGCGGCCTGTGAAGAGCGTTTCCGTGCGGTACAGAAGCACCGGCAAGACCGTGTCCGAAGACCGTCTGAAAAATTTGCTGGCTACGCAGCCGGGCACCAGTTATTCCCCGGAAGTGGTCAACAAGGACTTGGAACGGTTGTTGGAAAGCGGTCTGGTAGGCGGCAATACAACAGTAGCCGTGGAGCCTTCCGGCGACGGCGTGGCGGTGGTGTTTGAAATGGCGGCCCAGAATCTGCTGGGCGGCGTGGGGTTCCGCGGCAATACCGCGTTCGACAACAGGGACCTCTCCGAGGAATGCGGGCTGAAGGGGGGGGAAGCTCTCAGCGACAAGGCCCTGAGCAGCGCTATTGCCAAGTTGCGCACTTATTACCAGGAAGCTCGGTATCCGGATGTACGTGTTTCCTATTTTTACCAGAAAACGGAACGGCCCGGCTTTGTGGATGTGGTCTTCGACATTAACGAAGGAAAAAAGGCCAATATTATCAAGATTGACTTTGTGGGCAATGAACACATCAGCGCCAAGGATCTCCGACAGGTGATGAAAACCAAGGAGAAGGGCTGGTTGACCTGGATTACCAAATCCGGACGCATTGACCGTGAACAAGTGGAGGACGATCTGGCGGAATTGGTGACTTATTACCGCAATAAAGGTTATCTGCGCGTCAAGCTGGACAAGGTGGAATATTTTGACGCCGGCAAAGGCAATGAGCAGAAGCTGACGATGAGAATTACCCTTACCGAGGGGCGCCGCTACAAGGTCAACCAGGTTGCCTTCGGCCCCACCAAGGTGTTTACGGCCCAGGAACTGATTCCTGGCCTGAGCATGTACAACGGGGATACCTATTCCGCCCAGAAAGTGGCCGACGACGTGACGATGATCCGCCGTTATTACGGTTCCCGGGGGTATGCGGACGCCTCCGTGCGTCCGGACATTCAGGAAGTGGGTGTTGATCCCAAGACAGGTTACGGACAAATCAACATCGTGTACCATGTGACGGAAGGCAATCCCTACCGCGTAGGCAATATCCGCCTGACCGGGAATAACCGCACGAAGGATTACGTCATCCGCCAGGAACTTCCCCTCCAGTCCAATGACCCCATGAACGCCGTGGATTTGGATACCGCCCAGAAGCGCCTCCAGAACCTGAACTATTTTGACATGGTGGACGTAGCCCAGGTGGGATCCACGCGGCCCGGCTACCGTGATATCAATATCGAGGTGGCGGAAAAACGTACGGGGTCCCTGAATATCGGCGTGGCATTTTCCTCTATTGAAAGCGTTTACCTGTTCGCAGGCATCACCCAGTCCAATTTTGACATGTATGACTGGTCCTCTTTCGTGGGCGGCGGCCAGCGTTTCGCGATTAACGCCCGTGTCGGTTTTGAAACGCAGGATGCCAGTATTTCCTGGGTGGATCCGTGGTTCCTGCACCGCAAGCTGGCCTTCGGGACGGAAATCTTCTACAGCAATTCCACATATTTTTCCGATTATTACGACCAGCAGAACTATGGCTTTGCCATTTCTCTCCGCAAGCCGATCGGGGAACTGGATTACGTGAAACTGGAATACCGCCTGGAACAGTACCGTATTGACGCCGAAGGGAACGCCCCTATCTTCTTCTGGCAACAGGACGGAGACTACCTGCGCAGCCATGTGGAACTTTCCTACACCATTGATACCCGCGACGCGCAGATTTTTCCCCGCAAGGGAGGCAAATTTGAAGTGCTGGCCGGTTATTCCGGCCTGGGCGGCGATGTGCATACATACAATTTCGGCGTGAATGGCTCCTATTACTGGAATTTGCGCGGAGACACCATTTTCAGCATCAATGCCGGTGCGGCTACCGTGGATTCCTATGGCAACCACGATGTGCCCATTTTTGAGCGCCTCTACCTCGGCGGGCCATACAACATGCGCGGTTTCCGTTTCCGGGACGTGGCGCCGTACAATCCCGCCCTGAGCGGTGATGAGACGATGGGCGGCCGTTCCTCCTTCTTCTGCCAGTTTGAATATTCCATTCCTGTGATTGAAGAAGTGCGCGTCGCGGTGTTTTATGACATCGGTTTTGTCAACGGAGATTCTTTTGACTTCAGCACGTCCAAAATAGTTTCCGACTACGGGATCGGCCTGCGCCTGAACCTGCCCATCGGTCCGCTGGCAGTGGACTATGCCATTCCGATTCAGAAGAACAACGCCATTGACCGCGGAGGACAATTCCAGTTCTATCTCAATTATTCCTATTAATTACGTTTGATAATTTCTCTACCGTTTGACGACATGAGTAATTTCCGCATTTTTATCCTGGCGTTTCTGGTGGTGGTGCTGGTCGTTCTGGGAATGATTTATGTGAATATTTCTTCAAGAATGGATGTGATTCAGCAACAGCAGCAGATGGCCTCCGCTCCGGTACCTGTCAATCCCTCCCCGTATCTTCCGATGCCCACGCAGGCTCCTGCCTCCGCCGTTCAGCCGGTGGTGGTGGCGGATCCTGTGGTGAGCGAGGAACTGGCTCATGTCTCGGCGGAGCTGGAACGGATGAAGAAGGAGAATGAAGAACTGAAGAAGCGTCATGCCCTGGCGGAGGAAGAACGCGATTTGTTGGAACGTCAGAGCATGGAAAAGGGAGATCCCCGGCTGCAATGGCTTAATGAAATCAAGGATGCGGAGCAGGTGGGCCGTGTGACGGAATACTACCGTGACGCCAACCTGGTCCTGTTCCAGTCCATCGGCCAACCTGACTTGAAAGTGGGGCAGGAACTGGGAATCCGCAGACGCGGGAGCATTTTCGTATCCCTGATTATCGACGGAGTTGACCCGGACGGGAAAGTGTTCCAGTCCTACGTGAAGCGTAATACGCTTTTTGATAATAATGACAAGGAACCTATCAAGCCGGGGGATGAAGTCATTGTTCCGCCTGCGAGCTGGCAGGAAAACATGACGGAAGAAGACAAGTCCGGTATGGTTTCTCCCTCTGCCCCCGTCCCCGTGGAAGCTCCCAAACCGGTGATGATTCCCATGGAGCCGTGATGCGGATCCGTATTTAGCCAAGCCAAGTAAAGAGAAGTGCACCTGAGAGAAAGATTGCAATCGGGCGCCGGTCCCAGCCTGTCCTTTGAATTTTTCCCGCCCAAAAACGAGCAGGCAGCATCGGCCTTGTACCAGACTATCCGTGAACTGGAGCCTTACCGCCCCAGTTTCGTCAGCGTGACGTATGGTGCAGGGGGCTCCACCCGCGAGCTTACCCGCGAAGTGGTGTTGCGCATCCAGCATGAATCCCGTATTCCTACGGTGCCCCACCTTACTTGCGTAGGGCATAGCCGGGAGGAGGTATGGAATATCCTGGACCAATACGCCCGGGCTGGAGTGCGGGCCGTTCTTGCACTTCGGGGAGATCCTCCCCGGGGAGCGAAGGATTACAACCGCGATGCGGATGTTTTTCGCCATGCGGCGGATCTGGTGACGTTTATCCGTGAATATAATGAATCCGGCCGTCACCCGGATCCGGATGGATTCGCCATAGGCGTGGCCGGCTTCCCGGAAGGTCATCCGGCCACTCCCAACCGTCTGCGCGAGATGGATTTCCTGAAAGCCAAGGTGGATGCCGGCGCGGATTATATCTGCACCCAGCTGTTTTTTGACAATCATTCTTTCCTGGATTACCGGGAACGCTGTCTGCTGGCCGGCATCAAGGTGCCTATCCTGGCGGGAATCATGCCTGTGACCAGCCTGTCCGGCATGAACCGCATGGCAGAGCTTTCCGGAGGCACCTGTTTTCCGGCCAGGCTGCTTAAGGCGCTGAAGCGTGCGGGTTCCAATCCGGACGCTATTCAGGAGGTAGGCATCCAATACGCCTCCAGCCAGTGCGCCGAACTGTTGGATTCCGATGTGGACGGCATTCATTTTTATACGCTTAACCAGAGCCGGGCAACGCGGGAAATTTACAGGAATCTGGGACTGAAGGATTCCCTGCAGCTTTTGGAACATGGCGAAGATAAGTAAAAAGCTGATTGATTTGGTTGGGACAACACGGTAGAACCCTCTTCAACATATTATGGATATCAAGGATATTAAACGGGCCATGGACAATATGCCGATGGGCGACGGAAGTGCGTTTGCGGAAATTTCCGTCGGCCCGGCCAAGCATGAACAGTTTTTGGATGAACATTACGGCAAGGTTGCGCTGGTTGTGTTGCTATGCGTCCTTGGGGCTGCCGGATGGATTATTTATAATGGCGTGCAGGATTCCATGGAAAGAAAGGCAGGCGCCGCTCTGGTGGCCGCTATGCCGGAATCCCCGGCAACCGGGGAAATTTCCCTGGACGAACAGGGGCTTCAGCAGGTGGTGGCTGACTTTGACAGTTCCCGCGCCGCCGTCACTGCCTCTTACCTTCAGGCCATTGCCTTGTGGAACGCCGGCAAGGAGGATGAAGGCGTGGCCAAAATGAAAGCTTTTATTGATTCCGCTCCCACGGAGGAATGGAAAGCCCAGGCTTCCGTTACCCTGGCCTGCCGTCTGATGAACCGGGGGAAAGCGGATGAGGCGGAAGGGTTGTTCCGTTCCGTGGTGGATGCGGGAGATCCTACTTTTTCCGGTTTTGCCACCATGTGCCTGGGGGACATTGCCCGGGCTAAGAAAGACAATGCCGCCGCAGGCGCCTTTTACCGTGAACTGGCGGAGAAATTTCCGGCCAGTGCATTTGCCTTGCAGAGCGGAGGCTACCTGCTGCGCAAGAGCCTGTTTGATATCCAGAGTCCCGTTCGTATTGAGCCTGTGGTAGAACAGAAGTAATCCTACGGACGTTTCCGAAGTTTTCCGGAAGATGAACGCTTTTTCCATCCGCATGTCTGTTTTTTTACAGTGCATGCGGATTTCCGTATTCAGGAACGCCGGAACAGGGGGGTAATGAAAAGCCTGCTGCGCGCGTAGCTGTTATGATTCCGGGAATTCCGTTCAGGACTGTGACATATTTAAACAAATCATCAAGGGATTCCGCGCTTACCGGATGTAACCGGGCTGCCGGTGTTAATCCTTATTTTTTATCTCATGAACAGGCATATTAAATCATTCTGGCTTCTTCCCCTGGCGGGAATGACGCTTTCTTTCATGCCGTCCTGCACGACGGACAGCTACGGGAACAGTTCCGTAACGCCCGGTGGAGCCGCCGCCATCGGTGTGGGGGCGCTGGCTGCCGGCGCTGCTATTGGGGCGGCTGTCCAGCATGACCGTGACAAGGACAGGTACCGCAATGACTGGCGCCACCATAATCCTCCTCCTCCGCCTCCCCGTCCGCCTCATCGCCCCCAATGGCGGAGGTAAGAAGGGAGCGTGCGTGTAAGGGCGGCGATATTTTGGTTCGGCAGGGGGCCGGGAGGCGACGCGTTTTTCCGGTCTGCCCCTTTGCTGAAATCTCAGACCCGCCGTATGCCGCGGAGCGCCCAGGTCATGCGTTGTCTGGCGCTTTCCGGATCATTGAGGATAGAACCCAGCAAGTCGAGAACGGGCCGAGCTGCTTTGGAGTCGTGCACTTGGAGCTGTCCGGAAAGGATAAAGGGGGCTCCCCCGCAGCAGACAAGGTAAATGAGGATGTTCATGGGGTCTCCCATGAGCACGGATCCTTCCTGCTGGGCTTCCCGTATGGTTTCCAGCAGCACAAGGGGATGGCGCGTATGGATTCCTGAAATGAAACGGATGGCCGCCTGTTCCCCTGCCAGGGCGTCCAGAACCAGCTGGGCAATGAATTGGCCGTGACGCAGCAGGAACTCCATGACGTCTCCCAGGATGGCTTCCAGTTTTTCAAAGGCCGGAAGATGAATGTTGGCATGGGTCCTGATGCCGGTGAACAGAGGTTCGTACCAGCGTTCCAGAAGCTCGGTCAGAAAAGCTTCCCGGTTGCCGAAGTGATAGACAAAGCTCCCTGTATTGGTGCCGGCCCGCAGGGACAGGCCGCGAACGGTAAGGGCGCGCAGCCCGGATTCCCCGACAATCATGGCACCCGTATTGAGCAGGTGCTCTCTGGTGGATTTCCGTTTGGGCATGAAGGTGAAGCTTGAACCTCCATGTGTGCCCCTTATCGGCCTGCAAGGCAAGGACTCGTTATGTCTGTTGCTGTAAAAAGCGGAACCGGGGCTCATCCTCTCCCCGGTCCCGCCGCCGGAGTCCTGAATGAATCAGGAGGTTGCTTTCAATTCCTTCCGCCGGGAGGCAATCCAGCGGGAGAAGAGTTTGGCCGTGGCCGGAATGATAAGCAGGTTCAGGATGGTGGCTGTCACCAGCCCGCCGAACTGGACGATGGCCAGGGGGCCGAGCAGTTCGCCTCCGGGCTGGTCAATGGCCCAGATCAGCGGGAGCAGCCCCAGCACGGTAGTCAGGGAAGTCATGATGATGGGGACCACGCGTTCCAGAGAACCTTCCCGTATGGCTTCCGCGGGTTCCATCCCCTGATGTTCCAGGGCCCGGTACCTGTTGAGCAGAATCAGGCCGCTGCGGATGGCGAAGCCGATGACGGGCACGAACCCCACAATGG
>ERZ779725.1896-NODE-1896-length-10795-cov-2.656704_pt1 | contig 10795 bp, 8 predicted proteins | sample MGYA00511890_ERZ779725 | MGnify/ENA primary metagenome ERZ779725 (study PRJEB29588, sample SAMEA2148549) | human gut metagenome | biome: human gut; feature: human-associated habitat; material: faeces | place: Denmark | collected 2008/2010 ...
CCGCGCCTGCAATAGTTAACATCTGGCACGGATTTATGCGAGTGGTGTACTGACCTATACCTGCCCAGCCCACGTCGAGGTCCGACGCGCCGGTCACGTTGCACGAACTTTTTGCGAGCCTTATATTGCCTACATACATCTGATTGCCGAGCCCCAGCTCCTTTGCCGTGGCCATAAGCTTCTCTGGTCCGAGTTCTATCGCAATCTGCGCAAATGCGCTGTTACAGGACACATTGAGAGCCTTTTCAAAATCCACGGTTCCGTGAACCCCGAGGCACTTAACCGAGCTGCCGCCGACCTTGTATTCGCCCGTGCATTTGAATTTTTGCGAATCTATATCAGGCAAATTTTCAATGGCACAAATCGAGGTTATCATTTTAAATGTCGAGCCGGGAGTATAAACGCCGGAGAAAAACCTGTTTAAATAAACACCCTCGTAGGCACCTGTCTTATCGTTATTTATACTTGAGACGGGTTTATTTGCAATATCGTAAGACGGGCTTGATACAACGCATAAAAGCTGACCGGTTTTGTAATTATAAACGCCGACCGTGCCTTTGTTGCTTCCGAGGGCGCTGTATGCCGCCGCACAGAGCTGCGCGTTTATGGTGAGATTTACGTCGTTGCCCTTACCGTATTTTTTCAGGTTGTATATGCCGTCAACGAAATTATAGCCGGTTATGACGTCCTTATACGATGTCTGAACACCCGTCGCTATATAGCCCTCAGAGTCGCCTACCGTGTGCATGGTTGCGGTTCTTACGGTTTTGTCGCTGTTATAAACGCGCTTACCGTCCTTTGTTTCCGCAAGCACCGCTCCGGTTTCATCCTTAATGCTGCCCGCAACCGACAGCGTACCTGATGAATACAGGTGCCTGTTTGCCTTTTTCATAGCCCACGAATCGGCGTTCGTATAAAATGTGTAAAACAACACAATGAGCCCTGCTAAAAATGCTGCTATAAACACATAGAGCACCCAGGCTCTTTTTGACATGGTTTTCATTGTTTCACACTCCCTTTCGGCAGATTTAATTTAAGACTTTGCCACCGCTACCTTATCGTACCGTTTGTACGTCTTGACATCAATGGCCTTTATAAATGCCACAAGTCCCCAGCAGCACATCATACTCGAGCCGCCTCGGCTGATAAACGGCAGCGTAACGCCCGTCCACGGAAGAAGATCGGTAACACCGAACACGTGCAGAGCCGCTTGGAAAAGAAGAAGGCCCGACGCCGCGCACGCAGCAATAGCGTAAAAAGACGAGCGAGCCGCCACAGCATAGCGTATACTGTAAACCACGAGGGCGACAAAGGTCAAAAGCACGGCAAATGCGACAATAATTCCGAATTCCTCACATACCATTCCGAACGCCAAGTCCTCCGTAGCTGCGTATACATCTCTCAGCTTGCCGTTTCCTATTCCGAGTCCGAAAAGACCGCCGCTGACGGAATATATGAGAAGTCTCGCCTGCTGATATCCGCGGTCGTTTGCATACTCCCAAACATGGCGATATGTTTCAAAGCGTTTTGCGACATACGGCTTAAACGTAAGCACAAGACCGCCGCCGCCGAGAGCTGCCGCGCATACAAGAAATATGGTCTTTATATCTCCCGAGCGCAGGAATGCCATTATTAAGAATGTAAAGAAGAATATAAGTGCCGTACCGAAATCCTTCATAAGGAACAGACAGCCTATGCAGGAAAGCGCAAACACAAGATATTTTGTAAGGCTTCTCGTTGATTGCAGGTATTCGAGCGTAGCCGCACCTACAAAGACAAAGCCTATCTTCACTATTTCCGACGGCTGTATTGAAACGCCGCCTATTCTTATCCAGTTGTATGCACCGTTTATATTGTGCGCCAAAAGCCTTGTGGCAACAAGTACGATAACGGAAGCTATCGCCACCGGCATACGCAGTTTTACGACTCTTTCTATATCGCTGAGCACCCAAAGCATAACTATAAATACCGCAATACCCATAATCACCGCCGCAAGCTGAACAAACGCTTTGTCGGGATACACGCTTGTGGTGAGTGTAAGGCCTATTCCGGTAAGAAAAAACGCTATAAGCTCTATTTCAAAGCTCTTGCGGTGTAAAAATCCGCCGAAAAATATAAAATACGCCCATTCAATAGCTATATATGCACCGAATACAATATATAATGTAGTCAGCGGTATGTCGGGACTGTTCATATTTATCTGAGCGGCGCAAACGAGCTGAAAAACAGTCATAATTATAAGCAGAATCAGCCAGTTTACAGGCTTTCTGTATTTTTTGGTTCTCGTCTTTTTTTGCTTTTTACGAGCATTTTCCTGAGCCAAAGATGCGTCCTCCGTTTCTTTGAATATGGCCTCTTCTCCGCTTTATTCGCGGAAAAGGAAGCTGTAATCGCCTATTGAAATAATGTCGCCGTCATACAGCGGAAATGCGCCGAAAACCTCTTCGCCGTTTAAAAGCGTACCGTTTTTGGAATTGAGGTCCGCAACATACCAACCGTCCTTTGCGGGATAGACCTCGGCGTGCTCACCCGAGACGCTTTGCATCGGCAGGCATATATTACAGGTTCTGTCACGCCCTATAAGGCACGTGCCGTTTAAATAGAACGCGCTGTTGTCGGCAAGATTTACAAGCCTTGTGGCGTTTGTGAAGTCAACCTTTTTACCGTCCTCAGTCTCCTCACTCTCAACGCCGTAGCCGTTTGAGGTGAACTTCATAACCGCGTTTCCGAACGAGACGGTGTCGCCGTCGATTATCTTGGCTGATTTTTTTATCTGCTCGCCGTTTACGTAAACTCCGGTTTTCGACTCGGTATCAAAGACATACCAGCCGTCTTTTCTGAGAGCCAGAACGGCGTGAAAACGCGATACCGTGCCGTACTTTCTGAGCGATATATCGCACGAGCGCGAACGGCCTATCGAGGTTTCCCAATTTCGTATCTCGATTTCGCTGTCGTCGGCAAGATTTATCAGCGTTGCCATAATCTCGCGGCGCGGTCTGAGCCTGAAAAGGGAAAAAATGCACCGGAGAAGTATTATAAGCGCAAGAAAAGCCAAAGCATATCGCGACAGGAATTCAAACTGAGTTAAAAATTGCTCCAATCGGCACACTCCCTTCAAATACATAATATATGTTAAGAATACATTTAAAACGCCGAAAAGTCAATAAAAATACTTTTGTTTTCCGGTTAGCATTATTTTCGCTCTTGCAAGTTTTTTCGTCTTTCTTGACAACGGCGCGCACGGATATTATACTTATTAAAATGCTAAAAATGGGGTGGTAGCTTTGAAAATGACCAAATCTCTCTACGGCAAAACCGCCGACGGAAAAGAAGTCTTTTCATTCACAATAAAAAACGAAAGCGGAGCCGAAATCGAACTGCTGAATTACGGTGCTACGCTCAATAAAATATCGGTTCCCGACAGAAACGGAGACTTTGCCGATGTGCTTGTCGGCTTTGACACCATGGAGGGTCAGCTGAGCTGTACGGATTCGCAGGGTCGCACCGTCGGAAGAGTCGCAAACCGAATTTCCGGAAACGGTATTACCATAGACGGCAAAAATTATCGGATAACAAAAAACATCGACGGTAAATTCACCCTTCACGGTAATCACGAATACGAAAACGCCGTTTGGAATTATGAAATACTCGGCGACGACAGCGTTAAATTCTCATATTTCAGCGCCGACGGCAACGAGGGCTTCCCGTCAAGCCTTCAAAATGAAGTCACCTTCACGTTTACCGACAAAAACGAGGTCAAAATACACTATGACTGCAGACCCGACGGCAAGACTCCGATAAACGTCACAAACCACTCATACTTTAACCTCGGCGGATACGCTTCCGGCAACATTCTATCTCACGAAATGCAGATTTTTGCAAAATACTTTACGCCGATGAACGAAGACAGCATCCCGACAGGCGAAATCAGAAGCGTTGAAAACACACCGTTTGACTTCAGAATACCGAAAAAGATAGGCAGAGACGTATCGTCTCCCGACGAGCAACTTATAATAGGCAGGGGCTACGACCACAACTTCTGCCTCGAAAATTACACGGGTGCTCTGCGCGAATTCGCAATGGTCTACGACCCCGAAAGCGGCAGGAAAATGACGTGCTATACCGACCTTCCCGGAGTCCAGTTTTACATAGGCAACTATATGGACGGCTCGCAAATCGGTAAAGGTAAGCTGCCCCTCACTCACCGCTCCGGTTTCTGCCTTGAAACGCAGTACTACCCGAACGCTTTAAACAACCCCGATTTCATACAAAATCTGTTTGACGAAAACCATCCGTTCGTATCTGACACGGTATATCGTTTTTCGGCAGAATAAGCCGCAAAGGAAAGGAAACTAAAAATGGCAGAAGAAAACACAACCGGCCTTGAGAGAATATTCCTCTCGGCTCTCGTATATAACCGCACGGGCGTGCTTTTGCGCGTCGCAAGTCTTTTTGCGAGACGCGGCTACAACGTAATAAGCCTTACCGTAGCCGAAACGGAAAATCCCGTATATTCAAGAATAACAATAGTATCCGACGTTGAGCCGCACAAATTTTTGCAGGTTGAGCGTCAGCTCTCAAAGCTTGAGGACGTAATAAAGGTGGTAAAGCTCAATGAATCGCGCCTTGTATCCTCCGAGCTCTTGCTCATAAAGGTTCACGCCACAAACAGCCAGCGCACAGCCGTGCTTAAAACAATCAACGGCTTCGGCGCAAAGGTAAAGGATATAGGCCACACAACAATAACTGCCGAGCTTACGGGTCTGCCGTCGCTTATCGACAAATTCATAGGCAAAATGACAAAGCACGGAATAATAGAGCTTTCACGCTCCGGTCTTACCGCGCTTGAGAGCGGCGATACAAACATAAAAGGAATCGAGGAATAACAGAATGTCAATGACAATGACCCAAAAAATACTCGCGGCGCACGCCGGCCTTCAGTCGGTTACGGCGGGTCAGCTAATAGAAGCAAAGCTCGACCTTGTGCTCGGCAACGACGTAACCTCGCCCGTTGCCATAAACGAGATGGCAAAAAAGGGCTTTAAGGACGTATTTTCAACGGACAAAATAGCACTTGTTATGGACCATTTTACCCCCAACAAGGATATTAAATCCGCCGAAAATGTCAAACAGGTTCGTCTTTTCGCAAAGGAAAAGGGAATCAAAAATTTCTTTGACGTGGGAAAAATGGGTATAGAGCACGCGCTTCTTCCCGAGAGCGGTCTCGTTATTTCCGGCGATGCCGTTATAGGCGCCGACTCACACACCTGTACATACGGCGCACTCGGCGCGTTCTCTACGGGTGTGGGCTCAACCGATATGGCTGCCGGTATGATCTCCGGCAAGGCTTGGTTTAAGGTTCCGTCCGCAATTAAAGTTGTACTCAGAGGCACCTTGCCCGAATTTGTCAGCGGCAAGGACGTAATACTTCACCTTATCGGTAAAATAGGCGTTGACGGAGCAAGATACCGTTCGCTTGAATTCACGGGCGACGGTGTAGGCGCACTCTCAATGGACGACCGCTTCTGCATAGCGAATATGGCAATAGAATGCGGCGCCAAAAACGGAATTTTCCCGGTAGACGACAAAACTCTCGAATACATAAGCGGCAGGACCGACAGACAGCCTCGTATATTCGAGGCAGACGAGGACGCCGAGTATGACGAGACAATAGAGATAGACTTAAACAATCTGAAACCCACGGTTGCTTTTCCGCATCTTCCCGAAAACACTCACACCGTTGACGAAATTGAAAAAATCGACATAGATCAGGTAGTTATAGGCTCCTGCACAAACGGAAGAATAGAGGATATGCGCGCTGCCGCCTCCGTCTTAAAGGGCAGAAAGGTAAAGGACGGCGTTCGCGTTATAGTAATTCCGGCAACACAAAAGGTTTACCTGCAATGCATTAAAGAGGGCCTTACCGAAATATTTGTAGAAGCGGGCGCGGTTGTGTCAACCCCGACCTGCGGTCCGTGTCTCGGCGGTCATATGGGCATACTCGCAAAGGGTGAAAGAGCCGTTTCCACCACAAACCGCAACTTCGTAGGCCGAATGGGACACCCGGAGAGCGAGGTTTATCTCGCAAGCCCCTTCGTAGCGGCGGCAAGTGCCGTTACGGGCTATATATGCTCACCCTCGCAGCTCAGGTAAGAAAGGAACGATTTATATGAAGATACAGGGCAAAGTTCATAAATACGGCGACCATGTGGATCCGGACGTCATAATTCCGGCAAGATACCTCAACTCCTCCGACCCGAAAGACCTTGCGGCTCATTGTATGGAGGATATAGACAAGGAATTTGTAAATAACGTGAAAGAGGGCGACATAATAGTTGCCGGCGTAAACTTCGGCTGCGGCTCCTCAAGAGAGCATGCTCCGCTTGCCATAAAGGCGGCGGGCGTTTCTTGCGTAATCGCCAAAAACTTCGCAAGAATTTTTTACAGAAATGCGCTCAACATAGGTCTGCCGATTCTCGAATGTCCGGAGGCAGGCGACGAAATCGAGCAGGGCGACGAGGTTTCGGTAGATTTTGACAGCGGCGTAATAACCGACAACACCACGGGCAAAAGCTACCGGGCAGAGCCGTTTCCGCCGTTCATACAGGATATAATCAAAAAAGGCGGACTTCTGTCGTCGCTTAAATAATCATAAAATCGGGCTATAAAGAAATTTGTTTTTTATAGTCCCTTTTATTTTAAATTTCTTACGAATTTGTTCACATATTATTTTTAAATGTACTTTATAATTTCTGATTATAAGAGGTTTGAAAGGGTGGTATTTTATGCCAAACGAAAAAATACTCGTCGTCGATGACGACACCAATATCTGCGAGCTTTTAAGGCTCTATCTCGAAAAAGAGGGCTACGTCGTAAAAATAGTTAACGACGGTGTGTCGGCAATAAATGCATTCAAGCAGGAAAATCCCGATCTCACGCTGCTCGACATAATGATACCGAAGCTTGACGGCTGGCAGGTATGCCGTGAAATCAGAAAATTCTCGGACAAGCCGATAATTATGCTCACCGCCAAGGGCGAGACCTTTGACAAGGTTCTGGGTCTTGAGCTCGGCGCGGACGACTATGTTACAAAGCCATTTGACACAAAAGAGGTTGTGGCAAGAATAAAAGCCGTACTTCGCCGCACCGCTCCCGCTTCCGACACAAGCGACGTCAAAGAGGTAAATTACGACAAGCTCTCGATAAACCTTACAAATTACGAGATGAAGGTCAACGGAGTATCCGTAGACACTCCTCCGAAAGAGCTCGAGCTTATATATCATCTCGCCTCAAATCCCAACCGTGTATTTACGCGCGACCAGCTTCTTGACGAGGTATGGGGGTTTGACTACTACGGCGACTCAAGAACGGTAGACGTTCACATAAAGCGTCTGCGCGAAAAGCTTGAGGGCGTTTCCGACAAATGGGAATTGAAAACCGTTTGGAGCGTAGGCTATAAATTTGAAACTAAGGACTGATAAGAATGCAGCAGAGCGTAAAGGCGCGTTTTAAAACGGTATTGCACCGCACCTACCGCAAATTCAGTCATCAGTCGCTGTTCACTAAATTTCTGTCGGTATTTGTGGCAATGGTACTCATATTCTTTTTGCTTTTGGGAGTAACGCTCGGCGTGTTCCTCTCAAATTACTGGTCAAGTCAAAAAGAACAGCTTCTCTCCTCTAACGCAAAAAACATAGCGAACACTACCTCATCTGTTCTCTCATCAAGAATTCAAACCGATGCCTCCGGCTCGATAGCAATGATATGCAGTAACCTCTCGATGATTTCGGACGCTATCTCGGCTGATATTTACATAACCGATACCTCGGGCAACATAATATTGTGCAAGGACGTCATAACACAGAATTACAGTATCTCAAACAACGGCAGATGCAGTCTGCACGGCGGCTACACAATACCTCAAGAGGTAATCGACGAGGCGAAAAAGGGCGACTATTTTGCAAAGACCACCTTAAACGGCGTCTATATGAAAAAGCAGCTTGTCGCGGCGGAGCCGGTAAAGGTCGGCGAAGAAACCGCAGCAGTTGTTTTTGCCGTGGCGCCTATGACGGCGGGCTTCACAAACTATGCGACGAATATCCTTAAAATGTTTATTTTTGCCTGTCTTATGGCTTTCTCGGTAGGCTTTATCGCGGTATATTTTCTCACCGCTTCTCTTATAAAACCACTCCACGATATGTCGGAGGCGACAAAAGCTTACGCAGAGGGCGATTTCGGCCCGAGAGTCAAGGTAAAGGGTGACGACGAGCTCGCCGAGCTTGTGCGCGCATTCAATAAGATGGCATCGGATCTGTCGCTTCTTGAAAGCTCGCGGCGAAGCTTTGTGGCAAACGTCTCGCACGAGCTTAAGACCCCTATGACAACCATAGGAGGCTTCATAGACGGAATCCTTGACGGCACCATTCCCGAAAGTCAGCAAAAACATTATTTGAGCATTGTTTCCGATGAAACCAAGCGTCTGTCAAGGCTTGTTACGGCAATGCTGAATATGTCCAAAATCGAAGCGGGTGAATTAAAGCTGAACCCGAAGGCATTTGACATAAGTGCGGAAATATTCAACGTGCTGCTGTCGTTCGAGCAGATAATAGAGCGCAAGCACATTGAAATATCCGGGCTTGACAGGCTTCATTCCGTAACGGTCACCGCCGACGAGGATATGATACATCAGGTCATATACAATCTTGTGGACAACGCGGTCAAATTCACGGAAAACGGCACCATAAGCGTATTTGCAGACGATGACGAAAACGCAACACTTATAAAGGTCGTAAACACGGGCGCAGGTATTTCCTCGGAGGAGCGCGAAAAAATATTCGAGCGCTTCTACAAGGTTGATAAATCGCGCAGCTATGACGTCAAGGGTGCGGGACTCGGTCTTTATATATGCAAAACGATAGTCGAAATGCACGGCGGTTCGATAGGCTGCAACAGCGAAGAGGGCAAATACACCGAATTTTGGTTTACTATTCCGAAATATCTTCCGCCTAAGCAGCTGTAAAAGTATTCAGATTATTTAAATCGAGTTAACAGTTCTGTAATAACCGTCGGTTATGATTATGACAACGATAAGAGAAAAGCTCTTGTCTTCATCAGATAAATCAAGGAGATCTTTTTATGGACGATTTCAATAACAACACCCCTTCGGGAAACGAGCAGCAAAACGCCCCGGAAAGCACGGGTAATTTCCAAAGTGCTCCCGAAGCCGGCAATGACGCTCAAAGAGCGAACAGCGGCAGTCCTTATAACGGCGGCTATCAGCCGAATAACGGCTACCCTTACTCGAACGGCGGCGGAAACACAAATAACGGCAGTTCAAATGCAAACGGCAGCAACAACGGCTATTCAAGCGGAAACAACGGTTACTACGGCTCAAACGGCGCATACCGTCCGAGCTCGACATACAGCGGAAATAACAGCTATGTCTATTACGGAAATTCAGGCCAACCGCCGAAAAAACCGGTTGACAATAAGCCGTCAAAGCATAAAAAAGGCGGCGTTATAGCCCTCATAATCGCAGTTGTGGTTTGTGTGGCACTCGGTGTTACAGGCATTGCGGTTTCTCTCAGCAATAAGGACGGTGCCAAAAAGCAGACAAGCGAAAAGGCTTCCGCAGACAGCTCAACCGTTACGATAAACGAAACTCCCACCGCTTCCTCTACCGATAAGAGCGGCAGTCTTACCGCGGCAGGCGTTTATGATAAGATAAAGGACAGCTCCGTCGGCATACTCGTATACTCCGACAGCCGTTCCTCCTCCGCATCGGGTCAGGGCTCGGGCGTAATAGTCGGCGAGGACAGCAGTAAGCAGTACACATATATTATGACCTGCGCTCACGTAATTTCGGGCGGCGGCTCCGTCAGAGTTCAGCTATCCGACGAAACACAGTACGACGCTACCGTAGTGGGATATGACTCTAAAACCGACATCGGAGTTTTAAAAATCAAGGCTACCGGTCTTAAAGCCGCGGAATTCGGCGACAGCGACAAGCTCTCCGTAGGCGAGACGGTTTACGCAATAGGCAACCCCGGCGGAACGGCATTTGCAGGCTCGTTCACAAACGGTATAGTATCTGCGATTTCTCGCCCCGTAAACAGCCAGATAGGCTATGAGATGATTTGTATTCAGCACACGGCAGCCATAAACCCCGGCAACTCCGGCGGCGCGCTCGTCAATGAATACGGTCAGGTAATAGGCATAAACTCATCTAAAATAGCAAGCACCGATTACGAGGGAATGGCATTCTCCGTACCGAGCGTTACAGCAAAGGAAGTTTACGACGAAATAGTTGCAAACGGCTATGTTACTAACAGACCTAAACTCGGAATAACCTATTCGCCGGCGTCTTCAAGTCAGATGTACAGTATGATCGTAAGCCTTAAGGATCTCCCGGCAGGTTCCTTGATAGTTCAGAGTGTTCAGTCCGATTCAAGCCTTGCGTCTCAGGACGTAAAGCAGGGCGACTTAATTACCAAGGTCAACGGCAAGGACCTCGACAGCGCAGACGATCTTCCGGACCTTATCGATAAATCTGCCGTGGGCGATACGCTTACGCTTACGATTTGCAGAATAGACAGCAATTACAACATCAATGAATTTGAAGTAAAGGCAACCCTCGTTGAGGATAAGGGCGATTCCTCTTCCGTAAAGACGGAGTCCACAACACGCAGCAACTCGTACAATCCGTTCAGCGCATACGGTTACGGCAACTGATAAGCTGCCGCAGCACAAACGCTCCGGTTTAAATAAAAAAGTGAAGCCACGGTTAGCGCTAACC
>ERZ779725.1898-NODE-1898-length-10791-cov-2.154341_pt1 | contig 10791 bp, 3 predicted proteins | sample MGYA00511890_ERZ779725 | MGnify/ENA primary metagenome ERZ779725 (study PRJEB29588, sample SAMEA2148549) | human gut metagenome | biome: human gut; feature: human-associated habitat; material: faeces | place: Denmark | collected 2008/2010 ...
CAAATTCGAGAGCCGCCGTTTTGTTATCTTCTGTGATTTCCTTGTAGCACGACGAATTTTCGTTTATGTATGAAGCCATTTCGCTTGTCGTTTCATAAACCTCCGTAAGAGCCATAACAGAAACATAGCTGTTTGCTTTAAGCGTTACAGACTGCGCTCTTTTTTTAGCCGTAACGGGAAGCTTAAAGAGATAAATATTTGCTTTGTCATTATATACGAATCGTTCAAGCTCCGTTGTTTCAACTCCGTCAACTTTTTTATATCTGCAAACGTATCTCTTGCAGTCAAAAAGCACTTCATCGGCGGTGTCTGTCTTTTGCAGTGCGCCCCAATAATCAAACGCAACGCTTGAAACCGCATCGCTTGTGCCGTCGGAATAATTTATGATATATTTAAGTTCGTCGCCGTTTTGGGAATAGCTTTTGCCTGCGCCCGCTATATAAAGCGAATCAAGATAAGCGCCGCTTAACGGAATCGTTACGTCATTTGTCATTAAAATTACGTTTTTGCCGTCTGATTCCAAATTTCCGAATTTGTAACGCACATTTTGGGAAACATATTCGCCGTTCTCTGAAAGAGCGTTCAAAAGCGTATCCGCATTATACCATTGTGTTCCGCCTATGCCCTGCCCCATAGAGGCGACAAGCTCTTCGTCCGTGTCCGTGGATTTTATAAAATAGTCGGTTGTAAAATAACTGTCCAAGCTTACGGGCGATGTATAGGGTATATCCGAAATTTCCGCAAAAGCCGTCATTCCCGAAAGCAAGCCTGCCAAAATTAATGTCAAAACCGTTAAAGATAAATACTTTTTGTTCATGATTATAACCTTTCCTTTCTGTGCCGCAGCACACTTTAAATTTTAGTTACCGAAAAAATTAAATTCTGTGATACTGTTCCAGCCCGATGATGTGTTGCCGTGTCCCAAATATTTCAGATAGCGGAAATTTTCTTTTAAGTATGTTATCTCATATTTTTCCGTTTGTCCGCTGCTTTTTCCGCTGAAAACCCGTTTCCAGTTTATGTTATCCGAGGAAACCTCGATGTCATACACAGCTTTTCTCTTTGCGCCGCCGCTCCATGCAACAGCGATATTATCAACATATTTTTCTTCGCCCAAGTCAAACATTATCCATTGTTCAAATGGTCATAAGATTTCCGTCAATCGTATTTTCGGGGACGTTTCCGTCGTTTGCGGAAGCTGTAACCGAAGCAACGCTGATTTTGTCTCCCATAAGCTCCTCGGATAAAATGTACGTTCCGTCTTCGTCCGTGTATTCTTTCGTTCTGTGCATTTTATCGTTAAGCTTTGAAATAAGAGCCTTTTCCGTCGGATTTTCGGGATTTTCAAATTTGTTTTCATCGGCGATTACGATTAAACCGCTCTCATCCCAGAAAACATATTTTCCCAACGCTTCCGACACCGCCCTTATGGGTACCATTGTTCTGCCGTCCGTTATATACGGCACAGCGTCGATTGTCAAATCCGTACCGTTTACGTTTACGCTTGCATTTCCCAATGTCAGGCTTACGCTCGTACCTCCTCCTTTCAATGTAATTTTTTGCTTTTGTGCTTCCCAGTCTGTTTCAATGCCAAAAGCTTCCGCCACAAACCTGAGCGGTACATATGTACGGCTTTCTTTTATTACAGGCTTAACGTCAGATGAGTTTTCGTCCGTTTTTCTGAATTCTCCGTTTACGAGAGCCTCGTTTGAATCAACGAGCAATATAACGGCGTCCGAAAGCTTTGTCTCGAATTTTTCCGAAAACGGCATTATGTCATACCGTGAATACATCGTTTCACCGCCGTACACATAAACGTTATCGAGGGTAAAGCTTCCGTCCGAAAACGAAAAATTCAAACCTCTTATTTCATCTTGACTGCATGATTTTTTATCCGTAAGGGTATCGTCAATATACACCTTTGCGGTTTTGTTTGATATTACAAACGTAATTTTATTAAGCTTATTGCTTTCTATGCTTATGCCGTCATTTTCAAAATCTGAAATTGTTATGAAATCCTCCGTATAGAATTTATCGTTTACAAAGCCGAGCGTGACGGAGGAGTTATCGGAAACAAAAAGCGAAAATTCTGCAACAAACGGGGCTTTAATCTTCCCAAACTGCTTTTGAAGCTGTGTTTTTCCTTCTATTTTAAGCGTCTTGTTTTTATCTGCGGTATTTTCTGTTACAACCGCATTTCCCGATATTTCCCAATTCGGCACATCACCGTCATTATAATTCTCAAATTCCTCCTTATATTGGAGCGTAATGTCCGCAATGCTGTTGTCCGCCGATACGGCAAACGCAGAAAGAAGCGCAATTAAAAGTATAAAAGATATAAATTTTTTCATCTTTATAACCATTCCTTTCTGTACCGTAAGGCACAAAACTTAAGTCTGAAAGAAAATCGTTCATAGTGTTGTTTTTTGTGAGTGGTGCTGTACGCCTCTGTACCGCCCCGAACAAAAAGCGGCACTATGGGCGATTTTCTAAAGACTTTCCTCCTACTTTGTATAAACGGGAATATTGTTTCCACTTTCGTCCGTTTCCCAACGGAAGCCTTCGGGGATTTTCGCTTCCGCCGCCATAATGATTTCGCCGTTTACTATTTCAAACTGATAGCTTTTATCAGTCTCGGAGGTCTTTTTGCCGTTGTATTCCGCGCTGTCCGCATTAAGAATTATACCCGTTATTTTGCCGTCCTTGCTTTCCTTTATATAAATGCCCTCCGCATTTACCGTAAATCCTTCGGCGGTGATTTGACGCTTGCCGTTTTTGGAGGCTATATATGTTATTTTTGCACCGCTTACAAGATTAGCCGTAAAGCCTGTCAAAGACGAATCCGAAAGTGTAAGCTTTTGCGATGAAACAACCTTTTCGGTTAAATCCTTTGACGGAGCAAGAAGCGAAACTGAAAGCTGATTGCCCGTACCGCTCCATTTTACATGAGCGTCAATTTTTTTGAGCTGTCCCAAATTATGAGCCGTCTGCCAGCCGTAAACCGTCTTTCCGCCGTCCTCGTTCACACCGTAGTACGTTTCATAATCGAGCGATTCGTTATTAAAATTATAAACCGAAATATTTGCGCCGTCCGCGTCTTTTGTTTTCAGCGCATTCTGCGAGCGCACAAGCATGAATTTGTCCTCCGTAAATACGGGCGAAAAGCCCCAAACCTGCGTATAATCATGCTTATTTGCGGTTTTTAACAAGTCTGTCGAAATGAATATTTCGTCTTCTCTGTCAAATATAACCTGTCTGTCATGCGTTACGTCGTTTATAAGACGTTTTTTCTTCGACCAGTCGCCCGTTATGCCGTAACCGTACGTATAAAAGCCCTCCGTGAAGTCGAATTTATCCGTATTGAGCCAACGAGCCGCAATAGGCTCCGTATACGTTTCGGTCGGTTCGGGTTCTGCCGCCATGGTCTGCGAATAGCCGTCAACCGAGACGGTGTTTGCGCCGAACGAGCTTAAAATATAATCCTCAAAAAAGTCTGTGCTGTAGCTTGACTGTCCGCTGTCGGCAAGAAGTTCTCTGCCGTATGCCCAAAGCTGAAGCGAATTGCCCGATTCGTCAAAGTGTCCGCTTCCCTTTCTCGACGCTTTCATAAACATATTCACAGCGTTTTCGTCTGCCCACAAGGTACGAAGCGAATAAAATCCGCCGTAGGGATATTGAATCGAATTAAAGTCAAGCGTTGAGTTTTCGCTGCCGTTTACCGCCGTTTTGAAGGTCTTTTTCATTTGTTCATATGTGCTTTTGTAGCCTATATCACCGTTACGAAGGCTCGGACCCGTTCCGTCGGGGTATCTTAACGTACGGAGCATTCTGTTTCTGTAGTCTATGATTTCGTCAAGCTTTCCGTAAAATTCAGGCTTAACGCTGTCGGCGGCATACATCTTTTTAAATTCCCTCGCTTTTTCCAAAAGCGCCTCGTTATAGTTGAACGACTGCTCGAAATCGGAGCCGTCGGGCAGATATTGGAGTGAAAGATATGTGCTTATTATATCCGTGCCGTCATTGTAATACTTTTTGCATGGTGTGAAATCCTCCAAAAAGCTGTTTGCTGTTACAAGCGAGATACCTGCTTCTATAACCTGGTTAGGAGTTGCGTTTACGGAAGAGCCCGCAACGGAATTATCAATATAGTCTATTGTTCTTACGATTATATCGGCAAGATAAAGACCCGGTACGGACGCTTTCGTATTCTGCGGAGAATATCTCGCCGCAGCGCCTATCTGGCTTACGAAATTTCCAAGCTTCCACGACATATGAAGCGGAGGCTGATATGTCGCCTCGATTGAACCGTGATACTGCGAATCGGACGAGTTGAGCGTTTCTATCCATGCGTCGTAATTGTTTCTTGCAAAATCGTCCCACACAAGCGCCCAGCGTTTCATGTAAACCGTTTCGCCCTTCTCCAAAAATGCGTTTACGTAGTTATACGGAAAATGCATGGAGCTTAAATTTACCCACCAGCCGTTTTGTTCTTCGGGCGGCATGGAAAACCACGGTATACTTCCGGGTGTGCCTATGGAAGCCTTGCAGTAGCCCGACGGGTGATTCATCTGGACGATATTGTTCATAATATCCTCGGTTGTCGTATGCATAACCCACCCTATCATATCGGGCGCATATTTTTTTATAGCCTTTTCTATAAATCTGTCTTTATACAGCTCCATAGCCTTGCCATAGTTTTCGCTTTCATATTCGCTCTTTATTTGAGAAAGCGACTTATCGGAAAAATCCATAAGCGCAAACAGGCTCTGCGCCGTTGTTTTCAGCGTTTCGGTATCGCCGTAATATCTTAAACAGTTTGTTATTTCCGTTATAATTTCATCGCTGTAGCAGTTTTTTACACTGTCGCCTATTATGACAAGACCGTCAGCGTTTGTATATACGCTTGTATGAAGTATTTCCTTTATGCGCTCCGTGCTTACGAAAGCTGTATCGCGAAGCGTTATATAATCGGTGATATATTTTGTTATTCCGTTATACAAAACCGTTACGGAGCCGTCCTTATATCCTACCTCTGCGCCCTTCGCTTCGGCGATAAATCTTAAAGGAACGTATATAACGCCGTTTTCGGTAAATACCTTGCATTTATAATCGCCGTCTTTTATTTCTTTTCGTTCCTTATTTATAAATCCCTCGTTCATACCGTCCGCCAAAACGATTTTTCCGATAAGAATTTGGTTCGGCGCTTTTATGGGTACGCTCATGACCGCATCTCCCGTTGAATTTGTTTCACCCGTTACGGGAGTAACCTCAAATTTGATATACTTTTCACAGTCGTCCTTTGTGAGCGTATATGTGCTTTGGTCTGCGCCCGATATAAGCGTATAGCCGCCGTATTCGCTGTCGGAGCGATACCATTTGTATATGCTTTCTCCCTCCGCCTTTTTTGCGGGGTGCGAATATTTATATGTGCCGACAAGCTCGCTTGACGCAACGTTTGCATGCTTTATGCTCACGTTGCCGACTTCGGGCTTATCCTCGGCATATTTAAATTCAAGCTCATGTATTGAACACTCGTCGGTAGACTTAGGAATAACAATGCGCATATAGCGCGCGGTTATTTCATCAAATTCGCCCTCTATGTACTTGCTTCTGTTTGCGTCCGCATACTCCTTATGAACAGCCGTTTCCCACGATGTGCCGTCAAGCGAATATTCGATTTTGAAATCAAGCATACGGGGAATATGCTCCTGTATGAAATAATAATTGATTTTTTCCTCATTTTCGAGGTCAACCGTCAGAATATGCGGTTCTTTTTCCGTCGGAAGAATCGGATTTGCCCACCTTGACGTTGTGTCGCCGTCAAGCATTTTTTCGGGGCCGTGAACATACGCCCATTCGTTAAAAATACTTTCCGTAACGTTCTTTCCTCTCGATACGGGAACTTTTTCGTTATTGAGCCTTAAAACAATTTCGTATATGCTGATGTTTCCCTCCGACGCATTCACGCAGAGCCTTAAATATCTTGACTGTACTGCGTCAAATGTTATTCTTTCAACAGCGGTATCGTTTTTCGCATTCTTTGTTCTCGCCTCGATTAACGTCCAGTTTTCGCCGTCGGAGGAATATTCAAGCTTGAAATCCGTTATGTTTGCCAAATATTCTCTTATATCCACGGTATCGTATTCAAGAGTTTCTTCAAAGTCGAACGTTATATACGTCGGCGCATACTGCCCCTCTGTCGGATTTTTCGCCGTATATCTCGAAAGAGAGCTTCCGTCGCATATTTTTTCTATCCTATATTCCGCGCTTACGGCAGGATTATTTACACTTACCTTTTTGTTAAGCGCAAGATTATCTATATCGGCAGACGCTGTAAGAAAAAGAGCCGATGAAAACACAATAACAAAAAAGAGCGTACCAAAAATTTTCTTCATCGCTATAACCATTCCTTTCCTCTGTATCGTAAAGCTTTAAGGAAAATTGTCTTTTATCTGTATATTACTATTTCATATACGATACTTCTGTGTACATGGGCATATATAACGTCGCCCTCTTCTATATCGTCAAAGCTTACGTTTTTGGCTGTTTTCTCCTCCTCGTCAAAAAGATATACCTTTGTTTTTCCCGAGCTGTATTCCAAACGTCTTAAACTGTCGCCGACCTGTGAGAAAATGTTTTTGCCTTTCTGCGTTTTGTCGGCAATGCCGTAAAGATAAAGCTGTTCGGGACCGTAAGCCGCGCCGTTAGCCTTTTCACGATAGCCCGATATAGTGTTATTTCCTACAAAAAGCGTGTTATCTTTCCTTGAAAATTCTCTGTAAACGGTATTTATATAACTGTCCGAATCCGTTATAATTCTTATTGCGTCGCCGGGCTTGATACCGCTTCCGTCAAGCTTTGATTTAAGCTTATAGCTTTGGATTTCACCGTTTCTGAGTCCCCGTATAAGCTTGACCGTTTCTCCGCTGTCCTCATACACCTCGGAAATGCTTTCAACCAAAAACATTCTCGATTCAACAGACGAAAGCGACTTTATATATTCCGACATAACGCTGTCATAGTTTTCGATTATTACGGCGCCTGCGTTATATTCGCTGTCCGCATCGTAAACGCTCAATTTATAATCTCTGTTTACCGTATCGTCGATTGACAGCGCTTTATATTCGTCATCATTTTCGGTATTTTCGGGAATTGAAAACAGTACGGTATCGGAATTTATTTTATAAAGATGATTTACCATTGCCGCAGGCGGATGGATATGTGAAACCGTTGATTTTATATCGCACAAAAAGCCTCCGTATTGCGTTTTTATTTCCGTAACCTCGCCGTCTGTGTTAAGCTTATATTTTATATACTGATTACAGCGCTTTGCTCCGCTCGTATCGGAAAACGAAAGGTCGTTTTCAGGGTCGTTGCTCTTTATGCCGTTTATATAAAGCTTTTGCGCTGTTACAGGGTATATAAAGCTTCCAGACGGTGTGAAAATTTTAAGCAAAAGCGCGGAATCGAAATTCTTGTCCGCAGGCTTTACAGCCGTAAGATAGCCTTTTTGCTCCTTTTCCATGGCTTTCTCAACATAAGCGACTTGACCGTTTATATTAAGATAAGCTGTAACCTCTGCGCCAAGCTCAATTTCTTCGGCATTTTTCGCATATGTACCGTTCTTATAATAATCCTCCGAAAGGCGGTATGACGCACCGTTTACCGTTACATACGCTTTTCCTTTGGAATCTGTCGTCATGCTTTCAAGCGTTCCCTTTGCCTTTTTGTCCGATACGGTTATATTATAAAGCGTACCGCCGTTATAGTCTGCCCTTGCGACACAAAGAACGTTATTTTCCGTAAGTGCGGAAATATCCGTTTCTTTGCCGTCCTTTGTGATATTAAAATCCGTTTCGGTGTTATCGGAATCAAGCTCAATGCGTTTATCCGCATATTTTCCGTACAGTATCATGTTTGGAACGCTCACGTGCTCCAAAACAACCGTTTCAAATTTTTCACATATGAGCGCGTCGGCTTTTCCGTCGGAATCGTAATCGCAAAAGGTGATATATCCGCTGTCAAACATCAAGTCGGAATTTTTTATTGCGGACGTTCCGTATAGACCCTTAAAAACTCCGTTTTCGATAACGGGAATACCGTTTTTTAAGGAAAAAGCTTTTCTTGCACCGTTTTTATAGCAGTAAAACGTGCTGTTTTTGATTTCGTCAAAATCCTCGGACGCAATTTTCACCGTGTTTTTGTTTTCCTTTTCGGTTACGAAGGAAAGCTTTGTTTTTTCGTTTTTGTTTATTATATATACAACATTTTTTGCAAGAAGATTTTTTACCGGCATATCGGTATAATAAACTATTCCCGATATTTCCATCATTCCGCTGTCGCCCGTACCCATATCGGAGGTTAGAGATGTATATTTATCCGCCGTAACCGTTCCCTCATAAAGCTCGGAATTTTTGAGCCGCATAAGCACGGTATCCGATTTTTTGGACGAAAGCGTATAAGAACCGCTACCGAACTCCGAAGCTTCGAGATAATGAAGCGAAAGCGAATTATAAAGCAGCGTCATAATATCCGACACGCTCATATATTCAGAATCGGCTTTTATTCCGTCCGTAAGCTTTAATTCTCTTGCAACGCTTAAATACGAATACGGATATTTGCCCTTATGCACGGTATACTCCTGCCAGCCTGCCGCATTTAATACTATAGAAATTGCTTCTGCCGTTCTGATTTTTTCTTCGGGACGGAATTTGCCGTTTCCGACGCCGCTCACAAAGCCGTATTTGCTTGCGGTATTTATATATGCTCCCGCATAATGGCTCATGGGAACGTCAACAAAACGGATTTCGCCCGAATAATTCTGCGCTTCGTTTTCATAACCAAGCATACGCATTGTCCAAACGGTAAACGCTCCTCTGCTCACCGAATCGGAGGTTATTTCATTATCCTTTATTATATCAAGGTACGAAAGAACTCTGTATTTATAATCAATTGTATAGCTGTCCTGCACCGTTTCGGAAGAAGACGCGGTAAATGCACACGATACCGCAATCAAAACGGCGCAAAAAAGTGATATGAATTTTTTCATGCTAATCCTCCGCTAAAATCTTATCTGTCAAGCGTTTTACAAGCGCCGCCATCTGCGCACGGGTTATATTTTCCGACGGCGCAAAATATTCGCTTGTCATTCCGTTCATAAGTTCGTACTTGACGCAGGCGTTTACATAATCCTTCGCCCATACGGAAACTGAATCTATATCCTTAAAATCCGCATCGGGAGCGGAATATGTAAGCGGCGGCTTTTTCATGTAATAAATTTCGGCAATGATTTTCGCCGCCTGTTCTCTCGTTACGCTGTCATTCGGAAAGAATTTTCCGTTATAGCCCGAAATTATTCCCGACTTTGCCGCATTTACCACTTCATTGTAAAACCAATCGTTTTCGCTTATGTCCGTAAGTCCAAATTCTTTTTCGCCCGATATATCAAAGGTGCGTACCAAAACGGCTGTAAGCTCGGCTTTTGTTACCGCTCTTTCGGGTTCAAATTTATCCTCGCCCGTTCCTTTGATAACTCCGAGCTTATATAAGCTTTCTATACTGTCCTTTGCCCAGTGGTTTTTTATATCGGAAAATATTTCTTTGTTTTCAGCTTTTGTATCATCATCTTTTTTCGTGTCCGTGCCGACGGTGATATCCTTATTGATATATCCGCCTCCGCCGCTACCGCCCGAAGATGAGCCGCCGCCTGATGACGAATCGCTTTTTTTCGCTATATGTAAAGCTTCGCTCAAAACGGTTTTTCCCGTGCTTGGTTCATTTTCGCATTTGGGAGTAACCTCAAATTTGAAATATTTTCCGTAGTCGGACGATGTAAGCCGATAGCTTTTTCCCGCGGCATTTGCAATTTCTTCAAAATTGCCGTTTTTCAAATCCGCTCTGTACCATTTATAAACGGAATTTTTCTCGCCGTCTCCGTTTTTATGCGAATATGTATAGCTTCCGACAATGCTCCTGCCGTCTGCGCTCTTTTGCACCTGCACATTCTCCGCTCTCGGAATATCGCGTACGAATACGCTCTCACCCATTACGGGTATGCCTGTTTTCGGCTCGATTACGCTTACGGGCGTAACACGAAGCGAAATATATTTATCCGCATCGTTTGACGTTACGGTATATGTTATTTTATCATTCGCCATAGCCGTACCGTTTTTTACAACCGTTTCTCCCGACATATCCTTATTTTTTGAAACGATTATTTCATATAAGGAATTATCCTCCGCATCGTCGTTTACATCATCGTACATATATGTAAATTCAACCGTTTCGTTCGTATAAGCATTGCCCGTCATTTTTATTCCGTACGCATACGGAGCGGAGGGCTTTGCCATTAAAACTGCGCCTATAGGCTCGCTCTGCGAAAATGACGAAAATTGTCCGTCCTTATTTTTTGCACTCACATTTACTCTTATATATTTACCCACGCAGTCCTTCGGAATTGTGATGCTTTTTGTATTCATATTTTCAATCGGCAAAAACGTGGCGTTTTTTTCGTCCGCCTTTTCCCAAGCGTACGAAAATTCCGTATCGGCGGATTTTGAATCGCACTCGGCGGTTGCCGATAATTCGCCCGAAATATACGGCTGTGTAATAACGGGGCAGACGGCAGAATCGTTAAAAAGCCTCAATTCCCATATGCTTGCGCCGTCAACTTCGGGAAACGCCTCGTATTTTATTCTGAAATATTTCGCATTCGCCATATTAAATTCATGCCTGTACGTTTTTTTCGCATTCGGAGATATAAATTCCGCATTTTCCTCCGAGAGCGTCGTC
>ERZ779725.1913-NODE-1913-length-10729-cov-2.475923_pt1 | contig 10729 bp, 7 predicted proteins | sample MGYA00511890_ERZ779725 | MGnify/ENA primary metagenome ERZ779725 (study PRJEB29588, sample SAMEA2148549) | human gut metagenome | biome: human gut; feature: human-associated habitat; material: faeces | place: Denmark | collected 2008/2010 ...
TGCATGTGTTAAGCACGCCGCCAGCGTTCATCCTGAGCCAGGATCAAACTCTCATTAAAAATTTGTCCCGGGTTCAGATATGACTCTGGTCATTATCTATACCCTTTACTGTTCTTGGTTTGTATCAGACTTGCGTCTGTTACGTTCTTTTTGAAATTCTTTATTTGGAATTTCAGGGTTGTCATGTTGTTAATTTTTCAAGGTTCTTTATTGTCGAACTCATCAGCGACAACTTCTATATGTTATCACATTCAGTGTTCTTTGTCAACAACTTTTTTAATTTCTTTTTTGATGTTCTGCATGCTTTCCAGATGAGAATCATCATGAAATATGTAAGTTGTGATCTTTGTTCGTTCGGTGTTTCGTACCGCGAACAGTTGATATAATACTAAATCAGACGTCAGATGTCAACACTTTTTTGACAAAAATTGTATTAAAATAAATACAATCTTATATATACTCTAACGCCTGACTGATATTCGATACTCCTACTACTTTTATGCCCTCTATACTCTTAAGATGCTCTGCATTTGTCTTTGGCATAATACATGTCCGGAAACCCATTTTCACAGCTTCTCTTACACGCTGCTCTGCTGCGGATACGCCACGAACTTCTCCTGAAAGTCCTACTTCACCGAATACGACCATACTCTCATCCAACGGACGATTACGAAAACTGGAAACAAGTGCAAATACAATTCCAAGATCTGCTGCCGGATCATCAAGCCGCATACCACCGGCTATATTGACATATGCATCACTTCCTGATAACACCATCCCCGCTCTCTTTTCAAGTACCGCAAGAAGAAGGTTCACACGATTATAGTCCAAACCAACCGTTGTACGTCTCGGCAGATTAAAGCTGGTCTGGCAGACCAGTGCCTGGATCTCCAGCAGGATCGGTCTGGTTCCTTCTAAAGAACATACTACAACCGAACCGGATGTCTGAAGCGGTCTGCCTGCCAGCATAACCTTTGATGGATTATTCACCTCTGACAAGCCGGTTTCAAGCATTTCAAATACACCAATCTCATTTGTTGAGCCAAATCGGTTCTTTACCGCACGAAGAATACGGAAACCTGCATTACGATCGCCTTCAAAGTACAACACCGTATCTACCATATGTTCCAGATTTCTCGGACCTGCTACCGTTCCTTCCTTCGTAACATGTCCAACGATAAAGATCGCTATATCCATCTGTTTTGCCATCTGCATCAAACGTGCTGTTACCTCTTTTACCTGAGATACGCTTCCCGGCGCCGAAGCAATATCTTCTACTACTATTGTCTGGATCGAGTCGATAACAATAACCTTCGGTTTGTCCTTCTTGACATATTCTTCTACATCTTCCAGATTATTTACACACAAAAGCAGCATATCCTTCTGAAATGTACCAATTCGTTCCGCGCGCATCTTGATCTGCGACAAAGATTCCTCACCTGAAACATAAAGGATCTTATGACCATCTGCTGATAGATTTCTGCACATCTGAAGCAGGATCGTTGACTTACCGATACCGGGATCTCCCCCTACCAAAACAAGAGAACCGTTTACGATTCCTCCTCCAAGTACTCTGTTCAATTCTTCCAGTCCTGTGGAAAATCTTGTCTCATCAGCCGTTTTTACTTCTAAAATACTTGTAGGCACCACAGCAGTCCGTCCTCCGGACTGTTTTCTGGCGCCTACCGTTACTTTTTCTTCACAGAACGTATTCCAGGATCTGCAACCCGGACACTGTCCCATCCATTTTGCTGACTCAAATCCACATTCCCGGCAAAAAAAGATCTGTTTTTCTTTTGCCATATAAACTCCTAGTCAAATGCTTTTCTGACGTCTACTTTTACTTCTCTGCCCGGTTCAAGATCTACACTGATGCTTAACTTGCCACCGAGATTTGTTTTATTCTTTCCTACATATATATCATCAATATGAATCTTGTAATCTGTTTCCGGTTCCAGCTCCAGTGTAATAGATGAGGTCTCTGTTCCTTCTACTATAAATGATACATCTTCTTCTGATGAACGGAAGCCATGTACCGCTGTACCCGGTACTGATTCATATACAAACATACCATTCTTCTCAAGTTTGGTGATCTCATTGAAAGTCTTGATCTTATAGATATCACCTTTATATTCAATACCATCTTTCTTTGTCTTTGTTGCTAATTCATAATTTCCGAAATCCAGTGAATCGGACTCTATGTTAATTAAATCGTTGATTACTGACATTTTTATCCTCCTGTACATTATACTCATGCCTTACCCGGCACTTTTATAATCTGATTATACAATAATGCTCCGGCTTTTGCCACACCAAATATAATCAGTTCACAATTATTTTATAGATTTGGAAGCAACTACTTTTCAGGTTCATTTTTTACTACAAACTTCACCTTATCGTTGCGCACAGTCACCTGAACGGTATCTCCCCGTTTGATCTCACCTTTTAAGACTGCTTCTGCAAGCTCATCTTCTATATTCGTCTGAATCGCACGTTTCAACGGTCTTGCTCCGTATTTCTTATCGTAGCCTTTCTCAAAGATCAGTTTCTTAACTGCATCTCCGAACTTCAACTGAATCTCCATCTGCGATGCAACACGCTGCTTTAATTCTTTTAATAGAAGATTCGAAATATTTCTTACATCATCCTCTGTCAGTGCACGGAATACGATAATGTCGTCAATACGGTTCAAGAACTCCGGCTTGAAGTTCTGTTTTACCTCATCCATAACATTCTTCTTCATATCTTCGTGCTCTGTATCTGCATTTGACGCGGTAACAAATCCAAGCTTCTTCGGATCAATGATCCTCTGTGCACCGGTATTTGATGTCATGATTATGATCGTGTTCTTAAAGTCTACTTTTCTGCCCTGAGAATCTGTGATATGTCCATCATCCAGTACCTGCAATAATATATTAAACACATCACTATGTGCCTTTTCTATCTCATCAAACAATATAACAGAGTACGGATTGGAACGAACCTTCTCACTAAGCTGTCCACCTTCCTCAAAGCCAACATAGCCCGGAGGTGACCCGATCAGCTTCGACACACTGTGTTTCTCCATGTACTCCGACATATCAACACGGATCAATGCGTCCTCACTGCCAAATACTGCTTCTGCAAGAGCTTTCGACAATTCAGTCTTACCTACACCGGTAGGCCCAAGGAATAAGAACGAACCAACCGGACGTTTTGGATCTTTTAAGCCTACACGGCTTCTCTTGATAGCCCTTGCTACCGCATCAACTGCCTCATTCTGACCGACAACTCTCTTATGCAACTCCTCTTCCAGACGTTCCAGACGTTTGGATTCCTGTTCGGTCAGTTTGTTTACCGGAATCTTCGTCCATACAGATACAACATCCGCAATATCCTCTGCATCTACTACAACACTTTTCGCATTTTTATTCTGCTTCATTTTATCGAGCTTTGTTTCCAGCTTTCTCTGTTTCTTTAACAGTTCTGCCGCTTCATCAATATCTCCAGCCTCTAAAAGGTTCTCAATATCATCGGAAAACGCCTGTATCTCAAGCTCCAATGGCAGTGTCTTCTTTGCTTTCTTTCCGAATCCCAGACGTTTTCTGGAACAGGCTTCATCCATCAGATCAATAGCTTTATCCGGCAGGAAACGGTCACTGATATATCGAACCGATAATGATACCGCTGCTTCCAGTGCCTGATCACTGATCTCTACATGATGATGTTCCTCGTATGCAGAGCGAAGTCCCTTTAAGATCTCTACTGTTTCTTCATTGGTCGGCTCTTCCACATAGACCGGCTGAAATCTTCGCTCCAACGCTGCATCCTTTTCTATATATTTTCTGTATTCTGCACGCGTCGTCGCTCCGATCATCTGGATCTCTCCGCGCGATAAGGATGGTTTTAAGATATTAGATGCATCGATTGCTCCCTCTGCTCCACCGGCTCCGATGATCGTATGAAGCTCATCCACAAACAGAATGACGTTTCCGGCATTTTTTACCTCTGCGATCACCTTCTTGATCCGTTCCTCAAATTCTCCACGGTACTTGGAACCCGCTACCATACTGGATAAATCTAGCGACAACAGTCGCTTATCCCGTACTGTATCCGGCACATCCCCTGCAGCGATCAGGTAAGCAATCCCCTCTGCTACCGCAGTCTTACCTACACCCGGTTCTCCAACCATACATGGGTTGTTCTTCATACGTCTGCTTAAAATCTGAAGCACACGCTCTATCTCTTTCTCTCTGCCTATAACCGGATCTAGATTTCCCATACGGGCATCCATCGTCATATCTCTGGAGAACTGATCCAACGTCGGTGTTGCCGATGCCTTGGATTTATTCTTTCCCTTTTTCAGACTTACAAATTCTTTCTTTGCCGTACTGCCATCTACTCCACATGCAGACATGATGTCTACATATATTTTCTGTATATTTGCCTTTAATGACAGTATGATTTTTACCGCCGTACAATCCAGATGCTTCAAAATGGCAATCAGAAGATGCTCACTTCCTACCTCTGTACTTTCCAGACGTTTTGCTTCATTTCCCGCAAGCTCCAGAATCGACTCTGCGGATTTTGTATATTTGCTTTTCTCTGCGCCAAAGGTTCCTCCGGCTAATGGTATCTGGCTTAAGATATTAATGATCGACTGTATCGTTACTCCATTTTCCTGTAAAACAACAAACGGTGCCGTATCACTGACAAAGGTAAGTGCCATCAACAGATGTTCACTTCCTATATAGTTCTGCCCCAGCTTCTTGGATATCCGTTTGGCTTCTTTTAATATTTCCTGTAATTTTTCACTGTTCGGAAGTTTCAAATTATGTCACCTCTTTTTTCATAGTATATGACATTTTCTGCCTACTATCTTCTGTTATGATACAAAAGTCCCCGGCTCCCATATATTAGTATGTTCCCCAGAGACTTTTTTCTTTCGTATATCTTTCAATAATAATTAACACTCATCAATCGCTTTACCGATATCATGACGCATATATTTATTCTCAAATGTGATCCACTCGGTTGCCTTGTATGCATTTGCACGGGCTTCATGAAGATCCTTTCCTGTAGCTGTTACTCCAAGTACACGACCGCCATTTGTTACAACTTTGCCGTCTTCAAACTTAGTTCCGGCATGGAATACATAGTATCCGTCCTTGTCTTTGAATGTCTCTAGACCTGAGATCGGATATCCTTTCTTATAGGAAACCGGATAACCGTCAGATGCAAGTACTACACATACAGCAGCGTTGTCTTCAAATTCAAGTTCTACCTGATCCAGAGTTCCGTCAATACACGCCTCAAATACATCAATGATATCATTCTTCATTCTAGGAAGAACAACCTGCGCCTCCGGATCTCCAAATCTTGCATTATATTCCAGTACCTTTACGCCCTGTGGCGTGATCATAAGTCCGCAGAATAATACACCCTTGAATTCTCTTTTCTCTGCCTTCATGGCTGCCATTGTAGGCTTGTATATATTCTCCATGCAATAATCTGCGATCTCATCTGTATAAAATGGGCTTGGTGAAAATGTTCCCATTCCACCGGTATTCAATCCTTGATCACCGTCCTGTGCACGCTTATGATCCTGTGCGGAAGTCATAGGTTTGATCGTTGTACCATCACAGAATGCAAGAACAGACACCTCACGTCCTGTCATGAATTCCTCGATAACCATAGTATTTCCCGCATTTCCAAAATGCTTATCCAGCATGATCTCTTTTACACCGGCTTTTGCTTCTTCCAGATCCTTACAGATCAGAACACCTTTACCAAGTGCCAGTCCATCTGCTTTTAATACGATCGGGAAGCTTGCCGTTTCAAGATATGCAAGTGCTGATTCTGCATCTGTAAAATTCTCATATGCGGCTGTAGGTATATTGTATTTTTTCATAAGATCCTTGGAAAATGCCTTTGAGCCTTCGATGATCGCTGCATTTGCTCGAGGGCCGAATGCGCGGATGCCCGCTGCTTCAAATGCATCAACTGCACCGGCAACCAACGGGTCATCCGGAGCTACAACTGCAAGATCAACTGCTTCCTTCTTTGCGAAATCAACCAGTTTATCAAATTCCATAACACCGATATCCACACATTCTGCCAATTCTGCAATACCTGCATTTCCCGGTGCACAATAGATTTTTGTTACTTTACTGCTCTTTGCAATACTTGTAATAATAGCATGCTCTCTTCCGCCGCCACCTACAACTAAAATCTTCATTTGTTTTCCTCCTGTCAGTCTTCCACAACTGTTATACCGTCTTCGATCCGAACCTTTCCATGTGCAATCTTATCAATAGCAGCAGGTAGAATATTCCACTCTGCCTGCTCCATGACTCTCTGCTGAAGCACCTTCGGAGTATCTCCGTTTTGTACCGCAACCGCTTTCTGCATAATGATCGGACCGGTATCGGTTCCTTTATCTACAAAATGTACCGTAGCACCTACTACTTTTACACCTCTTTTTAACGCTGCCTCATGAACCTTGAGTCCATAATAGCCTGTACCACAAAAAGCAGGAATCAGAGAAGGATGGATATTGATAATCCGGTTCTCAAATGCATCAATCACAATCTCCGGAATAACTACAAGGTATCCCGCAAGTACGATCAGATCCGGATTCACTTCCTGTAAAATCTTCAACAGATTCTCATTAAATACATCTCTTGTTTCAAAATTCTTTGGTGATACTACGATATCTTTTATACCTGCCTGTTTTGCACGTTCCAGTGCATAGGCATTTCTATTATTACTGATAACTGCTGCAATCTCGGTGTCTGTGATCTTTCCTGCTGCGATTGCATCAATGATCGCCTGTAAGTTCGTACCGCCACCGGAAACCAGAACTGCTATTCTTAGCATAAATCTACTCCCTTTTCACCGGCTACTACTGTACCGAGAACAAATGCCTTGTCTCCGGCACTCTCTATAGCTGCTATTGTCTTATCTGCATCTGTAGGATCTATTGCAAGGCACATACCAACTCCCATGTTATATGTATTGTACATCATATGCTCATCTATATCGCCCTTCTTTGCAAGGAGCTTGAATATAGCAGGCACTTCATATGAGTCCTTCTTCACCTGCGCACGAGCTCCGTCCGGAAGCATTCTTGGAATGTTCTCATAGAAACCGCCGCCTGTGATATGGCTGCAACCCTTAATCATTACACCGGCATCCTTTACTGCCTTTAATGCTTTTACATAAATTCTTGTCGGAGCAAGAAGTGCTTCGCCAAGTGTTGTTCCAAGTTCATCATAATATGTATCCAGAGATTCCTTTGTCATCTCAAATACTTTACGAACCAGTGAAAAACCATTGCTGTGTACACCGCTTGAAGCGATACCGATCAATGTATCTCCGGCTTTGATATTCTCTCCTGTGATAAGTTCATCCTTCTCTACGACACCAACAGCAAATCCTGCAAGGTCATACTCATTCTCCGGCATAAGTCCCGGATGCTCTGCTGTCTCGCCGCCAACTAAAGCTGCGCCGGACTGGTTACAGCCTTCTGCAACACCACTTACGATCGTAGCGATCTTTTCCGGATAATTCTTACCACATGCTATATAATCCAGGAAGAAAAGAGGTTCTCCACCAGAACATGCAATATCATTCACACACATAGCCACAGCATCGATTCCGATCGTATCGTGCTTATCCATGATATATGCAAGCTGTACTTTTGTACCGCATCCATCTGTTCCAGACAGTAATACAGGCTCTTTCATCTCTTTGATCTTTGCAAGACTGAACGCACCAGCATAACCGCCTATACCAGCAAAACCTCCGATACCACCTAATACCTCTGGTCTCATGGTTGTCTTGATGTGCTTCTTCATAAGTTCTACTGACTTATATCCTGCCTCAATATCAACGCCGGCATTCTTGTAATCCATTGTAAAATCCTCCTGTTTTATCCATTATAAAGTGCATTTTCATGCCAATTGATTCTTATAAATTATACGGGATTAATTTCTGTTTGTAAAGAAGCCATTCTCACAAATATACCAGCCCAAAACAGGTCTCTGTTCGGCACAATTTTGTTCGTCAGCAAAGCGTGTTTCTTTTTTTTGAAAAATACTATATAAATATCAAATATAATTTGATAATGATTCCCATTTATGGTAATATAACGTTATATGCAGAGTAACTGTTTTTTTCGTTAACAAGAGGTAGTTGTATGACAAATAATAGATTAAACATCGGATTATTCATATGTCATCTCGACAATGAATATGCAAATGAAATATGTAAAGGAGCTGAATACGCAGCGAAAGAGCTAGACGTGAATCTTATCGTCTTTCCGGGCATGTTTTTAAATGCTTCATTTAACGATCCTGAAAACGAAATTTATGATTATCAGTACAACTCTGTTTTTTATTATGCTAAAAAAGAAAATCTGGATGCCCTGATCGTGTCCGTTGGCACGATCGCATCTTTTATATCACAAAAAAGTATTGAAGCATTTTTGGATACTTTTAAAGATATTCCGATCCTTACTCTGGAATCTAAGGTTTCAGGTTATCCTTGTTTACAGACCGACAGTACTGCCGGTCTTCGAGATGCCATCGAACATCTGATTATTCATCACAACCGAAAGCATATCTGTTTTGTTGCCGGAAGAAAGACAAATGAAGATGCTCTGGAACGTTTGAATGTATACCGAACTACAATGAAAGCTCACAACATACCGATCACTGAAGATATGATCGTATACGGTGATTATTCTGAATACAGTCGTGAGATTGTCGGCAAACTGCTTGATGATAATCCGGATGCTGATGCAATTATTTTCTCTAACGATCAGATGGCTATCGGCGGCTATCAGGAATTGAAAAGCCGTAACATCCGAATCGGAGCTGATATCAGTGTAATCGGTTTTGACAACTCTCCCGGTTCCGTAACTATGGTTCCACCCCTTACAACCGTAAACGCGAACACCCCTGCATTGGGCTATCGTGCCGTTGGCAAGATAATTCAAGATATTAAGGCAGGCGAATTCTGTTCTTCTGTCTTGGATTCCCACTTTGTAAAACGATTATCATGTGGGTGCAGTCTGCATGAAAATACCGAACATATGCCGATTGACAATTTCTCTACTGTAACAGATATTCTGGAATACTGTGATGATTCTATTTTAGGCAACATTAAAAACAGCTTTTTTGGTACGATTGTTCTTGATCAGATTAACAGCATCTGGAAGGATATAATAGAAATTGCTATTTTACCAAAGGCAAAACCATATCCAAAGAATCTGATTGTAGACAAACTGATGTCATTATTGTCATCTCCTGTCACAAGTTTCTTTTCAGTAACCAATATTGCATTTTCATTCCGTTGTTTTTCCGGTGTCATCATAGCATTAATCAACGATCCGGATAAACGGTCTGAATACTATCGGCTAAATTCTCATATTACAAGTGCTATCGCACAGTTTTTGTCAACTTCTTTGTACCAACAGGAACATGACAGCAAAACGGGATCATGGTCTTCAATCTATATTACAAGAGATACTCTTACATATGGAACCGATACAGCAAAAACCTTTTCATCTATGCTTGCTAAATTAAAAGACCTTGGATTTGCAGCATCTTATTTATATGCGTATGATGAACCCGTCGCCATTCAACCGGACGGAAGCTGGAAAACGCCGGATACTTTGTATCTTCAAGCTTTTTACAATCCAAAACATACAGCTGTTTTATCAGGTGAAACACGTCGTATTGCATCTACCGATATCTTTGACAATGAATATACCGGTTTTGAAGATAGATTTACCGCTGTTATTGTTCCTATTTTTACAAATGAACAACATCATGGTCTGTTTGTATGTAATACAGATGTAGATCACTTTGGACACATTTATACAACTTCTCTTCATCTTGGCGCTTCTTTTAAATATTTATCACTTTTAAAAGAACAGATCCAGACAAAAGAACAATTAGTAATGTCCCTAAATGAGATCCATGAAAAAAATGAGCTGTTAAATCATCTGTCTACCTCCGATGAACTGACCGGAGTCAATAACAGACGTGGATTAATGGAAAAAGTGGAATATCTGATCAATAAACCTGCCAATCATGGACGTAAGGCAATGCTATTGTTTGCAGACATGGACAGCTTAAAGATCGTAAACGATAAATTCGGACACAACGATGGAGATTTTGCTTTAAAGAATATTGCAAATATCCTGATGACAAGTTTCCGGGCGAGTGACATTGTCGGTCGAATCGGCGGTGATGAGTTTGTATGTTTTGCTTTCATTGATGATCTTGATTTTCCTAAGACTGTACAGGCAAGGATTCAGGAATTGTCCAATGAATTAAATGAAACCTGTGGCAAACCATATTATATCGAAATGAGTGTCGGTGTATCGGAATTTTCCTGCGACCCGAATATCAAGATTGAGGATCTGTTAAGCCAGGCAGACAGCGCACTGTATTCAAATAAACGATATAAGCGAATGTCTGTTTTAAAATAATAAAATACGATACGAATACTAACTTCTTTATAAAAGCACAGATAAACGCTGTGAAATAAAATAAACCATATAAATGATAGTTTCTCTCCCATGTTCAGGATGATGAATCCACTCTCATTTATATGGTTTATTTTTTATTTTGCCTCTTTAAACGGCTCATTTAACATCTCTGTTCCCGGAAGAACAAATCTGCCATTTTCGATAATGGCAACTTTGGTTCCATCTGCATGAACCGAATAAATTCCTCCG
>ERZ779725.1928-NODE-1928-length-10653-cov-2.200038_pt1 | contig 10653 bp, 8 predicted proteins | sample MGYA00511890_ERZ779725 | MGnify/ENA primary metagenome ERZ779725 (study PRJEB29588, sample SAMEA2148549) | human gut metagenome | biome: human gut; feature: human-associated habitat; material: faeces | place: Denmark | collected 2008/2010 ...
GTGTCGATAAGCGCCAATGGAGTCTCGTTAGGCTCGGCCAAGGTAGACGAGAACGGTGATCCTATTTATACGAGCGCGGGAGAGAATACCCATCTGATCCTTGAATGGGGTGAGGGCGGAACCTTATCCGTCCGGGCAACCGTTCGTCCTTGGGGAGTAGTGGAAGAAGATATTCCGATGCATTAAAGGGTACCTCATCATATATAATTAAGAAATACGATACGAACATGAAATTATTAGCGAACATATTTTTATCCGGTTTGGCGATTCTCGCTTGTGTGAGTTGTTCTAAAGATGAGGATCCGGTTCTTCCCTTAGAAGGCGCTAAGCTGTCCGTCGCTGTCAAGGCATCCGGTACGGCTACGAAAGCCTATAACCCCAATGACGTGAATGAGTTGGAGGGTGAGGCTTATATCAATAATTTGGCTGTGGTAGTATTTAATGAGACCGGCACGGAACTGCTCGGTTATAAATGGGAGGCTCTTTCCGGGGCGGAACATTCCGCCATAATAGCCGATGTGCCGACAACGAAGGCTGTCCGGGCACGGATCATTGTCTTGGCGAACGTGCCGAGAGATTTATTATCTACCGTTTCTACCTACGATGAGTTCCAGACTCGCTTGGTAGACCTCTCCTCGCAATCGCAAACGAACCTAACGATGAGTAGTCAAGTGATCGTTACAAAATCCGCTTTATCTGAGGAAGATAACTATTTAGGATATACGGATCTTGGCGATCAGAATGTGGATGGCATCTCCGACCCGATCCTTTTGACCCGTGTAGCCGCACGTATTGATTTGGTGAATATATCCACTCGTTTTGCCGGAACGCCGTTCGCCGGACGTGAGGTGCGAATCGATGCGGTAGGCATCTACAATATGAAGACAAAGTCTTACTATTTCAGTGAGGCGGATTGGGGAGAGACAGAGGCTCCCGATGCCGTGCGAAATTCGGAAGATACCTCGTTCGAGGATCTGTTGGTAAATGATGGCACTTCGATATCCAATACGCCATTCGTTCATTATGTAATGGAAAATATGAAAAGCGACGATCACACGATGATCGCCGTAAAAGCTACCTTACGGGGAAATTCCAGTTATCAGGACCATACGAAAATCTTCACGGCGGTGATCAATGCGGGTGGCTTGCAGAACGGCTATGATCATAATTTCATCCGTCGCAACTACGTTTACCGTCTCCGTATTTATTTTGACGGCGAAAGTTTCGACAATATTCCCGTAACGCCAGACCCGGGCCCAGGTCCGGATCCGGAACCCGAGGTAGATACCAACTTGAATATAGCCGTGCAGGTAGTAGGCTGGGGCCCGGTAATGCAGCATCCGGTAATAGACTAAGTAATGGAATCATAGGGAATGAAATTTAGTATAAACAAGAAAAAACAAAAGGATATGAAACTAAGACATTTATTATTAGCCTCCTTCGCCGTATGCACTTTTGCCTCCTGCTCGGACGATAGCTCGAATGGCATCGAGATACCGGAAGAAAACTATCAGATGATAGATGCGAACGTCTCTCTTACCGCTACGGCTTTGGATGGGATACAGACAAAAGCGACAACGGAAGTAGGCAGTGGAAACGAGCAATTTATAAGGAGCCTGACCGCTTATTTATTTTATGCGGATAATGACGGTGATGCGGCTAACGATAAATTTGCGGCCATGAAAACAGTGGAGGCTTCCGGCTCTGAAAAGTTGCGAACGATTGAAGATATCGTTGTTAAAGTGAAGGCTATGGCGGCAGGTGAAGTTTCTTCTACGCAATTGAAAGTGGTAATCTTTGCGAATACAGCGCTTGATAAAATTCCTTCTACATGGGGGGATATAACGAACGGCGAGCTTTCGAATATCGTAAGTTTTGCGGATGTACATGCGTCAACTCAAGCTACTTATGTCCCGATGTTTAGCCAGATTGTCACAATCGGTGGGCTTGTGGCTGGGACGGATTACGATAATTGGGTAATAGCTAATGATCAGTCTATTAAGAATACAAAACAAGCTGATATAGGCTCCAATCATACGACAATCATTAAAAACGGCGACAAATGGACTGAGGGTGATGCTTATTATCCTGAGGAGAACTCGACTGATAATATTTCCTTAACCCGCCATGTAGCCCGGGTGCAGTTAGAGGGATTGGATTGCAATTTCACGCAGAGTTATGAAGGTGCTACATTTACATTGACAGGCGTATACGTAGCGAATGTTAGTACTAAGTCTAAATTGTATGGTGACGCTACGGCTTACTCATTGAAGCCGCCGGCCCTTTCAGCCATGGATGTGATTATATACGTGATGATTATTACTTGGTGAAGGGTACAAACAATGTCGCTCAGTTTGCCAAAGAGATCAAGGAGCAGGTTTCTATAAACATGGTAAGTAATAATCACAGTAAGAACATGAGTGGCAGTGAGGTCAATTATTCCGGACCCGCATGGCAAACGTTCTCTGATAAGACAACCTCCGGTACAAATAACAGCAGTCTTCCGGAAATGGCTCAATTTTACGTATATGAGTATAATGGAACAACACACGACATGACAAAAGATCCAGAGCCTAGCGATGCTCCTACCGGAAATATCCAAACCCTGTTGATCCTTAAAGGGACTTGGACAAATAATGGAGTGGTCAAAGAGAACCGTTATTACCGTATCCCTATTAGCGATGGTGCTGCTATAGGCGTACAACGCAATAATATATATAAGGTATATGCCACTATTACCGGCGAGGGTTCCAAGGATCCCGATACTAGCGAGTTGAACGCTTGCATCAGCTTTAGCGTAAAGGTGCAGCCTTGGACAGTCATTACGCAACATGAGGATGACGTGAATTGATTAAGTTCTTTTATATTTAAATAAACAGCGAAAGGCGGGGTTCGGAATTTCCGGGCTCCGTTTTTTTGTCCTATGATGGATGGATTTGCGCCCTGCATAGGTATCCCTATCGCCTAAGATAGCTTTAGCCACACCCTTAAAACGCTACTTCCAATATGCTAGTTTTACCCCTTAAAGTTGAAAGTTACGCCTATCGTGCCGAATAATGGATTCCTCTAATTTTGCTAGCGTAAAACAAGAGAAAAATTCAATCCATTATGAAAATAAAGAATATACTAGCATTGTTATGCTTCCTTTGCATCGGAGTGTCCTGCTCCATGGAAGACGATATTTTGAATAACGTGGATATGGGAGGCGTTGGGACGAATATCGCAAACACCGAGGCCGTTTTTGCCTTCTCTCTTTCCGGCAATAGCTCTATGACCAAGGCTGGTGAAATAACGGAAAATCCCAATGATGTTACTTCTACGGAATCTTCTATCAGTAATTGTTTTGTAGCTATTATTAAAGATGACAATGTATTGTCTTCTTATTGGTACGCAACGAGCGATTTGCAGACGAGTAGCGAGTCCTTTACTACGGATATCGAGCGCCACATGATCGTGAAAGTGCCAAGTGATAAGCCGGCACTTACGGCTTATGCGGTGGCGAACCTGACACAGACGACTGCCGATAAGTTATTGGCTTGTACAACCATAGCGGATATTCAAGATGTAGAGTTGGCAGAACATCCTAATTTTCTAGTAAAAGTAGGAGAACAACCCATTGGATCTTATAAAACAACTACTCAATTGGCTACTCACGATGACGGGAATTGTAACAAAATAACAATTCCCGTATCGCAGAGAGTTGCGGCGTTTGAACTGGCTTCCTTCAAGGTGGTAGACACGAGTAAAGAAAAGGTGGATGGTGAGTATCCGGTAGTACCGAATGTAGAGGTCGTTTCCGTACAGATGCTGAACATTAAGCTAAGCGCTAAAGTGGTAGGTGAGTATGGTAGCTCTTTTTCCGGAGTAGATGATAATATTCTGAAGCCAACCGATGTGAACCAGAGTGATCCGAAGAAAGACATTTACGGTACTTACGATAAGATCCGTTTTTATGGCTATGATAATACGGATGTAGATCGTCAGACTTTCATGAAAATAACCTATAAGGTCGATGGTGCGGTAATGGATCGTACCTATCCGATCAAGACAAAGCCGGGAGATGCGGTGAAGGTTGTTGGGGGGAATCTCTATAAGTTATCTGTGACAATAGGTAATGCCAGCGAGGATATTGATTTTGTAATTGAAGATTGGATACCGAATACCTTGAGTGTCGGTGATATTTTTGGAGAACCAGTTAAGTAAACAGGGTAAAATAAACATAACATGAAGCAGTTAAAAGATATAGTATTGACAGGATTTTTGGCGCTCTTGGCCTTTACCGCATGTACGGAAGAGAAGCTGATAGATGAGCGACCGATGGAAACAGGTACGGTTTCGATCTCTTTCTCTACTGAGGGCGTGGAGACGAAAGTGATAAATGCCGATGGTACTTATCAGTACGCTACGGCGGATGAACTTAACATAAACAATATTTTTGTCTCTATCTTCAAGAAGGTAGATAACGAGTGGAAATACTTGATTTCTAAGACCGGAACCTTAGGTGATGGCAGTTTTGTCGGGACACAAAGTTCCGGCTCCTTTAAACTGACCGGTTTGACCTTGCCGCTTAACACGGAACTGAAGGTGGTAGCTATCGTGAATCCATTGGAGGACAAGGTTGCGTCTTATGCGGAAATGGACTATGCGACATTATGTGAAGAATCCGTATCATATACATCTTTAGGGGGAACCGATTATTATACATTCGATCCTAAAACCTTGATAAAGGTCGGAGAGGGGGAGATGACATTAACGTTGACAGATGGATTGATTACGGGAGGTAAGACGGTTAGCCTAAAACAACTGGCGGCGAAGGTACATCTGGAGCTAGAGGTAGATTTGCCGGAGCTGGAAGGTTCTACGACAACGAGTGATTGGAATCTGGGAGGTTTTGCTTTGACGGAATTAACAGCCGTGCTGACTAAAGAGTTAATGAACAGTGCTTCAAATAGCAGTAATGCTGTCACCATTTATAAGTTGGATGGGAAGCTTGGTGCTGTAGGCAAAAATGGTAGAATTCCGGCGGGGGCTGTAGAAATAGCGAAGGCTATGAATGGAAATGGTTGTTCGCATGTAGGATGTAACGTGGGCACAACGATTGGCGACAAATGTGCTCATCTAACGATAACGTTAGAGGGGGGAATAACAGTTGAGAAAATAGAGACGACTCCTAAATGGCTCTTTAGCTTGAAAACAATTCAGATTCTGAATGTGAATACAGAATCAAACTTGATTATATCCGAGAACGAGAAAAATCTCTTGTCTAAATTACTTGACAGCCAACTAAAAACAATAAATAAAGCGTGCTCCACTGTAGAGGTTGTTCTTTATACGTATGAGAGAGAGAAAGTCGCCGATTTGCAGAATGCTCTGACAGTCAATCTGGTCGGTGAGTTTGCGTTGGGTGCGGATATAAAGAAATATATTTATAAGATGAAAGGAAATTTCTTGCATCCTTATTGGGAAAACGGTTCAGGATGGGGAGATGGGAGTTCGGAGTTTTATCTATATCAAGATGATTTGGAGCTTGAGGGTGAGCCTAGCTCCAGTGAGGAGATCACCTCCGGAGGTGAGGGTACGGATTACAAATACTCCATCCCAATCAACCCTGAATATAAAGCGGATGAATGCACGGACGGTTTGATCCACGGTAACTATTATCATGTGACAGGAATGTTGAAACAATCAACAGGTGAATTTAAGATATGGGTAGCTCCTTGGGCTGGGAAAGATGTTAGCGCAAACTTTAATTAAACAGTAAATAGAATATTATGAAAGCGATGAAATATATATATGCCTTGTTCTTGGGCCTGTTAATGCTAGGACTGGGTTCCTGCATGGAAGAGACGGAAGTGAATGGAGGAGAGCAGAAAGTTGATGGATTACGACTGTCCTTGAGCGTTTCCGCTAGCGACGTGATCTCTCCGCTCACGAAAGCCTCGGCTACTGATGCTAATGCTATTAGCGATTTGAATATCCTTGTGTATAATAAGGATAATAATCGTTTAGTTAAAGGATTGTATTTGACCGGTGCAGCCTTGAATGGCCTTACCGTAAATAATAACGAAGAGAATAAGGCGGTTAATTACGATATAGCTTTACAGAATGGCTCTTATCGTGTACGAGTAATTGCGAACGCAGAATCTGATTTGAGTGCGGAGCCGTTCGATGAGATAAATAACCTATCGTATGGAACGCCAGAAAATTTACCTAAGATGGTAATGAGCGCATTCGATGATAATGTATCAGTTAGCGGAGGAAAAGGTTCTGCCATCCTTTCGTTAAAGCGTATTTACGCTATGATATCCGTATCTGTGAATACTTCTGGATTGAAAGATCGTACGATCAAGCCCCTAAAAGTATCTTTGCATCAAGTACCGGCTACTGGTAAATTGTTTATGAACAACTTAATCCCGGCAAATCCGTCACCTTCAGATTATATAACGGAGGCTGATATGATCGAATTTTCCAATCCGGTAGAAAATGTTAGTTCAATGAAAGATAACAGTGTTTTCTTTATGTATGAGAATAAGCAACCGGATGGTGTCTGCTTACTGAAAGACGGACAGTATGTAGAGGCTTATAAAACCCCGGCAAGTTTAGGTAACACCCCAATAAAGGATGTCGCCACTGTGGAAACGGATAAGACTTGTTCTTATATTCGTGTGGAAGCAGAGTATTCAGAAATGGGTGCTAATGGGAAGATTGTTTATCGCTTTTTCTTAGGAGATGACGCTTTTACCAATTTTGCGGTAGAGCGAAACGCCCACTATAACGTGACGCTTAATCTTACCGGTAAGGGCGGGGTTGACGAGGCTTCTTGGCGTGTGACGAAAGATTTCAACTGGGATTTTACGGTGGATGATATTTATATCGGGTATCGGATAGGCTCTATAAGTGATATCCAAGTGAAGTTACCAACAGATCATCAGTGGTTTGATAAGTGTGAATGGAGTGTGGAAGGTTCAAATAGTAAGGATTTCCAGATTGGTGCGTATGATAAAAATACGAATACGATTCGAGTTATCACGAAGAAAACGAATATTAGTAGTAAGGATCACATAACTAATACCGTGACGATTACGGCTACAGGGAAGGATGGAAAATCAATCTCTAAAACTGTAACTGTCAATCAAGTTATCCGTTTGGTCGATCCGATAGCTTTCTATAAGAAATGGGACAACAGGGAGCTTGTCAAAGTTAAGGTGCGAGAATTTAATAAGGAGAAGAGAAAGTATGAGATATTGAATTCTATTGGCCCTTGGACAGCTACTATTACCGCCGGGGATTGGTTTACGCTATCTACAGATGACGGACAGTCTGTCGTCGGAACATCGGAGTCTGTTACAGGTACTGGAGGTGATATTGTTTTTAATTATAAACCGAATTCGAGCACAGGAAGTTCTTCCACCAATCGTTATGGCGCTATCAAGGTAACCTATCATAATAACCGTTGCGAGCATATGATTTATTTGCGTCAAGGTTATGCGGATACGCAATTGTTGGATGGTGGGGCAACTTGGTCTTTATTCAATTGTACGACAAAAGGCTCTATCACCAACGCTCCGACCCAATCTGGATATTTTTATCAAGGAGGGGCTTCAGATTCCTATTATACACCATGGGATGTGACTTATGGTAATAAGCATTTGAATTGGAAAGAAAAAACATCGGAGGACATGCGCAATGAAAAATACAAATGGGAGTATGGACAAGGTCCATGTCCGAGTGGTTATAAAGTTCCTGCGGCTAGCCATTACAGTGCTATTAAGAGTGCTACGGAGAAAAATACATTATTTACATATGGAGGATATGTGTATGATGATAGTTGTCCGGTTGAGAATACTCCTTTTGGTTGGCAGTGGGATTCAGAAGGCAATGCGGTTATAGATGAAACTATAGATTGCAATCCGGCTAAAGGGACATTAATGGTTCGTTCTACTGGAGAACCTGTCAATTTGTTCTTCTCTTATGGAAAGGCTGTTATGACTGAGCATGGGAGTGCTGCAGAGGATACAGGGATTGATGAGATTGGTATTGGGTATTTGGGTGGAGGTCGACTTCTCTATAATACAGCCCATCGATATGGGGCTTTTTATTGGTCTGGATCTGGTGACTCTCATGCTGATACGAATATGCTTTTTATAGATTTTTGGTATTCTCTGAATACCAATGTTCCTATTAATGTCGGAACATTAAATACGAATAACGGCATGTTTGTTCGTTGTGTGAGGAGTGAAAAATAAATTGATATATCTAGTTGTAGAGACGCAGCATGCTGCGTCTCTCTCTATTTAACAGAAATCAATCTGACACTTTGTATTCTTAACTCCCGGAGAATCCCTTTTTCCGTCCCGACCTACGACTTGCCTCCAAATACGCAAGAAAAAAACAGTAATTGCTTAGCATATACGTAGATGTTGAAAAATGCCCTTTCATTCTAGCTAAATTAATTCATCGTAATTCATATCAAGTAGGGTGAAAAGGGGAAAAACAGGCTTACGACTGGGGTGTAACGGTACAAGAATGCCCATTCACGACCGCTTATAACCCTATTAGCGACCGCTTACGATGCCCAACGGCACGGTAGGTGTTGCCCAACGCCACCGTATGTGTAGGCTTTTGCCTCCTAATGTGCGTTGAAAACCGTCCTTTTTTATCCTAAAACATGAATAAAGCGGCGCTCCATGTCTTTATTGTGTGGCTTTCGTTAAAAGGGAATGCCACGATATGCGTCTTATATTGATCAAAAGGATCAGATAATGTCCGTTTGGCTAACAGGTTGATCTTTGATACTAAAGTGATATGAATGGCTTATTTTATCTAAACGAGATTTTTTATTCGGAAAATAGTCCTTACCTTTACGACATAGATACGTTTTCTGAACTTCAGCCTTCCCGAGTTCCCTTCATGGCGAACGGACGTGGTTCTGGCAAACGAGCAAACAGGTAAGACTTTTGGGCGGATCCGGCTGTGATCGCCCAATCTACGGGGTTTTCCTTGGAGGAAGTGAATGACCTTGAGAACCTTATCCGCAAGGAGGAGATTAAGAATTAGAAGTGGATGATGCGGATTGATGGTGTTAATAGAATCCGAGTCTGATAAATACAGTATGACTGATAAGGGGCAGGCTTACACAAGTCTGCCCCTTGCTGTCTTTATAAAGTGTCGGTGTTCCTATCACCTTCTCGGAAATGAATAGGTGTTCTTATCAATCAAGGATAGTTGGTAGGTTTACCCTTTAAAGTTGAAACTCACACCTATCGTGCTAAGAAATGTTATAATCTATTTTTGTGATGCAAATTAAAAGTGAAAGGGATGAATAGGAGAGAACTCGTGAAAACATTGGCTGATAAATTGTCGGTTACGCAAGTGGAGGCGATGCGGTTTGTTCAAGCTTGGGAAGAGACTACGACAGAGGCTTTGGAAAGTGATGGTTCTTTGATGCTATTGGGCTTTGGGACGCTCTCCGCTTGGAAACAAACCGAACGGATCGGCAGAAATCCTAGGAATGGAGTGGCTTATATAATAAGAGCTCGTAAAAGCGTGAAGTTTAAGCCCGGTAAGTTATTACTTAAACGGTTGAATGCGAGCTCGTCGAAGTGAAGGCATTCATGAATGTATAATAAAAACGAAAAAATATTCGATATGAAGAGAATTCTTTTCCTAGTCCTGCTCTTGGTAGCTACGACAGGCGTTTACGGCCAGAAGTTCGCGGTGAAGTCGAACTTGCTCTATGATGCGACTGCTACGATCAACTTGGGCGTAGAGGTTGGCTTGGCGAAAAAGTGGTCGCTAGATCTATCCGGTAACTATAATGGATGGAAGTTTGGCGATGAGGCTCGTATGAAACATTGGCTGGTACAACCAGAAGCTCGTTATTGGTTGTGCGAGAAGTTCAACGGACATTTCTTCGGCTTGCATGCGCACTATGCGGATTACAATGTTGGAGGTCTGAAGTTCTTGAGCAAGAATATGGAGAATCATCGGTATCAAGGTAATTTGTATGGAGCCGGACTTTCTTATGGCTATCAGTGGTTGTTGAGTGACCGGTGGAGCATGGAAGCCGTGCTGGGTATTGGTTGGGCGCATCTGGATTATGATAAATATCCTTGTGCCACTTGCGGAACCGTATTGAAAAGCGATACGAAAGATTATTTCGGGGTTACGAAAGCCGCTATTTCTATTATTTATTTTATTACTTCTAACATTTTAGGTAATACTTGTTTCTTTCTTGAAACAACTCCATCTAAAACAGCAGTATTATTAAATAATTTTGTATTATATGCTTTTTCAAATATATCTTTTTTGTTTCCTAAAACAATTGCTTTTGATGATGCATTTAAAATATCTGTTACCATAAACACATAGCAATCTAAATTATTATTTACTATTTCGCTTGCAATAGCAGTTTCTAATTCATTTTGTTTTTCTAAAACACTATCTACATCTGCACTGTTAATTTGAGATATTACAAATTTTACTCCATTTTTATCAAATGGTTTTGAATCTGTATTAATTATTTGTTCTGCTGTATATCCATCTAAGTTTGTTCCTGCTTTTAACATTCTATATCCATAATCATACATATCAATTCCGGCAATATCTGATAATTTACCAGCAATGAATTTATCTTGTTCTGTAGATGTTGGT
>ERZ779725.1930-NODE-1930-length-10641-cov-2.926696_pt1 | contig 10641 bp, 7 predicted proteins | sample MGYA00511890_ERZ779725 | MGnify/ENA primary metagenome ERZ779725 (study PRJEB29588, sample SAMEA2148549) | human gut metagenome | biome: human gut; feature: human-associated habitat; material: faeces | place: Denmark | collected 2008/2010 ...
CCCCCCCGCCGATGCCGTATCGTGACCGGCAACAGCTACAACAGGAATAGCCGACAATCCGATTTCGGCCGCTACATCGTCCCGTAAGTTCCCGATTATCCGGCCCGGCATAACGACCGGAGGAAATTTTTCTACCGGAATATGCAAAGGTTCCAACAACCGTTCTTCTATCCGGCAAGTTTCGGGATTCATCAATTGGGAAGTCGACAATATAGTATATTCACACACCTCTTTTCCGGTGAGCAGATAAGAGATGGCATCGGGCATAAACAAAATGCTGCGTACTCCGTCTATATCGATACTGCCTTCGAGACGCATCGCATAAAGTTGGAACAGCGAATTGAAATTCATAAACTGTATACCGGTCAAACGATAAACCTCTTCCCGGGGAATATGTCGGAAATATTGTTCGGGAACACCCTCGGTATAAGGGTCGCGATATGCACGGGGCAACGAAACGAACGAACCGTCGGGCCGAACACAGACAAAATCGACGCCCCATGTGTCGACTCCGATAGAATCGATTGCAATCCGTCGGGAAGCCGCCATGTTCAGACCTTCTTTGATAGAATCGAACAGAGAATAAATATCCCAGTAACAACGTCCGTCAATCTCTTTAATCACATTGGGAAATCGGTTGAGAATTTCCGTCTCCAACCTTCCGGGTTTCATTTTTGCCAAAATGACACGACCGCTCGTAGCTCCCAAATCTATGGCTATACATGCAGTGTCTTTCATGTAAAAACAAGATATTTTATAATTTACGAAACAAAAATAGAATCAGAGAAATAGATTCGACTGATGTTTTTGATACAAAAACTTTCTATTTTGATATTCCGAAAAGAAATCCTATATTTGGGCTACTATGAATACGGAAGAGAAAAAATCGGATGCTTTAAAATACCTGAGAGTAAATGCTCGGGACGAAGAATGGGGTATCGTCATTACGACGGTAGGCTATCAATACGTTTCGCCGAATCATGCCTACCCGTTGTCGAAACACCCGGATAACTACAATTTCAAGAACGAAGGCAAACGCACCCTCAACGAATATCAATTGGTTTACATTACGAGAGGAGAAGGCTATTTTTCCAGCCGGTCCTGTCCGAAGACACACATAGAAGCCGGAACCATGCTGTTGCTCTTCCCGGGAGAATGGCACAAATATTACCCCGATGCCCGAACCGGCTGGGACGAACATTGGGTAGGGTTCAGAGGATTCCATATCGACAACCGGGTAAAAAGCGGCTTCTTCGCCCCATCGCACTGTCTGTTCAAAATAGGAACAGACGATAAAATCATAGACCTTTATCACGAAATCATGGACAAGGCCGAACGCGAGAAAGCAGGATTTCAACAAATCGTATCGAGTATCGTCTTACATTTGTTAGGAAGCGTGTACTACAAAGATTTGAATCGCTCGTTTAACGACGATCACATGATCGACATCATCAACAGAGCCAGAATCATGATGAAGGAAGAACAAACCGGGAACTTGTCTCCCAAAACCATTGCAGCCCGATTAGGTGTAGGATATTCTCTGTTTCGCCGGGAATTTAAACGGTATAGCGGAATTTCTCCCGGACAATATCAGCAACAACTGAAACTGGCTCGTGCCAAAGAATTACTGTCCTCGTCCAATCTCTCCATGGCAGAAATCGCATTTGAACTGAATTTCGAATGCGTGGGACAATTCTCGACCTTTTTCCGCAAAAAGGAAGGTGTGACCCCATCGGAATTTCGACGACAAAGATTCTGATTATAAGATTTTTACACATTCAACAACAGACATTCGGGTAAATAATAAGAAATTGTTCCTTATCATTTTACCTATATGATTTTGACGCTTTGACTTCAAAATTTGACGCATTGCTCTTTTGCATCTCCTCTTCCAAGTTACTTTTGTTTCCGAATCATAAATAATATTTTTATCTATGAAAAAGACATTCGCCTATGCCTTGTTGATCCTTACGGCTCTCTATTCTTGTGAAGAAGGAAAACAGGAAGAACCCGTACTTCCCGGAACGACTCCCGATGAAATCTATTTAAACGTTTCGCCTCATACACTCACTTTCGACGAAACCGACGCGTCGAAGAATATCATAACTGTCAGTACAAATACGAACTGGAAAGCAACAGTGGATAATTCGGAACTGAAAATAAACAGAACCGAAGGAACAAGCGAAGATACCTCCATATCCATTACCGAGGCTCCCGAAGGAAAGACTTGTAAACTCACGATTTCGACGATTCCCGCAAATGGAGAAAAAACGATTTCCAAAGAAGTGTCCATATCGAGAGCCGCGGCTGTCGTCACTCCCGACCGGACGATTATATATAACAACGATTTCGACAAAGAGATCGCAGTCAAAAACACATACTGGCCTTATCTCGACCAATTCGACGGCTGGAAAAATGCGAACGGAACCGGTAGCGGAGCTGAGACATACGACCAAATGAGCGTATCGGTCAGAAGCGACTGGACATCGGATTACGCCCCACCCTCCGACTACTGCCCTTACGCATCGGGGAAAAACAACATCTACTTTAACAAAGCCGGCAGCTTCGTTTCCATAAACAACATTAACATCGCTCAGGAAAAAGATTTTATCCTGCAATTCGGTAGTTCTGAAAACAAGATATTCGATTACGACGACTTGAAGGTCGAAATAGGAAACGGGACTTCATGGGTAGAAATAGACTATTCCAGAAATCTGACGAACAGTTGGGCTTTGACGACAAGCATGTTTTCCCTTCAAAACAGTTCCGGCACACTTAGTATCAGATTCACTGCCACAGGCGCCACACAAATGCGCATAGACGACATAAGATTGACCGACGGAGAACCCTCGGAACAAATCATTGTTTTCGATAACACCGTTTATCCGTTGGCAGAATTGCCTGCATACGAAAACGATGACTACGTCGTCACTCACTACGGCACGCTCGGCAGTCACAGGGTACGGAACTATACTATACTGTTCGATAAAGAGAAACACGCCGCTTTGTGGGTTGCATACCCGCTCCATTCATGTTATCGGGGAAACAGCGGAAGAACCGAGGCTTGGGCGGCAGACCCTCTCATCGAAATGTTATATCAGGCCAAAGTTTATGGAGAAACATTCTGCTATTATAAAGACTATTCACGCGGGCATCAAATACCTTCGGCCGACCGTACGGCAACCGACGAACTGAACAGCCAAACATTCTATGCCTCGAATATGACACCCCAAAACGGAGATTTCAACGGCGGGATTTGGGCTTCTCTCGAAGGGAAAATTCGAGAAAATATGTGCCAAGACACTTTATACGTAGTGACCGGTTGTTACTTTGGAAATGGATATACGACTACTTACGACGGATATTATGGAAACAACGCCGATCCAGCTTCTAAAATCTGTCCCGTACCTACCCACTATTTTAAAGTGGTATTGCGTACTCGTTCCGGGAACTCGGGAAAAGCCGTCGGTCAATGTGGCTCCGACGAGCTGAAAGCCATTGGTTTCTGGTTGGAACATCGCAACGACTACCCCCAAACATTTAGTACAGAATATTGCAAATCGGTAGAATATATAGAACAACAAACCGGGTTCACCTTCTTCCCCTCCGTACCAAAAGAAGTAAAAAAACAATGTACGCCGTCCGATTGGGTTCTCTGAAATAACCCCGGCTGAGACTGACAGCACAAAAAAGGGGAACGGACCGTCTAAACGAAATGAACACGGTCGACAAGGTTCTTGGATTTTCTCTCCAAGAACCTTTTTTATGGACAAATATATATACCCGTCAAAAAACGCCCAGAATGAAATCCCAAGCTGCGAGCCGAAAAAAACTCCCAATCATGGGCTCGTGTACAAATACCCGCAACTTCGATACGGGACAAATCGACGCCACAAGCCGTCAACTCCTCCACAGCAGCCGCCCACAAATCGATATGAAAACGCCCCGACGGATAACGATGCGCTATACGATTTACATCGAAACCCTCCGAGTCAAACGTTTGTACCACCTCATCGCCCACTTCGAAATTGTCGGGGCCGATCGACGGCCCCACCGTACCATACATATTAACCATCTCATCGATCGACCGTCGAACGATATGTCCGGCCATGCCTCGCCACCCGGCATGAACAGCAGCACAAGCCCTATGAACGGCATCGTAAAGCAAAACGGGGACACAATCGGCCGTCGACACAGCTATCGCTACGCTCGGACAATCGGTCATCACAGCATCGACACCGTCTAAACAAGCTGTTTGTTCTGGTTTAGACAACCGAATGAACTCGTCGGTTACAGACAGAACTTTCGTTCCGTGAATTTGGCGCGGAGAAATCAACGTATCGATACCTAACGAGCGACAGATCCTCTGTCGATTTGCGATAACTCTATCGGGATTATCCCCGGTGTATTCACCCATATTATCCGTAGAATACACATCACCGTGAACGACTCCGTTACGTGTCGTAACGAACGTAACGACTCCCGGCAGTGCATCGAACGAAGGAAACGAATACCACCTGCAATCCTTATTCTCGTGTAAAACCATTACCAGTCTTCTTCCTCGAAATTATCGTCGCCCGACTCGTCGCCACTTTCGTCACGTTCCAAATCCGTATCAAAGTTATCTTCCTCCTCGACCCGATGACGCTCATCGAGATTACGATGGGTCAGTGTCATCACCCGGTTTTCCTCATCGTTCAACTCACGCCACAACACATCTTTCAACTCGGTAATACCCTGTCCCGTCACCGATGAGATAAATACGACAGGCACATCGGGCAAATCGTTCTTCATCGCCTCGATCAACTCGTCGTCGAGCATATCGCACTTGGTCACGGCAAGCACCCGCTGTTTATCCTGCAAATCGGGATTGAAAGCGGTAAGTTCGCGAAGCAAAATATCATACTCTTTACGAATACTATCGGTATCCGCTGGAACCATAAACAACAATACGGCATTGCGTTCCACATGCCTGAGGAAACGCAATCCAAGCCCCTTTCCTTCGCTCGCTCCCTCTATAATTCCGGGTATATCGGCCATGACAAACGACCGATTATCTCGATAGGATACGATACCCAAATTCGGTTCGAGAGTAGTAAAAGGATAATCGGCTATTTTAGGACGAGCCGCTGAAATCGTAGATAACAATGTCGATTTACCCGCATTGGGAAATCCCACCAATCCTATATCGGCAAGCAATTTCAACTCCAAAATAACAGTGCGCTCCACGGCCGGTTCTCCGGGCTGAGCATATCTTGGGGTCTGATTGGTCGCCGATTTGAAATGCCAGTTTCCCAAACCGCCACGGCCGCCTTTCAAGAGAACTACCTCTTCGCCGTCTTGGGTAACCTCACATAAAAACTCGCCCGTATTGGCATCGAAAACCGCCGTACCACAAGGGACCTCTATGGTCTTATCTTCACCGTCTTTACCGAAACTTCTGTTCGCCCCGCCAGGTGAACCGTTACCGGCAAGTACGTGACGAGAGTATTTCAGATGCAACAGAGTCCACAAATTACGGTTAGCTCGTAAATAAACATTTCCTCCCCGACCGCCGTCACCGCCGTCAGGACCACCCTTAGGCACATATTTGGCCCGGTACAAATGCATAGCACCGGCTCCGCCCTTACCTGAACGACAAAGTATTTTCACGTAGTCTACAAAATTCGACTCTGCCATAATTGATTTATTATTTTTCTTTTGGATTAAACGATACAAAAATAGTTATTATGCAAACAACCCTAAGTGGACACATATTGCAAAAATAGCTATAATAAGTGAAATTATAAAATCCCAAGCCAAACGGAATGAAATATAGCGAGAATCGATTTTTACAGATTATAAAATAGTTAACATCGATAATACGCGGCTCTATAAGAATAATAAATATTTCTATTTTTGGACTTTTTCACTATCCGGGTTCGGAAATAGTTTCAGATTGTATTAATATTATTATCTTTGCGACATACTTATTAGATAATTTGAATTATTATGAAGAAAATTGTTACTCTTTTTGTCGCAATAGCGGCATTTTGCGGGTTCGCTTCAAAAGCAGAAGAAGCCACTACTTTCGAAGTGAACAGAATTAAGTACACCGTAACCGGGGAAAATTCGGTAGGTGTCTCGGGATTAAACGAAAATTATGAACCCGGTGAGGTAAAACTTACCGAAGTAATTATTCCTTCCACGGTCGAAAATGCGGGGAAAAACTATACCGTCACTTCGGTCGAGGAGTATGCTTTTCGGTGGACATCGGGCATCTTGAAAATAGAACTTCCCAATACCGTTACCGAGCTAAAAAATAACGCCATCTATTACAACGATGATTTGGAAGAAATCGTTTTGTCGGAAAACATTACAAAATTAGGAGAATACTCTTTGGCATCGAACCGTAAACTGAAAAGCCTTGCCATTCCCGCCGGAGTAACCGAAATTCCTCAAAGCTGTTTTGCCAGCGACGAAGGATTGACGAGCATTACTTTCGCTAGCGATTTTACATCTATCGGCAACGGCGCTTTTTACAAAGCCGGTATGGCCGAAATAACGATTCCGGGAAGTTGTAAAACAATCGGCAACAACGCCTTCCAACTCTGTCCGAACTTATCCAAAGTAACATTGGGCGAAGGGGTTGAAACGCTGAACGAAGGAGCTTTCCGCGAATGTGCAAAGCTCACGGAAATCAATCTTCCGGCAAGTCTTAAAACAATCGGACAATATGCCTTCCTCAACGATGTAATGCTCTCGTCTGTAAGAATTCCTGTTGGGGTAACCGAAATAGGAAATGCCGCTTTCTCGAATGTCGGAGTCACAGCTTTTGAAGTAGAAACCGGCAATACCGCTTGTCAAGCCATAAACGGAGTTTTGTATTCGGCAGAAGGAAATATCCTCTTGGCGTATCCTCTAAATGCGACAGCCACAGAATACACGATTGCCGACGGTTGCTTGGGTGTAGGAGAAGGAGCATTCGCTCATACCACTCTTCAAAAAGTAATCGTACCCGAAGGGATGCGAGCTTTCGATGATAACGCATTCTCCGAATCTTCTCTTGCCGAAATCAATTTTCCCGAATCTTTGGTATTATTCGGTAATCAGGCTTTTGCAAAAACCCAGCTGACAACAGTTGTTCTCCCAGAAAACATGACAAACGTATATGAGGGTACATTCGCTCAATCTACAAAACTTCAATCGTTAACGATTCCCTCTGGGATTCGCACCATTGAGTCGTATGCCTTCAATGGGTGCACTGCGCTTACCGAAATACATTGTTTAGGAGCAGAACCGGCCACACTGAACTATTACGAAGGTTATGACCACCCTTTCAATGGTATCGATGCCTCACAAGTGAAAGTCTATGTTCCGAAAGGATTTAAATCGGCCTACGAATCCTCTGAGTGGGGATACCAATTCGACAATATCATCGAATCAAATACAGGTATTTTCCTACAAGAAAGTACCAACCCGGCCAACGACGCCGAAATGGAATCGATCGGGACTATTGAAATCACTTTCCCCGAGAATGCCTCTCTTGTAGAACAATTTCCTTCGGTAAAAGTAGTTAAAGGACAAGAGCTATACGGAGAACCGGTAGAAAACGCAGGCGGTTGGATGGCATTCGCCAGTGGTAAAAAAGTAAATGTATTCCCTGCCGACGAATATCAGGAAGGTCCACAACCCATTCCTATGGAAGACGGTGTAGACTATTACGTCACCATACCGGCCGGAATAGTAAAAAATGCCGAAGGTTCTTTGAATCAGAAAATCGTCCTTCACTTCGTCGGTAAAATCGAAAGCGGCGTAGACCGGATAGAAAGTAACGACTGCTTTGTTACAAACAACAACGGTACGCTCAATGTCGTATTAGGAAACTTAACCGATTGTACGGTCGAACTGTTTAATGCTACTGGAAACCTTATCAACAGCATTAACCATGTACAAGGAACAGCGACTCTTCATGTCGAATCTAACGGACTCTATATTGTTCGTATTGTATCGGGCGACACAATAAAAACTTTCAAAATCGTAAAATAATAAATCTTTTATCAATTATCCGAAAAGGGGAGGTTGTATACCTCCCCTTTTTAATTCCCCTTATGCTATCTATTTCTTTGATAAGCTCTCCTATGGGTTTTATAGGCATCTTACAACTATACAAGCTCCCCTGTGTATAGCATAAATACAACACAAAAACAAAGGCTCATTAAAAAACTCGGGAAGCTGACAATCGCTCATTCCACGCATGGGCTTCTCGCATTGCCTTCAACAAGAAACAAGCCAAGCAGCTACCCACGCTGTATGTATACAACACCGTTTTCACGCATGTACTACACACATGTGAGCGCCTACACTTTCGCCATCTTCCTTGTTGATAAATTTTGCGAGAATTTACGCGTAGAAGATTACGTCTGTAAACGCCCTTAACATGTCTTTATCTCTATTCTGCAATAGAAAAACTGTTGCAAAAATATGATTTTTAGAGATAGCTCCTAAAAAATATAGCCGTTATGAGTCTTCTATGATTAAAAAACAAGAGAAAAGGGGTACAAAATTGTACCCCTTTTCTCTTATCTTATCGGTCTTTCAAGAAATTATAATTCCGATATAACCGACTTAATAGATTCGAAAATATCATCAACACTACCCATACCCTGTATAGCGCGATATTTTTTCTCTTTTTGATAAAAATCCTTCAACGGTTTTGTCTGATTGTGATACACATCGAGCCGCTTTTGTATCGTTTCCAAGTTGTCATCGCTACGGCCCGATACTTGTCCCCGCTTCAACAAACGGTCGATCAATTCTTCCTCCTCCACTTCAAGCCCCAAGACAACATCTACTTGGGCATTGCGTTCGGCAAGCATCCGAGTCAAGGCCTCGGCCTGAGCGATAGTCCGAGGAAAACCGTCGAATATAACCCCTTTCTTGGATTCCTCATGAGAATCGAGCACATGCGCCAAAATATCCACCATCAACTCGTCAGGAATCAACTGCCCCTTAGAAATATACGAATCGGCGGTTTTTCCCAATTCAGTACCCCGGGCTATCTGTTCACGCAATACATCTCCCGTAGAAATATGAAACAGCCCATATTCTTCGATGATTCTCTCGCTCTGAGTTCCCTTTCCCGAACCCGGAGCGCCAAAAATAACTACATTCAACATTTTACCTTATATTAACCTATTAAACCTCTTATTTCTTATTCCGACACCACATAAATATCCTTTAAATTACGCCCCTGCTCATCGTAATCGAGACCATACCCTACTATAAAAGCAGGAGGTATTTCAAGAGCTACATAATCGGGCTTCACATCACATTTCAAGGAATCGGGTTTAAACAGCAACGTGGCGACCTTTATCTCTTTCGGATTATGAGAATTCAATTGCTGCAATAACTGTTGAATGGTAAAACCCGTATCGACAATGTCTTCTCCCACAACTACCGTACGACCGGTGATATCTTGCTGTAACCCATATATTTGCTTCACCTCTCCGGTCGAGTGCATACCCTCGTATGACTTCATTCGGATAAACGATATTTCGGAATCGATAGTCATTTCACGAAAAAGATCGGCTGCAAAAACAAATGCGCCGTTCAACACACATAAAAAAAGTGGATTCTTACCGGCCAGATCTTGATTCATTTTCGAAGCGATACGTCCCACTGCCGCCGCTATTTCGTCCCGTGAAATATACGGAGTGAAAAAACGGTCTTTAATCTGAATTTTTGTGTTCATTGGTGTTATACTGAATGTTTCGCAAAGGTATAATAAATCGTAAAAACTTGGAAACGATAATCTATATTTTTACAGAATCGCCCCCCGATCATCATTCGCCCCGACAAAATATACCATTTCCTTTTTTCTCACTATATTTGCAAATAGGATGCGGTTCGGCATAGTCAAGTCGGAAATTATATTTCCGCTTGCCTTTGCACTCACCTTTCGCTATATTTGACCTTATCAAAAGACTCCATTGAGATGAAAATATTTACGACCCAGTCAACCAAACTACTCGATCGATTAACCATAGAATACGAACCGGTATCTTCCATCGATTTAATGGAACGAGCAGCCGAAGCTCTTACTTCCGAAATATGTAATACGATTTCTCCTTCCCAACGTATCTATATTTTCGCCGGACCGGGAAACAATGGAGGAGATGCATTAGCCACCGCCCGATTGTTAATTGACCGGGGATATAAACCCGTCGTATATCTTTTCAACACAATGCCTAACCATCGTTTATCGGCAGATTGTGAACAGAATCGAGAACGACTGAGGAGAACCGGTCATAACAATTTCTTTGAAATAACCAACCAATTTACACCGCCGGTTGTCAATTCCGGCGACTGCGTGATAGACGGCCTCTTCGGGGCCGGGTTGAAAGAACCCTTGACAGGAGGATTCGCATCTTTGGTACGCTACATCAATGAATCGGGGGCTTTTGTCATTTCCATCGACATTCCGTCCGGGTTATTCGGCGAATGGAATCCCGAAGCCTCAGAAGACCGTATTGTCAAAGCTCGGTTAACCCTCTCATTCCAAATGCCCAAATTGGCTTTCTTTTTTGCTGAAAACGCAAAATTTACAGGGGAAACCAAAATACTCGATATACGCCTTCACCCTCGCGCCATCGCCGAGAC
>ERZ779725.1936-NODE-1936-length-10624-cov-3.455483_pt1 | contig 10624 bp, 7 predicted proteins | sample MGYA00511890_ERZ779725 | MGnify/ENA primary metagenome ERZ779725 (study PRJEB29588, sample SAMEA2148549) | human gut metagenome | biome: human gut; feature: human-associated habitat; material: faeces | place: Denmark | collected 2008/2010 ...
ATTCGTATAGTTACACCAGACGGCATCAGAATGTGCCGCAAAGCAACAGCACGATCAACTGTGCCGTCAGAATGCGCAAGAACATCGTTAACGGATAAACTGTAGAATAGCCCACAGCAGGAGCATCCGTACTGGACGCCTGATTGGCAAAAGCCAAAGCCGGGGGATCGGTCGTGCTACCGGCTATCAACCCCATAATGGTGAAGTAGTTCAACTTGAAACGCATCCGGGCTATCACACCTATTATTAATATAGGTATCACGGTTATCAGGAAACCGGTCCACACATACGTCAGACCGTCACCGGCTACTACCGTATCCACAAAATGCTCTCCGGCTTTTATCCCCACACTGGCCAGGAACAATGCCAATCCGAACTCGCGCAACATGAAATTGGCACTCGTTGACACATACGTAACCAGACGGAACTTATAACCGAAACGACCTATCAAAATAGCCACAATCAGCGGACCTCCGGCCAAACCGAGCTTCACAGGCGTGGGCACGCCTGGGAAAGCAAACGGAATACTTCCGAATATGATACCCACCAGAATGCCGACAAAAATCGTCACCAAATTGGGATGATCCAAACGTTTCACGGAATTACCCATCAGGCTCGCCACACGGTCGACTGCATCTTCCGGCCCGACTACGACAATCTTGTCGCCCACCTGCATGCGCAAGTTACGGTCGGCAAAAAGGTTCATTCCGGAACGGGAAATGCGCGTCACATTCACCCCATAGACAGAACTGAAATGCAACTGCCCGAAAGTCTTGCCGTTCATCTTAGGTTGAGTTACCACAATGCTCTTCGATACCATCGGCATGTCCTGCATATCCCAGTCGATATATTCTTCCGGTCCGATAAAAGCACGGACAGCTTCCGCATCGTCTTCGGCACATGTAATGAACAAGTGATCGCCCAAATAAAACTTCGTATCCTTGGTCGGGATACTTACGTGACCTTCATGCAAGGCACGCGAACAAACATAATTGCGTCCCAAGAAATCACGCACTTGCAGAAGCGTCTTTTCATGCAGGGCTGTGTTCGTGACCTTCAAGGTCATTTTGTGCGGTTTGGCATGCGGATTTTCCGCCTGTTGCGCCAATATACGATCCTCTTCATCTTTCAACACAATTCCGCAGATATAACGAATAGAAATGGTTGCAGCAATAATACCTACCACTCCGAGGGGATAGGCGCAAGCATATCCCGAAGCTATCTGAGGAACTGCCTGAGCGTTGGCAAACACTTGGGTCAGAGCTTCCGTCGCGGCACCTAACCCCGGTGTATTCGTCACCGCACCGCAAAGCACACCCACCATCATCGGCAAATTGCGTGGATCGTTCGTGTCGAACACACAATAATACAGCACCAACATCACCAGGATGTTCAGTGCCACGATACCACAAGCCAACAGATTCAACGTCACACCACCTTTCTTGAAGGACTCGAAGAACCCCGGCCCCACCTGCAAGCCGATACAATACACAAACAGTATCAAACCGAAATCCTGCAAGAAATTCAACGTGGAGACAGGACCGGTAAATCCGAAATGTCCGGCCAGAATACCTGCAAACAACACGAACGTCACTCCCAATGAGATGCCGAAAAATTTAATTTTTCCCAAATAGACTCCCAAAGAAATTACCGCCGTGTACAACAAGACGATATGGGCAATGGAATTTGAATCAAACAGCAATTGCTCTAACCAATTCATCGCTTTACTTTAATTTTATAAATAAATGATTTTTTAATTCTTCCAATTCGTCGGCAAAAGTACTCAAAAAAAGGACACCAACTGAGTTTTTCCACCTTATTTTTTTGTGCTTCTACAAAAGTTTTGTTACTTTTGCTCGATTGATAAAATTCTTTTTAACAGTATAGCTATGGCAGATAGTAAAGAAAAGCTTTTCTCTGACTTCATTGCACCTACGCGACAAGAATGGCTCGACAAAATCAACGTCGACCTCAAAGGTGCGGATTATCAGAAAAAAATGGTCTGGAGAACCAATGAAGGGTTCAGCGCAGAGCCGTTTTACCGAAAAGAAGATTTGGAAGGCATGGCGCAGACCGATGCGCTTCCCGGCGAATTTCCCTACCTGAGAGGGAACAAAAAGGACAATAACCGTTGGTATGTCCGCCAAAACATCCGAGTAACCGACCCTAAAGAGGCGAACGAAAAGGCACTCGACCTTCTGAACAAGGGAGTCACATCATTAGGATTTAAAGTTCCGGCCAAAGAACTGAATGCCACGTTCATCTCCACTTTGCTGGAAGGCATTAAAGCTGATGCAGTGGAACTGAATTTCAGTACGTGTCAAGGTCATACCGTGGAATTAGCCCGTCTCCTGACGGCATACTACGATGGAAAAGGATATGACCGCACCGCATTGGTAGGTAGCATCGACTTCGACCCGATGCAGAAGATTTTGACCAAAGGTAAGGATACGACCGCCCTGCTGAACAAACTGGCGGAACTGGTCAATATTCTCGCACCCTTCCCCAAAATGCGTTGCATTTGTATCAATGCCGACACGCTTTGCAACGCCGGCGCCTATATCTATCAGGAACTGGGCTACGCCCTGGCATGGGGGAACGAATACCTCAACCTGATGGTGGAGGCCGGTATCCCGGCAGCCCTCGCCGCCAAGAAAATCAAATTCAACTTCGGCATCAGCGGTGTCTATTTCATGGAAATCGCGAAGTTCCGCGCCGCACGCATGATGTGGGCCCAGATCGTGAAGCAGTACAATCCGGTTTGTCCGCGCGAAGACTGCACCAACACGGGTGAGGATAAGTCCTGCAACTGTGCTTGTAAAATGTATGTCAATGCGACCACTTCCACTTACAACATGACGGTGTTCGACAGCTACGTGAACATGCTGCGCACGCAGACTGAAGCGATGAGTGCCGCACTGGCCAACGTGGACGCTATCGTGGTGACTCCGTTCGACGCTCCTTACGAGGTTCCGACCGATTTTGCCGAACGTATCGCCCGCAACCAGCAGTTGTTGTTGCAGGAAGAAAGCCATTTCGACAAAATAGTAGACGTGGCCGGTGGTTCATATTTCATCGAAACGCTCACCCGTTCGCTGGCAGAAGGAGCTTGGAAACTGTTCCTTGCCGTGGAAGAAGAGGGTGGATTCCTCGCAGCCGCCAAGGCTGGCAGCATCCAAAAGGCCGTGAACGACACCAACGCCAAGCGCCATGCCAACGCAGGCAAGCGTAAGGAGTTCCTACTCGGTACGAACCAATTCCCCAACTTCAACGAAAAGAGCGAAGGGAAAGCCCCGTTGGCAGCCACATGCTGTTGCCACAGCCACGGCGACAGTTGCGAAAAGCCGTTCGCCAAACTGGAAACAAGCCGTCTGGCTGCCGATTTCGAGGCATTGCGCCTACAGACGGAACAAGCCGAAAAACAGGCGGTGGGCTTCATGCTCACCATAGGCAACTTGGCCATGCGGCAGGCACGCGCCCAGTTCAGTTGTAACTTCTTGGCTTGCGCAGGCTACAAGGTGATAGACAATTTAGGTTTCCCAACCGTGGAAGAAGGCGTGGAAGCCGCCATGAAGGCAGGTGCCGACATCGTGGTGCTTTGCTCTAGCGATGACGAATACGCCGAATATGCCATCCCGGCTTTCAAAGCCGTGGACGGCCGTGCCATGTTTGTCGTGGCCGGTGCTCCGGCCTGCATGGAGGACTTGAAAGCCGCAGGTATCGAGAATTTCATCCACGTCCGTGTAGACCAACTCCAGACACTGAAAGAGTATAACGCAAAATTGGGAATCAAATGAGACAGAATTTTAAAGACATAAACATATTCTCCGGTTTCGGCCAAAAGAACGGCCAGGACTGGCAAAAAGAAAACGGTATCACCGCCAACTGGAAAACGCCCGAACAGATTGACATCCAGCCGGTGTACACCCAAGAGGATTTGGAAGGAATGGAGCATTTGGACTTTGCAGCCGGTATACCTCCGTTCCTGCGCGGCCCGTACAGCATGATGTACCCGTTCCGCCCGTGGACCATCCGCCAGTACGCCGGATTCTCCACCGCCGAGGAAAGTAACGCATTCTACCGCCGCAACTTGGCTAGCGGACAGAAAGGTTTGTCCGTGGCTTTCGACCTCCCGACACATCGTGGCTACGACCCAGACAACGAACGTGTGGTAGGCGACGTGGGCAAGGCCGGCGTGTCCATCTGTTCATTGGAGAACATGAAAGTGCTTTTCGAGGGAATCCCCTTGAACAAGATGTCCGTCTCCATGACGATGAACGGTGCCGTGCTCCCCATCCTGGCCTTTTACATCAACGCCGGACTGGAACAAGGCGCACAGTTGGAAGAAATGGCCGGAACCATCCAGAACGACATCCTGAAAGAATTCATGGTGCGCAACACCTATATTTATCCACCCGCCTTCTCAATGAAGATTATTGCCGACATCTTTGAGTACACTTCACAGAAGATGCCTAAGTTCAACTCCATTTCCATTTCCGGTTACCACATGCAGGAAGCCGGTGCCACGGCGGACATCGAGCTGGCCTACACATTGGCCGACGGTATGGACTACCTGCGCGCCGGAGTGAACGCCGGAATCGACATCGACGCATTCGCGCCTCGTTTGTCTTTCTTTTGGGCCATTGGCATGAACCATTTCATGGAGATTGCCAAGATGCGTGCGGCACGTTTGCTGTGGGCAAAAATCGTGAAAAGCTTTGGTGCGAAAAACCCGAAATCCATGGCGTTGCGTACCCACTCGCAGACTTCCGGTTGGTCGCTTACGGAACAGGACCCGTTCAACAACGTGGGACGTACGTGTATCGAGGCCATGGCAGCCGTTTTGGGGCACACCCAGTCGTTGCATACCAACTCGTTGGACGAAGCCATCGCCCTGCCGACGGATTTCTCAGCCCGTATCGCACGTAACACGCAGATATACATCCAGAACGAGACCCAAGTGTGCAAGCACATTGACCCGTGGGCTGGTTCTTACTATGTGGAAACCCTGACGAACGAACTCGTCCACAAGGCTTGGGAACACATTCAGGAAATCGAGAAACTGGGCGGTATGGCCAAAGCCATCGAAACCGGTCTGCCCAAGATGCGTATCGAAGAGGCCGCAGCCCGTACGCAGGCTCGTATCGACTCCGGCGCACAGACCATCGTGGGTGTGAACAAATACCGTTTGGACCACGAAGATCCTATCGACATTCTCGAAGTGGACAACACTGCCGTCCGCCTGCAACAGGAAGAAAACCTGAAGAAACTGAAAGCCGGACGGAACGAGGAAGAGGTGAAAAAGGCATTGGCCGCCATCACCGAATGCGTACGCGAGTTCAACGAAGGCAAGAAGAGCGAACACAACCTGCTCGACCTAGCCGTAAAGGCAGCCAGCGTACGTGCCACGTTAGGAGAGATTTCAGATGCTTGCGAGGCTATCGTAGGCCGATATAAAGCCGTAATCAGAACTATTTCACAAGTGTATTCATCAGAAAGCAAAGCAGACGCCGACTTCGCCGAAGCATGCGAGTTGACGGAAGAGTTCGCCCGGCAGGAAGGCCGCCGGCCGCGTATCATGATTGCCAAAATGGGGCAGGACGGGCACGACCGTGGAGCCAAGGTTTGTGCCACGGGTTATGCCGACTGCGGTTTCGATGTCGACATGGGACCGTTGTTCCAGACACCGGCCGAAGCTGCACGCCAAGCCGTAGAGAACGACGTGAACATCATGGGCGTAAGTTCGCTGGCAGCCGGACACAAGACCCTCATCCCGCAAGTCATCGAAGAGTTGAAGCGGTTGGGACGCGAGGACATCATGGTCATCGCGGGCGGTGTCATCCCGGCACAAGACTACGATTTCCTGTACAAAGCAGGCGTAGCGGCCATCTTCGGTCCCGGAACCTCCGTAGCCAAAGCAGCCTGTGAAATGATGAAAATCCTTTTGGACAAAGAATAAGGACCGGACAAGGTTCCTATCCCAAACTATCAAGTAGGAGGAAAGCAAGGTGAAGCTTTTCTCCTACTTTCGTTTTCCCGCCTTTTAAAAAGCCGGTCTGCCGGTTTCCTTTTCAGGAAACGCAAAAACTACCTTCCCGATTTTATACCTAATTTATCCTTATCTTTATAAATTTCTACGCGGTATCCTCTCTCCAACATATTCAACAACACTTCATAAAAAGCTTCTTTATACCCTTTCTGTTTCAGCTTTTCTCTCAACAGTGACAGTTCATGTTCCAAAACAAGGTTTCTTTGTTCCAGTCCTGAAAGCGGACGCTTCTTCCGGAACATGAGGGCAGCCACATTTCCGTCTGCATCCCGCGCACCGTATTTCTCCAACCATCTGCTCACCGTGCTCTCCCCCTGTATTCCATACTTCCGTGAAATGGCATTCATACTGATGTGGGAAGTCTCCAGTTCTCGTACTACACGAAGTTTAAAGTCTAGCGTATAATCTTTCTGCGTACGCTTGACATGTTTTTCTTCAACATCCTCTTTTCCCATAAACTGCATTGAATAAAAAAACCGCCATGAAAGGTCTCCCGACAAACACCCTCTTTTTATCGGAAACCAACCAACCTTTTCCTTTCACGGCGGTCGCAAAACGTCCAAAAGTCAAATTATTCGGCTATGCAAATAGATACGCGGTTCTTTTCAACCTCTGTAAAAGGCTGTACGGTATCTCCTTTATGTTCCACTCGTATCCTGCCCGCATCTATCTTTTTGACCTGTAAGGCCTTCGACACGGCCTGAGCGCGTTTCAGCGAAAGTGCATCATTGATTTTAGGAGTGCCTGTAGCTTTGTCGGCATATCCGCAAATCACGACCTTCGCTTGTGGGTTGGCGGTGAGATAAGCGGCCAGACGTTCTATTTTAGCTTCCTCAGACGCACGGATTACGGCTGAATTAAGTTTGAAGAACACATTCTCCTGCAATTTTTCCACTTTGGCTTTCTCCACTACCGGTTCGGCCTTCTTCGGAGTCACCGGTTCGCGCTTTTCCGGTATCACGGGTGGAGCCACCGGCTCGGGAGCTTCTTCGACCACCTTCTTGTGTGTCTTGCCCAACTTGATGACCAAGCCTCCTAACGCGTTGAACACCCAGTCCGGATTGCCCGCCTTCTTGGAGTTGTACTTGTCGCCCAACACGTTGGCATTGACCTCAAGGTTAAAATAAACTCTCCCGCCCAAGCGAATGTTAGCTCCTATACCGCCGCGACCTACCGGATTGAACTGGCGGTCACGCCATAAATATTCCAACGTATGCCCACCGTCATTGACGCTTCGTCGTTGCCGAACGCGCCGTTCAGTCCTACCCCCAGGAACAAATAAGGATTCACCACCCGTTTATAATTATACTTGAAACAGTTGGCCAGGTCCACCACCACGTCAATGTCTCCTTGCAGGTAATTATACTTATATACTTGGAGAGGATTCACCCACACTCCTTTGGATTCATAACCGGACACACCGGCACGCAGTCCCCACACCGGGGTAAAATAGTAACTGCCATGCACCCCCACAGCCGGAGATACCAAGTCGCCAAACCCGGCCTCACCCAAGGTGTAAGCCGCACCGCCTTGCAGTTGCAGGCTACCATGCCGGTGGAACTGTATCTCTTCACCCTTGGACTGCGCAGATACCGCATGCGACATCAACAGGCATGCGCACACGAACATTAAATTCTTTTTCTTCATAGTCATTCTTTTTTTATATTAAACATCCTTCATCCGACTAACGGCCTAACGACTTGTCCCCATATTCCGTATTGGTCAGGCAAAGCACCCAATTACCAAGATAAAACACCGGTTTGAAGAATATCTTGGTCGTGACAGGAGGTATGCCGTCTCCCGCTTCGCGGATAATCACATTGCATTGCACCTCATTCGCATAATATTCACTGAACTTCATGTATGCAATCTCGTAACCTGCCATCGGTATGGATTCGAGCATGGCCCGTACTTCCGCCATCTCTTCGTTGTTTAGCGAAACCGGTGTACCGTCTTCTGTCTGGTCGTTACGATATAGCATAAGAATGGCTTCGTCCGTCTGCTTGTTTTTCACATACGTGAAGAACTGGTCTATAAGCTCCTTGACGGCTATTGTATCTTTCGCCTCCAGCGTCTGCTCGAATTCCGTTTGCGTTTGTTCTTCGCTACTTTTCTTGTTCTTATCCGCACAGGCTGACACCGAGCATATTATGATTCCCATCCATAAGGGGAACAGCAAATGATGAATTTTCATCTTACAATCTAAATTACTTTTACTTAAAATGAAAAGGAGGGCAGGTTTCAACCACCTGCCCTCCTTCCTAAATCCCCATGCTAAATGCTACGCATATTAGCGGTTGAGAGAACGTTTACCCGGGGCATTGTTCACATGCAAGGTAACAGTCTCTGTGAGCTCACCCCACAAGTAAGTCACCTTGAACGTCATCCGCACATTGAACGAGTTCGCACGGCTCATGTTCACCTGTGTCAGGGTTACAGAACCCATGTTGTCCAAACTGATGCTACCAGTCGGTTCAGCGTAGCTAATCGTAAACACATTGTTATCCACAGCACCCCAATTACCAGAATAGTCAGTCTCTGTGCCAATAAGCTCTATACGAGACACTCCGTAGAAGTCCCAGAACGTCTTGGTCTTGTTACTGTAGTCGTAGAACTCTTTCGGGTCGTAACCGTTGAAGTCCTCGAAGGTGAGCGACAACTTCTGCGTCAAAGTGTTCCATTGGTTCAGCGTCATCTCGGCAATGCTACCTCCTTTGAGGAAGATCGGCTTGATGACCTTCACATTGAACTTGTTGTTGTTAAAGGTAATCAAATCCTTTGCCGGCTCACAAGTGGCTTCGTCAACCAATACCGTGAACGTCAAAGCATCAGCCAAAGATTCTTCATAAATGTTGATGATAGCTTTCACAACATCATCGCTACCCATTGTGATTTCACCGTCAGTAGGTTCTATCGTGGCCAACGTTACACCACCTGTAGTAGAGATTGTACGACCATCAGCAGACACTTGAATATTGTAAGTGGTATTTCCTACAATGTAGCTCCGCTTACTCTGCTCATTAGTCGGAGCAAACTTATATTCCACAGTCACAGCATCAGCCAAAGCTCCATAAGTACCCTTGATAGCATCCTTGATGATGTCTACCGGTTGCTTGTTGAACGTGTTCGCTACAACCATGTGCTCGTATTCACAAGTCGCAGACGGATCGGTAGCTTTACCCACTTGGATTTGCAATTCCTTAAAGCCTTCATCACGTGAGTTTTCTGCATGCCAATCGGCACGTTTCTTGTGGTTGTAGCTGTCCTCGATAGCGGCTTCTGGCTTATCATTCACCACGCTCGGTGCCCACGTCAACTTCACGAATACAGGCTTGTGGGAAGAAACCGTGCTCTTCGGAGTAAACTTAACCCAAGTAGAGACAGCATCCAGATTTTGTCTGTCTTCCGAGAACAACATATAGGCTTGCTGGTTACCCACGCTCCACTTCAGCACGTTCGTTTCGTGCGCCTGGTCGTCGTTAGTGTTGACAATCTTACCGATTTGCGGATTCCTCACAGCCTCATCCTTCGGTTCGCTGAATTGCTTGCAAGTCACGCCGTCGCTGTTGAGTTCAAGCGCATAATTTGCTTCAAACTCTTCCTTGCTCATGTTCAACTGACCCAGAATCTTATTCTCGACTTCTACCCATGTAACGGCTCTTACGTTATCCAATATCGGAGCATCACCACAGTTTACTGTATAACCATTGGTGATTGGCGCAATGTCGTCCACGGTTACAGGACCCACGATTACATCCGTAATCTCCACTAAGATATAACCAACTTCTGCAATCTGGTTATTCGTATTCTCATCCATCAACGTTACGCGAAGCAACGGCGTACGACCGATAATGTTGCGGTTTCCGGCAGGGCTTCCGTCTACTCCGTGTACGTTCAGGATATGGCCGTCTACGATAGTGGCATGTTCGCTTTCACTCGTCTTGTCCGCATCATTGGCCTTGTAACCGATCAACTCATACACCAGTTTGAATTTCTTTTCATTGATCTTCTCCTGGTCGCCCCATACCTGATCGGTATTCGCATCATTTACTACATAATGCACGTTAATCCACTCATTGAGGTCAAGGCCTGTAGTTTCAGAGTCAGCATACGGGTCTTTGTTCTCGTATGTAATTTGCAGGCGATTGTTAGAGGTAATGGCTTCGGCAGCCGTAGCAGCCAAATGGTTCTCTATCTTCTCCTCCATATTGCCTCTCGCCGTCACCTTGTTGATGGCAAAGTCCGTAATCTTATACTGCTTCAAGGCTGCGTAGTCGGAAGTGATAAGCGTATCCCCGTTCTCTGTAGAATAAGTGTAACGGAGGGCAGCCACATCCACCTTGCCGTCGCCCGCAGCCGGAATCTTCTCGATATCGTTGGCATTCTTCATGCTGAAGTAGACATTGAGCATACCGGTCTCCTCTTTGTCAAGTTCCACGCTGTCCACAGAAATATCGTTCCTGCCCACCGAACGCGTGTAAGAAGCATTATTGACCACGTAGGAGAAATGTTCCTTGTCCGTGCTGATGGCCGCATTCGAAGGATTCAAGTGGTAGGAAGCCTTCACGAACGGCA
>ERZ779725.1938-NODE-1938-length-10622-cov-5.829469_pt1 | contig 10622 bp, 9 predicted proteins | sample MGYA00511890_ERZ779725 | MGnify/ENA primary metagenome ERZ779725 (study PRJEB29588, sample SAMEA2148549) | human gut metagenome | biome: human gut; feature: human-associated habitat; material: faeces | place: Denmark | collected 2008/2010 ...
TAAGTCCGCTTTTGAGCAACATCATGCTCAACGAGTTGGACAAGGAACTCACAAGAAGATCACCACCAACCGGCCGAGTGGCGTCGTGGTTCACTACAACCACAAACCTTACCTCTACTCTCACGGATACTACTATTGCCAGCAGAACGGCAGGTACGTGAAGGTGAGACCATCCATACGAATGCCGGGGCTGAATCTTTCAATGCCAAAGTCAAGGCTTTCAGAAGTCAGTTCAGGGGAGTGACTGATATTCCTTTCTTTTTGTTCAGACTGGCTAAACTGTGCGCGTTATACGGGAACGGGCGAGATGAACGCAACCGGGTTTTCGGACTGATCCAGAATTGTCGCGATACTGGGAGCCTGAGCCGTAAAACAGCATCTTAGAGTCAGTCTGCGGAGCGGAAGAAGTACAGAAAAGCCCTCCCTGAGCGTATTGCTCGGGGAGGGCTTTTCTTATTGGTTGTTTAATGACGGAACGTCAGTTCTGACCCTCTTTCATCTTGCTTGCGATTGCCATTTGCATCTTTGACTTGTCAGAAGAGTGCTTAAGCACCTCCGCGTCGATGTAGAAAACAACCTCTTCGGCCATGTTCGTGATGTGGTCGCCGGTGCGCTCGAGGCGCAGGAACACGCTCTTGAAGTCAATGCAGAACGCCACTTTGTCGGGATGTTCCTTTGCATACTCGGTCAGAACGTCCGTAACGCCACTGTTGATCTCGTCGAGCAGGTTGTCCTTCTCAAACAGACTGTTGGCCATCGAGAGGTCTTCCTTCTCCAGAGCGAGCCTTGACGTGACGAGCATATCGAGCACTCCGTCGGTCATTTCCTGGAATCTGATGCGCTTGAGAAGCTCCGGATCAATCGGCTCACCGTTCTGACGGATGATGAAACGGGCGATGTTCTCAGCGAAATCTCCTATGCGCTCGAGGTCCGTATTAATCTTCAGCATGGCCAGAGCGAAGCGCATGTCGATGGCGACAGGATTGTAGAGGACGAGAAAATCCTCCACGTCGCAGTCGAGTTTGAGCTCGGAGGCGTTCACGCGCTTCTCCCTTATGAGCACGTCCCATGCTTTTTCTTTGTCAGAAGTGGGGATGGACTCGCACACGGCCTTTACCTGTTCGTAGACAAGAGTCCACATGTCGAGCACTTCCTTGCGTATTTTTACAAGTTCTTCATCTACAAATTTTACCATAGCTTATGTATTTCTCTTTAATTATCCGAAACGTCCTGTAATATAATTCTGAGTCTCTTCCTTGGCCGGATTGGTGAAAATCTTGGTCGTCTGGTCGAATTCGATGAGCTGACCGAGGTAGAAGAAAGCCGTCTTGTCGCTCACACGGGTTGCCTGTTGCATGTTGTGCGTGACAATGATGATGGTGTAATCTTTCTTGATCTCGTGTATCAGCTCCTCCACTTTGGCCGTAGAGATGGGATCGAGAGCCGATGCAGGCTCGTCCATCAGCAGTACCGAAGGCGATACGGCCATGGCTCTGGCGATGCACAGACGCTGCTGCTGGCCGCCGGAGAGGGCATATGCCGACTTCTTAAGTTTGTCCTTGACCTCGTCCCAAAGGGCTGCGCCGCGCAGAGTTTCCTCAACCCGCTCTGCAATAAAGGCCTCGTCCTTGACTCCGTTGACGCGAAGGCCGTAGGCAACGTTCTCGTAAATGCTCTTGGGAAACGGGTTAGGACGCTGGAAAACCATGCCCACGTTCTTGCGGAGCTCGTCAACATTGACCGAGCGATCATAGATATTGTTGCCGTCAATGTTTATTTTTCCCTCCAGACGGGTCTCAGGTATGAGGTCGTTCATGCGGTTGAAAAGTCTCAGGAAAGTGGATTTTCCACATCCGGACGGACCGATGAAAGCCACCACTTCATGCTCTTCTATTGTCATGTTAATGTCCTTAAGGGCATGGAATGACCCGTAATAGAAATCAACATGCTGTGCTTCAATCTTGCTCATATTTTATTTTGTCTTTTTATTAGTTCGTTTTCAGTTTGCTTTGGAAGTAGTTGCGCAGTGCGTTTGCAAGCAGGTTGACAAACAGGATGATGATTACAAGCACGAGAGCCGTGCCGTAAGCGATAGGTATCTGCTTGTCCATGTCGGTTCCACTCGTGGCGAGCACGTACAGATGATAGGGCAAAGCCATGCACTGATCGAACACGCTTTCGGGCAGTTGGGGCAGGAAGTAGGCTGCGCAAGTGAACAGAATCGGGGCTGTTTCGCCCGATACGCGACCCAGAGCGAGGATCAGTCCGGTGATGATATTGGGCATTCCCATCGGCAGAATGACGTGCCATATTGTCTGAAGCTTGGTTGCTCCGAGTGCAAGACTGCCTTCGCGGAAACTGTCCGGAATGGCTTTCAGTGCCTCTTCAGTGGTACGGATGACGAGCGGAAGTGCCAGAAGGCCCAATGTGAGGGAGCCTGCGAGGATGCTGTCGCCGAATCCGAAGAAGTTGACGAACAGCGACATGCCGAACAGTCCGAACACTATGGACGGAATACCTGCAAGGTTGTTGGTCATCATACGGATGAACTTGACGATCTTTCCGTTGGATGCGAACTCGTTCATGTAAATTCCGCTCATGATGCCAAGCGGGAAAGCGAACAGCGCGCTGCCCACCATGAGATAGAAAGTGCCGACGATTGCAGGCCAGATACCGCCGCCTTTCATTCCGTCTGAGGGCGGAGTGGTGATGAAATCCCAGTTAAGTACCCTAACACCTTTTATTATTATGAACGCCAGAATGATGAAAAGTATTGTCACAATGACGCCGCTCAAGATTCTGAAAGTGGTGAAAGCCACGTTCTCTGCGAGCATCTTGCGGGCGTGATTGCCTTTCGATAATGCGTTATTTTCCATTGTTATTTGTTTTTAGAGGAAATGTATTCCACGCTGGAATTGATGATCAGAGTGATAAAGAACAGCACTACGCCGAGGAGGAATAGCGACTGGTAGTGCGGGCCTCCTGCCGGAGCTTCGCCCAGTTCGGCCGCGATAGTGGCGGGGATGGTGCGCAGCGGGTCAGTGATTGACAGCGGAATGACTGCCGCGTTGCCGGTTACCATGAGCACGGCCATGGTCTCTCCGAACGCACGACCGATGCCAAGAACCACTGCCGAAGTGATTCCCGAGATGGAATAAGGCATCACAACTTTATATATTGTCTGCCATTTGGATGCTCCGAGGGCAAGACTTGCCTCACGCTGGGAGCGCGGACAGTTCTGCATGGCGTCCTGGCTGACGGTGATGATTGTGGGCAGTGCCATGATGGCAAGTACTATGGCACCGGCCAGTCCGCTCTCACCGACGGGCAGACCGAAAACATCCTGAAGCAGCGGAACGACAACAATAAGTCCGAAGAAGCCGTAAACGACCGAGGGAATGCCGTTGAGCAGCTCGATGATAGGCTTGAGAACGGCCCGCATTTTCTGCGAAGAGACCTCCGACATATATATTGCCACGGAGAGGCCGAACGGCAAAGCGAAGATTATTGCGAACACTGTGACCCACACGGTGCCGAGGATCAGCGGCAGAAAACCGAACTGGGCGGCCGGCGTCGCCGTGGGGAACCACTCGTCGCCGGCAAAGACTTCGCCAACGGAAATGGTGTGGTCTTTGAGCTTCTTGCCCGTGAAGCCGTTACCGCCGGCAAACTCTGTGGGCATGAAAGCCACTATTCCGGGATGCTTCTCCACAAGATCGTTAATACAGGACGTGGCGTTCTCGTAGTTCGGACCTAGCTGTTCTTCGGTGAAGAACTTCTGCATGTCTTCAAATCTGAACACCATGATAGGCTCGTTCTTGCCTCCCACGTCTTTCCAATTAGTCACATCTTCGTCGAAGACTTCCTTGATTTGCTTGGCGTCAAGCTCGTTCACGGGGTTGCTCTTGTTGACAACGAGCGTGTAACCCTCCTCTATTGTCTTCTGAGAGAAGAGCCCCAAGCCTTCCGAGAACAGGAAAACCACGATCAGCAATATCACCACGCTGGTGAGAAAGCCGCTGCACGTGATTATTCCGCTGATGATTTTCTCTAATACTTTTTTCATCGTTGCAGTGTCATTTTTATTCTTTCGCAGGCAAAAGTAGACTTTCCAAATGAACAAAGGGTGACACGGAGGTTACATTTATGTTACATAAGCGGGGGCAACGGAGTTGTAACTGCAATGTAATATGTGCGTATAGAGACCGTAATATATTAGTTGTTATTTCGCGACGGAAATAATAAAACAATGACAAACATGACGTTCAGAAACATGAAACTTAGCAGATTACTCGCCGCCGCAGTAGCCGCGGCAGTTTTTGTGCCGTCGATGGCGCAGAAGATCAAGGGCAGTGACACGGTGCTGCCGGTGTCGCAGGAGGCCGCCGAGACATATATGAATCAGCATCCGGGCGCGCGCGTGACCGTGACAGGCGGCGGTTCGGGCGTGGGCATATCGGCCTTGCTCGACGGAACGACGGACATCGCCATGGCATCGCGTTCGATCAAGTTCAGCGAAAAGATGAAACTGAAGAAGAGCGGCAAGCAGCTGCGCGAGGCAGTGGTGGCCTACGACGCACTGGCTGTGGTCGTTAATCCCGAGAATCCGGTGTCGAACCTAACGCGCCAACAGCTTGAAGACATATTCAGAGGCAAGATAACGAACTGGAATCAGGTGCGCGACCACGTCACGGGAAAGCGCGGCGAGGACTTGAAAATCATCGTTTACTCGCGCGAGACGTCGTCGGGAACATACGAGTTCTTCAAGACGAGCGTTCTGCATGAGAAGAACTATATGGCCGGAGTGCTTTCAATGCCCGCCACGGGAGCCGTTATCCAGTCGGTGAGCCAGACCCGCGGTGCCATCGGATATGTGGGAATGGCCTACATTAACAAGCGTGTTAAGGCGATAAAGGTGTCTTACGACGGCAAGAACTTCGTTTATCCGAGCATGGCAACGGGCCGGAATCACACTTATCCGATTATCCGTGAGCTTTACTATTACTACACGGCGGACAAGGGTAAGGCGGTTAAGCCGTTCATAAACTACCTGCTTTCCGACGCCGGACAGAAGATTGTGATGAAGAGCGGCTACGTTCCGGTGCGCTGACGCCGGCCATCCGGCATAATCATACAGTTCCCGTTAGAGACTGCTCTGTGCTGTCTTTAACGGGAACTGTCGTTTTTTCACCTTTCATCTCCGCCTGTCTTGTCTGTTGCATAATACTCTTTAACGATTCATAAGATGATTGTTAAAAGTCAGATGATGTAGTTTTCACTTTTATGAGCATAAGGCTTTTAACTGTCTTAAATTTCAAGTGGCGATTTCGGATGCAATCGTAAGCAAAACAGAACAATGTGCTTACAGTTTTTTGAAGTATTGAGCTGTGGAATAAGAAACGCCATTTTGGTGTACCAAAATGGCCTTTTTGCCTTGCAAAAAACGCCATTCGGGACGCCCAAAAACGCGAGTTACGATTGTAAAACAGGAGGTTTCGGAAAGCGGAAAAATAATTGTTAAATTCTAAAGGATATTTAACAGTTCACGTGCCCGTGTCATTTGCTTTATTCATCGATTGCGCGCGGCATACCGTCGGCGGCCGTTATACCTTATTATATATGTCACCCTGAGGTTTTGCAAGGCGTCTTGTCTGGATCTTTCCGCATCCTTGCACCTGTCGGTTAATGGGCCGTAAAGGCTTAATCGGCGTCAAACCTGGCGGCAGTCCGATGCCGGTTTTCTGCTCGTTTCCTGCCGTCAGCCAATTTGAGCGGGGCAGGGTAGGCGGCTGTCTGTTATGTCCGGGTTAGGCAAAGCAGGCGTAAGGACATTCCGCTGTCTGACTTTGAAGTAGTTCAGGGCATGACATTACTGTGACATTTGCGATTGCCAACACTCAATGCCTGCAACAAAGATTGCCGTTCTGTCTCTGACAAAGACTGGGCGGCTGACAATATTTCATTATATGTCATGATAACCTCCTTTTAAAAAGATATATGCAATTAATATGCCACTTTACAACGCCTTGTTAAACTAGGGACTGTCGTTTAATTCCGTCATTATGAGTCAACCGGCAGACAGTTCCTGTATTTTTTACCGATCGAGCTCATCTTTTTATATCTTCGGCTTCGTCTCGGAGCCAGTTTTTTCATTTTTGGACACAACAGGAGCCAATCCTCCTGTAAAGATCACGTTTCACGCATGAAACATCAGGCTGTCTGAACCTTTTCGGAGGCTTCTCTCCGGACCAGTTGAACTACATTCGCCGTGTGGATGCCGAAGAAGATGTACAGTATCTCGGTCAGCCTCGTTCTCGCCTTGATGCGTTTCAGGCCGTAGTGTTCCTTCTGCGTCCCGAACGATCCTTCCATTCTCGTTGCCCTCACCCTCGCCAGCTCGTTGCGTATGATGTCGTTCTCTTTTTTCTTTTCCAGGGACGGACGACCCCGCTTCACGAATGATGTATGTATCCCTCTCTCCTTGCAGTACTCCCTGTTGGCGCAGCCGGAGTAGCCCGCGTCTCCTCCGACCTTCCTTGCGTCCACACCGAAGAGCTTCCGGTGCATCTTCAGGCAGTGCGGAAGTCTGGTCCCCTCGCTGAAGGCATTGAATGACAGCTTCTCGATGAACGAGAGCCCGTCAACCAAGATGTTGTTGCACTTGGCCCCGAACTCTACGCCCTTCATTTCCTTGCCCCTCACTATCGGCCTCACATACGGCTTGCTGACGCTCACTATCCTGTCCCTGACACTCTCGCGCGGGTCATTATTCTCAAAGTGGTGCTTCTGCTGGCGGTACATCCTTGTGATGATTTTAAGGTCACTCTTCTGTCTGACCGTCAGCAGGCTGTCCGTCTGCGTGTTCTCCCTCTCCAGTCTGCGTGTCTCCTTCAGTATCTTCCCTAAAAGGTTGAGCAGACGTCTGGTCAGCTTCCCGGTCTGGACCTTCGCATGCCTGCGCTGTTTCCTGTACGACAGGTTGGCCTTCTCCACGTCTGCGTACTTCGTCCTCGGGCGGTGAACGTTCTGCTTTGAACTCAGAGTGCACATGATCACATATGCCTTCTCTATCCCTTCCCACAGAAGCTTCGTGTCCGTAGGATAGCGCATCCCGCTCTCGTAGCAGGTCGCATCGGTATACATCGTGTCAAGGTCCTTCATGTACGGCTTCCAGGCACCGGCCAGTATCTCCTGCTGATGTTGGATCCTCAGCCCGGAGGCAAGTTCTAAAAACACGTCATCCAGAAGCTTGTAGTTCGTCAGAGGATGCGTCGGGAATATCCTCACACCGCAGAACAGCTGGTAGTGGATGTTGCCGTTCAGCTGCTCCATCAGCTTCGGGCTGCTCAGCCCTGTGTACATCTTCAGGAACATCAGCGCCACCTTGCCCTCAGGCGTGAAGTAAGGACGGCGGCCCCGCCCCGGTCTCATACTCCTTATCAGTCCCAGGTTCTCTGCCATTTCATGAAGCGGCAACTTCTTCTTGATTCTTCCCAGTTCACTATTCTCGAACGTCTGTCTATACAAATCATAAAAATTATACTCTGTGAACGGAAGATCCGGTGATATTTCTGAGAAATTTTGTACCTTTGCCATGCAGATTTATTTTTGCGATACCTCCAAATTCGGCTTTTCTAGGGCGATTGGAGGTATTCTTTTTACCTACACAAAGGTACAAATTTTCTATCACATTAAGTAACTAATCAAAATTAAGCAGCATTATGTTTAAGTTTAATTCCCAAAGTATCCCCGACAGCCGCCAATGCCCTATTGACGGTATAAAAGAGGTTGTCGCTACTCGCATAATCCTGCGGTCTGATCCATTTGGTTTTCATTATCCTCCACAATGTTTCCGCAAGGTTCAGGTGCGGGGAATACGGCGGAAGATAAAAGAGGAAAAGCCCACGTTTCTCCCACAATGTCCTCAGTTCTCGTACCTTCTTGTTTCGATGTACGCTCGCATTGTCAAGCACGATGAACGTGTCTTTCTTAATGCTCAAGGAAAAGGCGTCGAGGTATTCAACGACCTTGTCCGCGTCAATGCTTTCAGTCGTGGTGAACCCATGATAGCGGTTGTTCCGGTCTATCATGCCGAAGATGTTGACCCTTTGTGCCTTTTGGGATGGGACATACACGTCTTCGTCACGGAATTGCCAGCCGTAAGGCACATAGCCTTCGGTGCATACGTGACTCTCATCGGCGTAATAAAGGTCTATCTTGCCGTCCATGTTCAGTTGTTCAAGTTCTTGCAACTTCTCGGTCTTATACGCATAGAGTTGCGGCGAGGGTACTCCCCTTGGGCGTTTTCTTATTCGCTTATATCTTGTGCCAATGCTGATAAAAAACGCTTGAATGTCTGGTCGCTCGCTTCCTTGCCCGTGGCTTTCTGCCAAGCTTCGCGGGCTTTGCTGACGCTCTGCCTGTCCTGTTCTATGGCTTTGCGGACAACTTCCTCGTCCGTGCAGTCCATGATAGGTTTGCGACCACGCCCGGGGCGGGTATGCAAGCCGCTGATGCCTTCCTGCATGAAACGTTTCACCCAAAAGTTGACGGATACATGCGACATCTCCGTCTGCAAACCTACTTGCTTGCTTGAAAGCCCTGACGATTTGAGCAATACGGCACGGCAACGCATGCGGAAGCAATGGCTGAGTCCCTGACGGAAACCTGTTTCCAACGCCAAGCGTTCGGAGTCCTTTAATATGATTGATTTGACTTTGCCCATAAGTGTATCTTTGAGGTTTATGAGGCAAAGGTATCAAATCTATATGATATAAACTAATTATGAACATCTACTTAATATTCCATTTATAATCAAAAACGACTCCGTTTACAGGTATCTGAACCTCCATAGTTACTCCTCTTTGTTTCTTTACGAACATATATCCAACAATGCCTTCACCAGGATGAATGGTGTTCTTTTTCAAATACCCCTCGTCTCTAATTTTACGGTCATTTTCCATTTGTTTGCCCATTTCCATCATTTGATTTGTTGCTATCATGTTTGCAACAGCAGCATTACCTGGATTATAGGTGCTGACCGTATATCCACCATAAGGCGTTGAAACGTATGAAGTAGAATACCCAGCCATCCCAGCATTTAGTCCGTTTGCAAATCCTGTTAAGGCTTCTGCCCACATCTGCTTATTCCTAATCATTTTTTGGAAACTCTCAGATGTATAAACTTTCATTCTATTAACGCTTTGGTCTTTTAATGTGCAACATGAACTTACTGTCTCCGGGGTGAAAACAAAAGAATTATTTGATAAGTTTTGTATCATGATTTGGAGTCTATAAAACTTTCCGTAATCATCTTTTATGAGTTTATTACTAACCCCAACGATAAATCCTTCTTTTGCTATCATAGCCCACTCATCTCCATTTCTGTATTCTGCAGTAAATGTAGAATCATTCTCAGGCTTTAATAATGACTGAGAAAAACCACTTAACACGGTGGTCGATAGCAAAAATAACATAAATAACTTCTTCATTTTGATTTTGTTATATAATCTATTTACTTATGAATCGAATATTCACAGATAAGGATGTCTGTTGCCGTTAGAATGGTGCATTGCATTACCAAATCCCTTGATGGATAACGCAAAGAGGCAGGATAACCTGACCGTACTCATGTGGCTTGTACGTGCCAACAAGCTTGTCGGCAATCGCCCAGATAAGGTTAGCCTTTTCCTGTATATTGACAGCGGTACGCTGTTGTAATTCCTGTGTACTCATATTTCATTTACTAATATTACAAACTTAGTTAAGTTTACTAATTTTACTAATTTATTTAACTTAACTAATATAACTAAGATTACTAATTCTGTTATTCTTCCTCCTCTTCTTTAAGGTTCTCTTGCTCCTGCTCCTTTTCCTTGATATCTTCGATATTGCTTTCGCAAACATCGATGATGTCCTGGAACTTCTGTTTGTCCTCAGTTTTGTCAAGTTTCTCTTCTGCCATAGCCTTGATTGCCTCGAACTCTTCTAGAGAGAACTCGTTATATATCCTCTTTCCCGTCTTGCGAGCAGAAATCGTCACTTCGTAGCCATCTTCGCAGCTCATACTAAAGGAAGTAATACCAGCATTGGAGTCCTTGCACATCTGAAGTAAGTACTTTGCTACTCCTTCCTCTTGCTTGGATGGAGTACAATCTATTTTGTTTTGATTCTGTTTCATTATCGTTTTACTTTAAATGTTAATATCTAACCACAGCTACTTTTAAGCCTCGCTTTGTAGCTGTGTCTATCATGTTCTTTGTGCCCCGGCTTTTGCCATCCCAGAAGGCGATGAGGGCATCTGCAACAGTAGCCATCTGAGCATTTCGGATTGGTCCGGCTGCCCTACCATGGGCTTTCCAGTCTGCCGGGTATGTCTCCAGCTGCAAGCCTCGCTCCTGAGCATAGCATTCACCCAGGGCATCAGCACCACTGGCATGACCGGAGACGATCACGAAATTTTCCGGTTTCTTATTCTGTAGGTAGAAGTCACACTTCTCCTTCAGTAGCTCGTAATCGGCAAAGTCCCGGCATCTTGCAACGATGACTTTGTATTTCGTGATTGAATCTATTATCAGCTTGTTAGCTGCATCTACTTCTGCTTGACTCATATTATTTACTAA
>ERZ779725.1939-NODE-1939-length-10613-cov-1.780356_pt1 | contig 10613 bp, 12 predicted proteins | sample MGYA00511890_ERZ779725 | MGnify/ENA primary metagenome ERZ779725 (study PRJEB29588, sample SAMEA2148549) | human gut metagenome | biome: human gut; feature: human-associated habitat; material: faeces | place: Denmark | collected 2008/2010 ...
CAGAATAACTTTTTTACAGGATAACAAGTAAACAGAACTTTTCAGGATAACAACCAGTTAATTTCACTTTTGTAGTCCCCATATTTCGGGCAGGGATTTCTCTCTGCCTTGGGGGACTACACTTTCAAAACAAGCAGTACAACGAATCACAAACAATTAAATTACAGGATAATGAACAAAACTATCGACACCGAGACTCTTCTTTTGAAGGTAGAGTCACATGAGCACCGCATTGGGATAATGGAGAACCTTCTCCGTGATGCCAAGCAAGTATTGACACTGGAGGAAGCTGCCTTATTCATGGGTATATCAAAGAGCAGTCTCTACAAGATGACACACAAGCATGAACTTCCGTTCTTCCGTCCCAACGGCAAGATTATATACTTTGAAAAGTCCGAGCTTTTGAACTGGATGCGCCAGAACCGCAGTATGTCCGAGGCTGAGACCAAGGTAGCAGCAACCAAGCACATGAGTGAACTTTGTAAATAGACATGGCGATGATGAAGGACGATATTTCCCATGAGGAGTACAGAAGCAAGTTGGCGAATGTCGCTGACCTTGCCGTGAGCTACATCAATACTGGCAACGGCTACTTTCGGATGCGTGATGCTTTCAATCAGCTTGCCGAACAATGCGGAGCCAACAAGGGCATCAATGATGAAGCAACTGTCGGCAGAAGAAAACTTCTTGCCCAATCTGTTTGCATTGAGTGCATTTCACGATTAAGCAACCATTCTAATGACAGGTTGCAAGGCGAGCTCTATGTTATAGCAGAGGACATTTCCCCAAGGAGAGGACGGCACAGATGACTTTCTCTTTACTGAGGAAAAAGTCTTGCCAGTTATGGTTATAATATTCAAAATTCACAGAACATGGATAAACAAAAGATACATTACTGCTTCACGCTGTCCGATGTACAGATGGAGTATCTTCGCAGCAAGAAATACAAGATTGACCGCATGGAATGCTTCATGTCTCTTGCCTCTCTTGCTGAACGTGAAACAACACTTGTTTCTATCAGCAAGACCCAACAAGTGGAAATCTTGTGTGGGCAATGTATGGTTGACAATACCCAACTTGCCAAACTCTGGGATAAAGACCGCAAGACCGTACCCAAACTTTTACAGGCTATGGAGGTTGTGGGCATTTCCTCTTCACAAAAAGTTGGAGACAACCGCATCATTACCCTGCATTCACTCTCTGGTTGGTATGTGGACGGAAGATTTGTCAAGAACGGCTTTTCATTGAAACGCAATGCGGATGGCTCTACAATCATCCACGCGGAAGTTCCACAAGCAAGAGTAATTGTTACGACAACGGAAGATGATACAAAGTCGGACAAGGAAGATGGGCATTCTGCCAATGGAATATCCGATACTGACAACAAGGGCAATTCTTCTACAGCAGATATTTCTTCTTCCCTAAATTCGGCTTCATCTAATGACAACAGAAGCGTGGGTAAGGTCGGAATGAATGGCAATCTTTCCGATGCTGTTACAGGTGGAATTTCCCCACAACAAAACTACTCCAGACAGTCTGTTGGCAATCCTTCTTCCATGCAAGAAGCAGATGCCAAACAGAATGAGGGAGAACACAACACATATCCACAGCATCTGGCAGGAGGACAAACACAACAGTCTAACGGTTCTAATGCCAATGGTTACAAGCCTAACAGCTACAATAACGGCAATCAATAGGCATACAGAGGCTAATGAGCCACCATACAGAGAAATCATCCCAAAGGACGATTTACAGCCATAGGCTACCGCCAAACTGTTATACGTTTAAGCAGCCTTGGGGACGGACGCTGTTAAAAGTGCCGTCATTTTATAGGTACTTTTCGAGAAATCCTTTTGTAATACAGAAGCCGTGTCCGTCTTTCTGTATTCCTAAAAGTTTCTCGGACTACTCGCAGGCTCGCAGTCGTGACCACCTTTGCAAGGTGTTTGTAATCATCCCTTTTTAATCAGAGACAAGGACAAATGAGAAAGAAGAAAATCATAAGGAAACCGCCTACGGAAGTCCACACCTACCGATGTACGAAAGAAGAGTTGAAGCAGCTCCAGGCACTTGCCAAGGAGTGTGGGATTAGTCTGAGTCGCTATGTCGTTGAGACAGGCTTGAAGCACCGTCCACGCATGAGGCTCACCAAGGAAGAGGTGGATGCCCTCAACTCTCTCGCCATCGCAAGGACGGATTTGATAAAAATCAGCAACGTGCTATCCAAGAAAACGGCTGAGGAAAAGGCTCGGTTCTTCAAGAATGAGAAGTTCATGCGTTGGTGGATTGATGCCGTTGCAGGACTTATCCAACATTGGTATAGCATTGAAGAGAATATCGCAACAAACGTACAGACCAAATCAAATGAACAATCATGATCATGCTCGCAAAGGTTGTATCGTATGGAGGCAATTCCGTAAGGTACGCATTAGAAAAGGAGAATGCAAAGACGGTCAAGGTGAACAATATGCCCGATGGTCTTGACCCTACCGCAATCTGGTACATGATGAAGCATCATTGCCAGTATCATCAGGCGGAAAGGACGGTGGGCAGAAAGTTGGAAAGGTTCATGAACACTTTTGTACTTTCCCCATCAAAGGAAGAGTCTGCCAACTTCACTATGGAAGATTGGGCGAACCTCCAAGACGAAGCATTGGAAGTTTTGGATTCTGTTGGACTTACGCCCAACGGTTTCTCCAATGAGATAAAGACCAACTTCACCAATTCTATGAATGTGGGTGGACTGCACTCTGACTCCAAGTCAGGAACGCTGCACCTTCACATTGACTGCTGTCGTGTGGATATGGAGGGTAACACCAACGATGTACATGATATTCATCTTCGGGCAATGAAGGCTGCGGAAATCATCAATATGCGGCATGGGTGGGAACAACCGCAGGAAATTCGGAATATGAGGAAAGTGGAGCTTGCGGAGGACTGTGAACATATTCTCAAAGATATGCAACAGTTTAACATTGACAGATACTTCAATCTGTTGCGCATGAAAGACTATGAGGTTAAACCTCGTTACGACAAGCAGCGGAAACTTGTCGGCTATACGGTCGGCAAGAATGCTTCCGTGTTCAAGGCTTCAGAGATTGGCAGAAAGTTTATGGCATCAAAGATTGAAGACACCTGGAAGAAACTGCACCCAACACCAACGCAAGTCAAGACAAAGCCAGCTTCTCCATCCGTTGCCCCTGCGCCTCGCCCAGTTCGTCCTGTCGTTCAGACTCCAACTGCATCACAACCAAAGTCGCAACCTCAAATTACACAAACGGCATTCAACATCAATACTGGCGATGAGGTCAAGAAGATTTGGATTCCGAACTCTGTCAAAGATGTCTTTACTAATGAGGTTCAGGTTCCAGAGGATAATGATATAGCGACAACAGAGAATGTCGCTCATGTAGCAATGCTGTTGTTTGCAGGGTATATTGACGCAGCCACTTCCATGTCGGAGTCATGTGGCGGTGGCGGTTCCGCTCCCTCTTCTGGTTGGGGCAAGAAGGACGATGAAGATGACTGGAAGTTTGCCCACCGTTGCGCACAGATGGCTCATTCCATGTGCAAGCCTAAACCACGCAGCAGAAGTTTCCACCGATAAATCAATGAAATATGGCAATCAGAAAAAGCAAGATAAACATAGACACAGAAGAAATATCTGACTTCGACAACATGATGAATGATGTCGAAAACGAGGTTGAGGAGCAGCAAGCTGAGGATGGACTTGTAAACCGTGTTCCTGAGTTGAAGCGGTTGAGTGAGGACATTGACAAGGCTACAAACACCTTCATCAATGCCACACTTGAACTGGAATCTGCCATTCAGCAGTATCAGCGTGCAGAAGCCAAATTAGGTGGTGCTGTGACTACTATCAGCAAAAAGGTTGATACCATCAATCAGCACATAGACAAAGTCTTGGAAAATGCTCCCACAAAATTAAAGGTGTCTGTAAATGTCAATGATGCTGACTGGCAGAAGATTCAAGAACTGTTTGCCAAAGAACGCCAATGGATGACCGCACAGATGCAGACGCATATCCGTGAGGTTAATTCCATGTTTGCTGATGAACGGAAGAAAGTCCGTGAACGCTACAAGGAATATGATGGTTGCTATCTCGGTCACTATGCCCAGTGGTTCTTTTGGTTCTTCTTTATAATTGGCTTCGTTATGACTTTCTTAGTGATCTTTCTTGCATTAAAGGACTTCTTGTAGTTTACAAATCCATTCTCCAAAACGACATGCCCATAATAGTACATATCAATGTAGCGAATGTTGACGATGAAAGAACGGTGAATACGCTTGAACATGTTCGGGTTCAACTCTGGCTCAATGTCACCCATAGGACAAGACTGAGTGTAACGTTTGCCATCAACCATGTGGATAATACAGTTGTCCTTCATTGCCTCAATATAGGCAATGTCACTGACGGTGATGCGCTTGCATCCCATGCCACAGCTAATCAAGAATACATCGGTTGGGTACAAACACTCGCTTGATGCTTTCATTTCTGTTCTCATAATAAAATCTTGTTTGAGCACCTCACGATTGACGCAAAGGTACTTCAAACCATGAAAACAGGTAGTACGAAACCACCACACAGCCATATCATCCACCCAACAGGTACCAAGACACGATGAAGGGTCTATACGCCCACCTCTCATCGTGGCATATAGACCCTTGTCGTTTCCCGTGAAGTGCGGGTGAATATGTTTGCTGGGCACCTTATACTCCTTGCCCAGCTTAGGAGTTAAACAATCTACTTTATTATTCAAATTTATATCTACACGTTATGGACTTAAATTCATACCCAAGGAATTTTTTGCTGACATGTTCATCACTAAGATCATAATCTGTAATAATATCAGCAGTCCAACAATACCTACCTTCGGCTTCGCCATCATTCATAACTTTCTGGTCTTTTGACAAAACCAAATCGATGAACCGGGTTTCACAATAATCAAAGATACCATTATTTCTGACATTACCATATACTTTTGTAAGATTGCCTAAAACTACTTTTTGAAGCCCTGGACAATCTGAAAAAGCATTTTCCCCGATTTCTGTAACATCTGGGAGGACTATGGATTTCAGCATGCCAAAATGCATAAATCCTCTTGAAGGAATCTTCTTACATCCTATCAAAGTAAGGTTTATACTCCCATCCCTTGCATCTTTAAGTCCGATATTTATTGCTTCCAATGTTTCTTCATCCACATCGGGAGCAAGAATGAGATTGATGTAAGTCTTGCCCGCATACAATTCCTTCTTGACGTCTTCCACAATTTGATCGTAAGTGAGATTTTCGTCAGCCAGCGAAACAACAGTAGCATCCAGTGCATAACTCTTAGCATTTTTTGTTTCTTGCGTGAATTTATAAGTTGTCAAAGGAACTTCCCCATATTTCACATCGACTCTGGAATATGGTACAAAAGTACCATATAAATAGGCATTGCCCTTTTCATCAGATGTAAGGGCATATTTTTGATCCCATTTCATATCGCTGCTGCCCGCAGGAGTGTATTGATTGATGTCAACTGTTATTTGCATATTTGGCATAGTTGCAATGCGCAAGCGTGAATAGTTGCGTGTTGCTCCGGAAAAATTTACGGTTATACTCTGACCATTAGGGGTGATATTGGCTTTTTCCTCGATATATTCATCCGTTCCTGCAACCTTGCCTTCTTTCAAAACTAATTCGCCAGCTTCCCATTTGTAGTTAGGGGCATAATATACATGAGGAAAGGTTGGCGCTTCGTCTTCTTTATAAGACAGCTCGCCACTTGCCAATACCCAGCTACTGCCATTATATTTAAAAGCAGCATACTGAGTCCCTAAAGTCTTACTAGTCATCTCCAGAAGCAACTCATCTCCTTCTGCCCATGAAGTCTTGCCAGGATCAGGTGTACCTATAGCACGAGTCTGTGAATCTCCGAATGCAGGAAATTCACCAACAACCAACTGTACGTTGTTTTTGGCTGTTGTTGCGGTTGTTTCTTCTATATCACTTGTGCATGACGCCATTACTATTGTAACGACAGCCAGCATGATGTATTGAAATATCTTTTTCATATTCTTTCCTCCAATTATTTGAGATCATCTTCATTTGTCCAACCTTTCAAATCATCTACACTGATTCTGGTCAGTTTCACTATATCTTTTCCGACATCGAGTTTGTAGGTGTAGCGTTTACCCTCTTCAAAGTCGGTAGGCATCTTCATTTTAGCATTAAAAATATTGTCGCCTATCTTGAATCTCAAGAAGACTTCATCTTTAATGTATGAACCAGGGATAACGATTGCAGAAAACATACCATCGTCATGCTTATAGGCTTTTACCCAAGCAGGATTAGCAGTAGGTGTAATCATGACAAATTGCCCTCGGGCTCGGTCGTCTCTGTTAAAATAAACGCTGGTGTGTTTAGAATACACTTGTGGTTCACTAATATCCATATTAGGATAATCTGCAGTTCCAACATGATATACTATTGTAACCAGCGACATGCGATGCTGCATAGGAATTCTTAAATCGTACCGAGGAACATCGTACCAATATCCAGTTATGAGATCAGCGTTTTTCAATTTATCTTCGCTGCTTTGGTCTGTTTGTAAATCATACTGTAGATTATTTTTCCCAAAATCCGTGTCAGATGGATATACAGCCAAAATAGTATGTTGTTCGTATCCATTTAACCAACGAAAACTTCCTGTACGAGACCAGGTTTCGCCATTAAAAGAAAGAAAAGCCGCATTACCAGGATCAGAATCCGTAAATATACTTACTTTCAGTTTATCTTTATCCTCCCAATTTTCACCGTCTCCCAATGTATTGACACGAGTCTGCATACCTCCAACAGAGAAAGTGGCATTGATTTCCTGCCCTTTCAGCGTTGGAGCCATATCTTCATTTTGCGTACATGCTGTAAAGCCCATAGCCATAAGGCCCATTACCACATAGGAAATTCTTTGTTTTATCGTCTTCATAATCTTCAGTTTTTTATTGTTAGTGAGTTAGTGAGCGGCCAAGCTCACTAACCCTGTATTTCCTATTTTCAGTACCTTATTATTCTATTTCTGCATCGAGAGATTCATTGTCTGTGCCAATACCCCAACCCGTTATGTTTGCATTTCCTATTACTATACTATTATTTCTAACAGTGATAGTATAAGTATATTTTTTACCACCTTCGAATCCATTTGGTAGGGGTATCTTTGTTGTATAATTGTTAATAGTATTTTCGTTATACAACACACTACAACTAATGGTCAATTCTTTGTTTTCGAACTGTTGCGGGAAGAGTATGAACTTGCAGACCCTGAGATCGGTCAAAAGACCTGTTACTGGTAAGGTTTTTAGGGAAGAAGTCCCTGTGACTTCTGTCGCACCTGTTTTTACATTTATCTTACCCTGTGTCTTTATCTTGTCCAATGTTATACTTTGAAGATTACTCTTGCTGCTCTCAATACCTTCTCCTGCACAGACCGTAAATTCTATCATACTCATCTTGTGCTTAAAGCGATGGTCTTTCTCTGGCAAGGATTCACCCACATTATTCAAGTCAGTGAAATTAACCATTGGAGATGCTTTGCTGGCTGTTGCTCCCGAGGCAAAGAGAAAATCGTTTGCTAATAAGGTATTACTTGGATTGCTGTAATCAATAGTCCAATCATTTTTTAACCAACCATCTTCATCGAATTTGTCATTATTGGGGTCATCAATGTATGGATAATACGCACTGAATGTCTGTTCCGCGTTATCTCTAAAATAAATAGGATTTGCCGAAACGAATTCACCATATCTGTCATATTCATACTTAACATTTGTTCCTTTTGTGTTTCCTGCGGAAGTGACATACACACCGATAGCGTCGCCAGTTGTCCATCTGTCGTTGTCTGCAGTTCCACGGGTTTTGATATTGTTGGAAATATCCGCCTTTACTGTGGCTGCAACAGGACCATTGTTGCCGATACCGTCTTCTTCGTTAGCGCAAGCTGCAAACAGCAATGCTGCGGCAGCAATGTATAAGAATCTAAATTTCTTCATATATCTTGTTATTTAAGAGTTGTTATTGTGCTATATGTTCATTATTGTCTCCTGCCTCTGTCCAAGGCTTAATGCTTCCAGAAATATCTACGGCAGAACGACTCAATTTTACTACTGTATAGTGGTATCTTTTGCCACCCTCAAGTTTTACAGGCATTGTCCATACGAAAGGAGCGTCGTAACCATTCTTGAGGTCAAACTCTATCACTCGGGTTGCTTCTTCTGTAGGGAGCAGGATTGCCTCATACAGCTTGCCAGCTTCGGTAGTTTTCATCGTGATGTCCGCAGGAGTTTCTTCACCAGAGATAGTTCCATCCACAAGATTGAAAGTGGCTTTGGTATTCTGACCTTTCACTGTCACAGTCATTTTCTTAAGGTCTTCTTGCGTGAGACCGTTACCTGGTTGAACCTCCAAAATAAGATTGCTTAACTTATGGAAGAACTTCAAGTCTACCTGTGGCGTAGCTTTGTTGCATCCAGTAGTCTTGGCATACATAAAGTCGATAGCTTCCTGACTTTTTTGGTCTGCGACATTAAGATCCACCTTGTAGTCATTGACAGTGGTCTGTGGATAGTAAGAATAGAAGTCCACATCTCCATCTATCGGGAAGAAAACAGTCTTACCACCAGAAACAGGTGAAAAGGCTATACTTCCATTTGACTGATAGCAAACATTGTCAACACTCTCTTTGATTACATCCGCAGAGAGTGTCTTGCCTGCTTCTGTCATGAAGATACCGATCCTGTCACCATCAGCCCAAGCTACACCAGCAGCACGGGTGTTTACGTTGATACCACCAGTAAATTGCACGGCTACCTTATCGTTCTGGGTAGAAGGTGCGGTGTCTTCTGTACTGCATGAAACCATTGCACCAGCCAAGAGTGCAAGGGCAAAAAACTTCGTCATCTTTTTCATTTTATCAATATTTTAAAAGTTATTATTATTATTTTATTTCTACTTCATTGTTGAGGTTCGTCCAACCATTGATGGTAGCTTCCAGATTCATCTTTGGCTGCATTTGGTTGTAGTTGAGTCGCAACTCATACTTTCCTCCAACCTTCATCGCAGGAGCGGTGATGTCATACTCTTGCAAGGTCCCATTAGGCAGCAAGAGGCGGAGATAAAAATGAGAGGCGGGGCTTCCCTGTATGGTCGGCATCAGCCGGATGACTTCTGATTGCAAAGTTGACTCAGTAGCCAAGATAGTAGGCATTTCCACTTCCGTTGGCTTTATGCTCGGCAACCCATAGTCGCCATCACCATTCTTCTGTGTAGGGAACAGACACCAGGCTGCATCTAATGCCTTACCACTCATTTCTGTACCTTTAGGTACATTCTCTATGATGATGGTCAGTTCGGCAAGCACGCTTTTGACAGGATTTTGCACCACATAGTTGCCTTCCTTGTTGTCTATCCTTACGTCAGCGACTCCGAAATAAGCATTGTCCTTCACATCCTTAGGATTGGTCAAGCCTATCTGGATATTGTTCCAATTAGTCAAAGCCCTGGTCTGGTCAGTGGTGAAGAATGGCTCTATGAGATTGGTAATAGCCAATATCTGATAATGCCCTTCAGGAAGAGCGAAGCGTTGGCTTGCCACCTCCTGCGCACTGCCATAATGTTTTTCCTCAACTAAGGAACCGTCATCGGCATTGAATATCCAGAGCTTCACATCCTTCACTTCCGTACCTTGGTCGGCTTCATCTGCCCAAGTGAGCGATACTGACAAGCCACCCTCATCCTCACCGTCATGAACATTATGGTCGCAACTTGCCAACAGGCATGGGACGCATAACAGCACCCATAACCAAATATTAAATCTTCTTTTTGCTTTCATTTTCTATCTTGTTTTATGGGTTACTGATGATTGTCTTTAGTCTCTACTCGGCGAGCCTTATCCGCATCTTGGGTGTCATCGCTACCATTTCCTATGGCAGTAATGCGACTTGCCTCTATGCCATTCTTCACAAGCCAAGTTTTTACGGCTTCTGCACGCTGGCGAGATATACGTTTATTGACAGCCACGCTGCCTTTTGTGTCACACCAACCTGTTACCGTCACCTTCATGTTCGGATTCTCTTTCAATGTTTTGAGAATATCATTCAATTTAGTCTCTTCATTTTGTTGGATGTCGATACTATTGAAGGTGAAATATATGACAGGGAAAGTCACCTTTGCAGATTCTTTTATGTCTTGTTCAACAACTTTTGTTTCTGCCTTATCCACAGTTTCTTTCAGATTGACCTCCTCCGAAGAAGTTGGTTCCTGTTGTAGAACTTCCTTTTGTAGAACCTCCTGTTGTGGAACTGATGGAGTTTCTGCTACCTTGTTCTTCTTTTTAGAGAGGTTAATCCCTAATCTTACTCCACTTTCCCAAACAAAGTTGTTCTTATGCAGATGCTCTGGCATTCCGTCCATACGTTCGCCAGTAAGACGAGTCAAACCGGAATAGATGCCCAATTTCAGACAAGAGGTCAGTTGATAACCAACCTGCAAGTCTGCACCATAACCCAAATGCCAGTTGGTAGAACCTTTCATTACCTTGGCATCATCGGCTATAGTACGG
>ERZ779725.1943-NODE-1943-length-10602-cov-2.392055_pt1 | contig 10602 bp, 6 predicted proteins | sample MGYA00511890_ERZ779725 | MGnify/ENA primary metagenome ERZ779725 (study PRJEB29588, sample SAMEA2148549) | human gut metagenome | biome: human gut; feature: human-associated habitat; material: faeces | place: Denmark | collected 2008/2010 ...
CTATTACAATTGATGTTACTCCTAATAAAGTAAGTAACATTGCTATTTTTCTTTTTTTATTTTCTTTCATAATATCAACACCTTATTAACTTTATAAATCAATTATATAAAGCACCCCCCCCAGGTTGTCAATATTTTTTATACATTTTAACAAGTTTTTTATATTTGGTATAATTGCACAAAAAAACTAAGCCTAAGCTTAGTTATCTATTTTGTCTAAATCTTTCTTTTTCATCTAATATTTTCTTTCTTAATCTAATTGCATCAGGAGTAAGTTCTACATATTCATCATCTTCGATAAATTCTAATGCTTCTTCAAGAGTAAATTTCTTTGGTGGTACTAAAACTAAAGCATCATCACTACCACTTGCTCTTGTATTAGTTAAGTTTTTATTTTTACATGGGTTTACATTTAAATCATTATCCCTATTATGAATACCTACAATCATACCTTTATAAACTTCTGTTGCAGGATCTACAATTAAAGTTCCTCTATCACTTAAGTTATATAAACTAAATGCCATTGTTTTACCATCTTCCATAGATACTAAAACACCATTTTTTCTTCTTGTAATAGGACCAACATATGGTTCATAATCTTTAAAACTTCTAACCATTATTCCTTCACCTTTAGTATTTGTTATAAAGCTTGATCTATAACCAATAAGACCTCTTGTAGGACAATTAAATACTAAATGTGTATAATTTTCATCATTTGTTATTGAAACAATATTACCTTTTCTTTCATTTAAATCTTGAATAATTGTACCAGCATAATCATTAGGACAATCAATTAAAACTTCTTCAAATGGTTCGCATTTTACACCATCAATTTCCTTAAATAAAACAACAGGTTTTGATACAGAAAGTTCATATCCTTCTCTTCTCATTTCTTCAAGTAAAACTGATAAATGAAGTTCTCCACGACCAGATACTTTATATCCATCTGCGCCATTTAGACTTTCTACTTTTAATCCAACATTAGTTTCTAATTCTCTATCTAATCTTTCTTTTATATGTCTATTAGTTAAAAATTTACCTGAACGACCTGCAAAAGGACTTGAATTTACTAAGAAATTCATTGACATAGTTGGTTCTTCAATAATAATCGGAGGAAGTGGATTTATATGATTAATATCACATATTGTATCTCCAATTGATATATCACTAATTGTTTGAACAATAGCAATTTCACCATATCTTGCTTCTTTTACTTCTTTTCTTATAATACCTTCATTAACAAAGATTTTACCAACACGAGAATTTACAACTTCACCATTATTTTTACTAATAGCAACCATTTGACCTGATTTTAAAACACCTTTAGATATTCTACCTATTCCAAGTCTTCCTAAATAATCATCATAAGCTAAACTTGATATTTGCATTTGTACTGGATCTTGTTCATTACCTTCATAACAACTTGTATGTTTAATAATTGTATCAAGTATTGGTGTAATATCCTTATTATCATCTTCTACTTCATACTTTGCTATACCATCTCTAGCAGAGCCATAACAAATTGGGAAATCAAGTTGTTTTTCATTTGCACCAAGTTCACAGAACAAATCAAATGTCATGTTAACAACATCATCAATTCTTGCATCTTTTTTATCTATTTTATTAATAAATAAAATTGGATTTAAATTTTGTTTTAATGCTTTATCAAGAACAAACCTTGTTTGAGGCATAGGTCCTTCTTTAGAATCTACGATTAAAACTACTGTATCTACTGTTTTTATAATTCTTTCTACTTCACTAGAAAAATCAGCATGTCCTGGAGTATCTACAATATTAATTTTATAATCTTTATAACGAACTGAACAATTTTTAGAATAAATTGTAATTCCTCTTTCTTTTTCAAGATCATTACTATCCATTATTTGATGAACATCCATTTCACTTGTTTTTAATGCTCCACATTGACTTAATAAAGCATCTACTAATGTACTTTTTCCAGCATCAACATGCGCTACTATTGCAACATTTATTATTTTTTCCATCTTTACCACACCTTTTTAAATAACTACTAGATTATACAACAAAAATACTCCTTTATCAAGAGTATTTTTTTAAAAAATTTAATTTATTTATTATTTCTTATTCTTTTAAAATCCTCACTTGAACTAGAATTTTCTAAGATAGTTCTTAAATCATATAAAAGTCTTAATTTTAAACTATCTTCTTCTATTTTAGAAATTTCATCATCTATATAAATATTATCTTCTCCAAAAATAATACTTTCAACTGTACCATATTCAAGTAAAAAGCTTATTCTTGACATCATATTTAAATTATACTTATTAACAATAGATCTTTCTATATCATCAAATGTTAATCTTCTAACACTTGGATTATTTAAATATTCAAATCTTCTTGCATTGTATAAAGCCTTTATAAAACTAGTTGGTTCTATTTTTATATTAAAATAATTTAATATATCGTTATATATATCATTAGCATTTTCTATTTCACAAGTATCCATTAAATTTAATACTTCATTTGCTTTATCAAAAAGTCCAATTGTTTTATAAAAGTTACTTGCTTTTTTATAGAAAATATTAAAAGAAGTTCCTTTAAGTATTTCATAAACCATATTTTTATTAAAAAGATCTTGATATGCTTTTTTTATACTTTCTAACATATCATCATTTTTAGGAATAAGCTTATATTCTTTCTTTTTTTCACTTGCTTTAAAACTTTCCATACACCATGCATAATTATTTATAAACTTTTCATCCTCAATACTTTTTTTACTATCCCATGTTGGGTCACATTCAAATACTCCATGAATATTATATTTTAAGTCACTTAAATAAACACCAACTGTAGCATGACCATCGTTTTTTTCTTCATTATAATAGTTTTTTACATATGTGTTTATACCTAAAAGATTAGCTAAGTTAGACATTATATTAGCATAACCAACACATACAATTTCATCTTCTTTTAATACTTTAGTTAAATCTCTTGAATAAGCTTCAGATAAAGAAGATTTTTTATATATTCTTTCTTTTACTAAATCATAAATATATATTATTTTTTCTAAAGGTGATAAATTATATGTTTCTATTTCTTCTTTAATTTTATATAGTTTATCCATTGTTTCAAAATATTCATCTACTAAAACATCTTCATATAAATTATATTTACTTCTTACATAAAATTTATTACCAAATTTTTCTTTTAATTTTTGCAAAGTTGAATATGATACATTTTCACTATCAATTATTATTTTCTTATTACTACTAAATAACATACTAATTTGATTAAAATTACTTTCTTTGCAAGAATTTATTACTATTTCATCAAATTCATCAAATGATTTTTTTATTATTTTTAAAATATTTTCATCTTTTTTTACAATTAATGCCTTTAATTTTTTATCAACTTCAAAGAAATTATTAGCTTTACCATTTAAGTATATTTCTAATTTCATACAAAACCCCACCCCTTTTTTGTTCGTTATTATAACACAAATATACTTATTTGTCAAAAAAACTTCCAAAATGGAAGTTTATTTACAAGTATATGGTGATTCATTATAGTTTTGTTTAATTGTATCTAAAGAAACTGTAGATAAATATTCTTTACTTGTTTTGGAATCTAAATCTACTTGTGATATTACAGTAATAACTTTAGCATTTAAACTAACATTACAACTTTTATAAGTATCTTTATCTATAGTTTTACAAGTGTTTTCAAAATATGTTTTTAAAGCATTCATATCATAATCTACAAGATAGTTATATGTTGTTATATCATAATATGCTAGTAATGTATCCCCTTTAGTATCAAAATCATAAGATCTAGTAAATTCTACTTCAACAGCAGTTTTTCCATTATCTATTTCATTTAAGTTTTCTATTTTAGTTATGTAATAAACTTGATTAGTTGTAAAACTTTCTTTTCTTGAACATTCATATTTGTTGGTGTATGTTTTATCTTTTTCTTTGTTAGTGTCACATCCTGTTATTAAAAATAAGTTTATAATAGTTACAAATAAAATTAATATTTTTTTCATATATATTCTCCTTTATATAAGTATATCATATTGCTTTTTTAAATACGCCTAAAATTAATAAAAAAAGTATCAATGTTAAAAATCGATACTTAAATAATCTATTTGGAGGGGCTAACCAGATTTGAACTGGTGATGAGGGTGTTGCAGACCCGTGCCTTACCGCTTGGCTATAGCCCCAAATAAGAACAAATTAATTATAACATTACTTTTTCTTTATAGCAAGTAGTTTTATATTAAATTTTATGTCATGTTAATGTAAAATATTTGTAAAAAAAAATTATATACTATATCTAAAATTGGTTATTTTTGATATAATTACTTATATATGATAATAAGGAGGTAATTATGTTAAAGAAAAGATTTTTATATTTATTTATATTAATTAATATATTAATTATGCAAAATGTATTTGCTTCCACTATCATTGGTACAGTAATTGATAAAGATGGTGTTAATATAAGAAGTGGCGCGGGTACAAATTACAATAAAACCGGTTTTTTAGCATATGGTAAAAGTGTTACTTTAGTTAGTGATAAAAAATTTATTAATAGTGATATCAAAGAACAAAAAGAATGTGCTTATTGGTATCAAGTATATTTTAATAATAACACAAATAATTATATGTGTGGTGAATTACTTAATGTTACTAAATATGATTTATATTATACAAATACAAAATATGGGACAAGAATAAATGAAGACTATGCTACAGTTAGATCTACTCCTGGGGGAACATCAATTGACAGAATTTATTTAGGAACTGAAGTAAATGTAATTCAAAAAAGTGGTAATTGGTCTAAGATAAGTTATTATAATGGAAGAACAGGTTATGTTTATTCAAAACTAATTAGTAAATATGAAGATATTACGACAACTGATGAAGAATACGCTAAAGTATTAAAAGAAAAAGGTTTTCCTGATAGTTATATTCCTTTTTTAACTTATTTGCATAAAAAATATCCAAACTTTATTTTTGAAGCTGATTTAGTTAATAAAAGTTTTACAACTGTTGTAAATGGCGAAACTAACAAAAATGCTCTTCAAACAAATGAAAGTGCCTATAGAGCATCAAATACAATAAGAGAAAATCCTAATTGGTATACAGCAAGTAATCCAGTTAATGCATTTTTTCTTGATCCAAGAAATTATTTAACAGAAAAAAATATCTTTGTTTTTGAAAAGTTAAATTATGATAAAGATTATAAAAATTATAATGTTATTTTAAAAAACATGTTTGGAAGTAGTTACTTAGCAAATGATGAATATATTAATTATTATTTAAAAGCAGGAACTTATGGAGCAAGCCCAATTCACTTAGCTGCTAGGACTATTCAAGAAGGTGGAAGTAACAGTAGTTATGCTGCGATAACAGGAACAGCCACTTCAACTGGTGGTCTAAAATATAGATCAAATAACTTAGATGGTTTTTACAACTTTTATAATATTGGTGCTTATCAAGATAATTATACAAGTAGTGCTGTAACACGTGGTATTGCTGTTGCAGCAGGACTTGTTGATAGTTATGAGGGAACACCATGGGATACAAGAGAAAAAGCTATTGTTTATGGTGGTAAATTTATTGCTACAGCATATATAAATAATAATCAAAATACATTATATTATCAAAAATTCAATACAAGTGATAAAGCCCACTTCCCTTCTTATACACATCAATACATGGCTAATATAATTGCTCCAGCTAGCGAAGCATTAAATTCTTATAATACATATATTGATAAACTAAAACTAACAAATGAAGAATTTACCTTTATTATTCCAGTATATAAAGATATGCCTGAAGAATTTACAACTCACCCTATCATTGGTGATAATGATAATAATTTAACATCAATTTCCATAAATAATGAAAAACTTCAAAATTTTGATAGTGATGTTGTTGAATATGAAGTTTATATTAATTCAAATTTAGATAAAGTTACTGTTACTGCAACAGCAAAATCTTCTAAAGCTACAATAAGTGGAACTGGGGAAGTAACACTTACTAAAGAAGAAAAAGAAAAAGTAATTGAAATTATAGTTACAAGTGAAACAGGAAGTAAAAAAACATATAAAGTTAAACTAATAAGAAAAGATAATGAAACAAGCGATGATTTACCTATTGAAGATATCTTAAAAGATGTTGATGTTAAAATTAATGATTTATATTTAAGTGGAATTGGGGAAAATAAAAATGTTTCATATCTTATTAATCTTATAAAACAAGCTAATACTGATGTTAGTATAACTATTACAAATAAAGATAATTCACCTAACAATAGTGTTTTAAAAACAGGAGATAAGTTAATTATTAAAAATAATTCATATGAAAAAACTTATACTATTGTTATTAAAGGAGATACAAATGGTGATGGTAAAATAACTGCAGTTGACTTACTTAGAATTCAAAAACATATATTAAAATATACTACATTAAAAGACGAATATTATGAAGCATGTGATACAAACTATGATAACAGTGTTAGTCCTGTTGATATGCTTAGAATTCAAAAACATATATTAAAATATATTACATTAAAATAAAGGAGGAAAATTATGAAGAAAAAAATTATATATTTATTTTTAGGGTTATTTATAATGCCCATTTTAAATGTCAAAGCAGCAAGTGGCTATTATGACATATATACATCAAATAAAAAACCTAGTCCAGGTAGTACATTTACAGTAACAGTTAAATGTGTAAGTAAAACAAGTGAAAAAATAGGTTTATGTGAGTATACACTTGATTATGATTCATCAAAGATAAAATTAATAAGTGAACACGATACTGCATCTTGCCATGATGGATATTGTGCTTATAATGCTTTTAGTACATTAAGTGCTAAAACATTTACATTTAAAGCTATCGCAACAGGATACTCAAGAATATCTGTAAAATCTTATTCAATATTATCAATAGATACAGAAAAGCCTATTACAACTACTGTTGATCCTACTGCTGTTACAATTAAAAATCCTGAACCTACAAAACCTGTTACTTATTCAACAAATAATAATTTAAAAAGTCTAACTATTACAGGTTATAATTTAGAACAAACATTTAATAAAGATACTTTGACTTACACTGTTAAAGTCCCCTCTTCAGTTGAAGAAATTACTATTAATGCTACAAAAGAAGACTCAACTGCTAATATTGTTGGAACTGGCAAATTTAAAGTTAGCGAGGGAGAAAATAAATTTGATATAGTTGTTACAAGTCAAAAAGGAACTAAAAAAACTTATACAATTAAAGTAACTGTTTTAGATGAAAAACCTATTGAAGTTAAAATAAATGATAATACTTATACAATTATAAAAAGAAAATCAAGTTTAAAAATCCCAGAATCAGGATTATTTACTAATAAAGAAATAACTATTAATGATACTAAAATACCTGCATTATATAATGAAACTACTAATTATACTTTAATTGGTTTAAAAGATAATGATGGTAATAGTAATTTATATATTTACAATGAAGAAGATAATACTTATACTTTATATCAAGAAATGATATTTAACATGGTTAAAGTAAATATTATTGATAAAAAAGTTGATAATTTAGAAAGTGAAAAAATAAATATAAATGATAATGAAATAAATGCATATAAATTAACAAATAACTATTATTTATTCTATGCTACTAATATTGAAACTTCTGCTACTAATCTTTATATGTATGAAGTACATGAAGGAACAATTCAAATATTTAATAAAGATCTTGTAACTACATTTGAAAAAAAACTGGAAGAAACTAAATATTTAGTTTACATTATGTCAGGATTATCTGTTTTATTTGGAATATTAATAATAGTTGTTGCAGCTTCCAAAAATAAAAAACATAAGAAAAAAGATAAAGAAAAAACTATTTTAAATGAAGATAAAAAAAGTAAAAAAGATAACAACCTTGAATGGACAAAAGAAGTAAAAAAAGTAGATAAAAAATTAGTCTTAGAAAAAGAAGATAAAACTAAAAGTATTAAAGAAGTAGAAAAAGATTTAAAAAAAGAAATCGATAAAGCAAAAAAAGAACTAGATAAGGAATAAACCTATCTAGTTTTTATATCTTTATTTATTTTCTTTTTGATTTGTTTTATCTTTTTCTTCATCAAAATTTAATTCTTCTTCTTTTTCATTTCTATTCATAAAATAAACTATTAATGTTCCTAAAAGTACAATTAATGCTATTTTAAGAATGCTTGGTAATAAATTTTCTTCATTTTCCTTATTATCTTCTATATTCTTATTATCATCTTGTCTATTATCATTTGCTGGAGTTTTAGAAGGATTATTACTCGAATTATTACTATCATCATTTATACTATTATCTACATAAATAACTTTTGCTTCTTCTTCTTTTGGTAATTCAACATTAACTACTTTTTTAGGTATTACATTTGATATTTCTTTTATATTAATCTTTTCTTTATTACTTAAATAAGAAATAACATCAACCATACTAAATATACTATCTTCTTTCATATCTTTAGTATCTTCATAACAAAGAGTAATTAATTTTTCATCATTTATAAAATCTTCTAATCCTATTATTCTAGTAGGATTAGTAATATCATTAACTTTTAATTTATCATTTAAATATGTAATACTATCAAAATCTAAATTATTAGATATATTTATATCAAATAATATACCAGTTACTACATTATCTGTTTTTAAAGTAATTGTATAATATATTTTATTATCTTCTTTTGTTGTTGTAATAACATAATTTGCAGTAGTAGTAACATCAACTTCCGAACCATTAACTTTATTATTTGCTATCATTAAATCTTCAAAATCAACTTCTAAATCACCATTAAAATCTAATTTAAATAAATCAACTTCATCTAATTCATCATTTTTTAATAATTTATCTCTAAATAAATTTATATCACTATTATCAAGAATAAAATCATTATTTAAATCCCCTCTTATAATAATTTCATAAGTACGGATTAACACATTATTTTTATCATATATTGATATTTCAAATTTACCATCATCATCTATTTCATATAAATTTCTATATATTATATTTTGCTCTAAAACTTCTTTTGTTATTTTAATTAATGTATCTATAATAAAATATTTTCCTTTTATTTCAAATGTTATATCTTCATTTTCAATATCCATATCATAAAAACTTAATTTAATTGTATATATTCTTTCTTTTATTTCTTTATTAATATAAGTTAAAGGTAATAATTCATATAATTTATCAATATTATCTTCTTCAGTTAAATCATTATTATCTATCATTTCTTCAAGATATTTAATAGCTAATTCTTTATTTAATTCATTTCTTTTTTCATTTATATTAGAAAGCAATGTATTAATTGTAGCTGTATCACTAGGTCTTCTTTCTAAATATGCTTCAATTTTAGCATTAAGTAAAACTAAATTATTTTCATTATCTACAACATCTTTTAAAACTGAAATATTATTTAAATTATAATAATTAGTTTTATCTATAGTTGTATCAACTAAATTATACTTATTATTTAAATCATTTAATAATACATCTAATCCTAATGCTATATAATCTTTATTATTTGATTTAAATGTGTTATAAATGCGATTAGCATCATTTTTAATATCATCTATTTTACTATCTAATTGTTTATAATTATCAATAGTAAATACAATACTTTCTAAATAACTTATTTTTTCTTTAAGTAATGTTATTACATCTTCATTATCTACTTCCATATTAGGATTATTACCTAATAGTAATTCATTATCTTTATATGTTTTACTATCATTTATTAAATTATTAATATACAATATTGTATCTTCTTTTTTTGTTTTTAAATTATTATACACTGTTTCATATTCTGTTATTTTATCATTATAAAAACTATTATATGCTACGATATTATCATTTAATGTTTTAAAATAATTATTAATTAAAACATTAGATATTTCATCTTTAGTTAATAATGTATACTCTACTTCATCTTTAGTATATTTAATATCTTCTAAAATATTAACATCAAGTAAAATATCACTTGAAAAATTAAGATTATATTCTTCTAATTTTTCATTAAAATAAGTTTCAATAAGACTTTTTAAAGATACTTTATTATCTAATAATAATTCATTCTCATTTAAAGTATTATTATCATTTTCAACATTTTTTTCTATTAAGTCAATAGCAAATTTAAATGTTTCATCATCCATATATTTTGTTTCATTTTTACTTACTTCTAATTTTGTTTTTAAATTATTATATGTAGTTTTAGTATTAGTTATATAATTATAAACATCACCACTTGTTAAAGCATTAACACATAAAGGAGATAGAAAACTACTTATCATTGAAATAAGCATCAAAATAGTTATAATTTTTTTTGTTTTTTTCATACGCAAATCCTCTTTTCTATTGTTTATAATTTAATTATATAAATAAAGTATAAATATAGCAACTTTGTTTACACTTTTTTACAAAAAAACTTCAAAAACATTTAGTCTTTAAAGTTAATTTATATTTTATACCCCAAGTATATATGGTGAACCTATAGTTCCATCTCCTCCGGTGATTTTAGCCGAAGATATTAGATATAGGACTGGCCGAACGCCAT
>ERZ779725.1948-NODE-1948-length-10588-cov-1.876388_pt1 | contig 10588 bp, 7 predicted proteins | sample MGYA00511890_ERZ779725 | MGnify/ENA primary metagenome ERZ779725 (study PRJEB29588, sample SAMEA2148549) | human gut metagenome | biome: human gut; feature: human-associated habitat; material: faeces | place: Denmark | collected 2008/2010 ...
AAACATACTATTCATATTAGTTACGTTTGAAGTATCAAAACTACTTATATTTAATTTGGTAAGTGAAGTACAATACTGAAACATATTAAGCATGTCTGTAGCTTTTGATGTGTTAAAATTACTTAAATCTAATTCTTTAAGTGCATAGCACTTTACAAACATTCCATTCATACTAGTTACATTCGAAGTATCAAAATTAGATAAATCTATATTTTCTAATGAATTACAGTCAAAAAACATATGATACATACTTGTAATTTTTGATGTATTAAAACTTGATAAATCTATACATGTTAATTTATAACAACTTGCAAACATACCATTCATATTAGCAACATTGCTTGTATTAAAAGTGCTTAAATCTAAACCAGTAAGTGATTCACAGTGAGAAAACATTTTCTCCATATTAGTTACATTAGAGGTATTAAAATTACCTATATTTAAACCTACAAGTGATGTACAATATCTGAAAAGTCTTTGCATATCTGTTACTTTTGCTGTATTAAAATTAGATAAATCTAAACTTTTTAGTGAAGTACAATTTGCAAACATATACTTCATATCCTTTACATTTGATGTATCAAAACTAGATAAGTTTATGCCTTTTAAACTGGAACAGCCATTAAACATATAATTCATATAACTTACTCTTGAAGTGTTAAAACTACTTAAATCTACCGAGGTTAATTTTGTACAACCATTAAATAATTGTTCCATTGCAGTTACCTTACTAGTATCAAACATACTCAAATCCAAATTAACTACTGACTCACTCTTTTTAAACATTTCACCCATATATGTAGTATTTGATGTATCAAAATAAGTAAAATTCATAGAAACTGTATTAGTTAAATAACTAAAGTATCTATAAGTACCCATTGGAGCATATACCTTTCCACCTTCAGCACCTATATATACGTTATATAAATTATCACCAGTTCCTTTTGTATACCATAACATAACAGTACCATCATTATTCTTTGATACATCAAAACTACCCAAAGCATCTACAGAGACAAGATTATCATTTGCTATAGTTAATGTTTCTATAGTATTTCTAACTAAAGATGTATCCAGAAAGTTAGATGTGGCACTAACACTACTTTCTGCATTTTTTAGTGTGTTTACTAATTTAACTTTATTTTTTACTAATGTTACTCCACTTGGTACTATTAAATCTCCTCCATTTTCATAACCTAACACCGTACTTAAGGTAATAGTACTACTGGTAGTACCCTTATTTATTAGTTTTAATTTAATAAACTTATTTTCCATATAATCTATCAAACCAGTTTCACTATCAACTGAATCTTCATATACTTTAGCTTCTACATTAGTTCCTGAATAACCTATTCCATATCTTACTACTCCATTATTAGTATTTGTTAATTTATAATATACCTTTTTTGATGTCCTCGCAGGTAATTCTATACTTGTGTTATCACTAACATTAACTACATAAGTATCATTTTCCTCAGTTATTGTATTAGACATTGCAAATGTTTGATATAAAAATCCTATTAAAACTAATATTACTATTATTAATACTATCACTACTCTCTTCTTCATTTAATACATCACCTCAAGCAAAAAAGACTATAAAGAAAGACTAATATTTCTATTAGTTTTCCCTATAGTCTTTATATTTAAACTATCTATAATTCCATTATTTATATAAGTTAATAGACTTTCAAGCCCCCCAATTAACAAATAGTTAACATTTCTAATTACTATTTTTTTCATAAGAAGGGCCTCCTTTTCACTATTTTTTAATACATACTAATAATACCATAAGTAATTATATTTTGCAATAAGTATTTAGAAAATAAATAAGCTTTCACATATTTTTAAGAACTAGTAAATAAATATTAAAAAAGTAATTATTAGAATACCTAAACTAATAATTACTTATAACAATAACATTGGTTAAACTACTATATTTAGCATTTAGCCAAGCTTTTTCAATATTACTTTTAACGTATATAGTGGCATTATTTGAGGCACTATAAAACATTGAATTGGCATCAGTTAGTTTACTAGTAAAAGTCATATTTCGCATATCAATAAGAGTAAGTTTACTATCATAAGAAAATATAGCGGACATATTGGTTACATTTGAAGTGTCAAAACTACTTATATTTAACTTAGTAAGTGAAGTACAATACTGAAACATAGCATTCATAGATGTTACTTTTGATGTGTTAAATTTGCTTAAGTTTAATTCTTTTAGAGTATAATTTCTCAAAAACATTGTTCTCATAGAGGTAACGTTACTTGTATCAAAATTAGATAAATCTATACTTTCAAGGGATTGACAATTATTAAACATACTAGTCATATTGGTTACTTTTGAGGTATTAAAACCAGATACATTTAAGCTCGTCAAAGCATCACAGTGATCAAACATACTGCTCATATAGGTTACTTTACTCGTATCAAACATACTTAAGTCTAATTTTTTTACTGAAGTACAATATTTAAACATTGACTCCATCCAGGTAGATTCTGATGTATCAAAATAAGTAAAGTCCATTTTAGTAACACTGGTTAAGTAAGAAAATAAATAATAACAATTTGTAATGTATACTTTTCCACCTTCAGCACCTATATAGACATTATATAAATTATCACTAGTTCCCTTTGTATACCAAAGCATAACAGTGCCATCATTATTCCTTGATACATCAAAGCTACCTAAGGCATCTGTTGAAACAAGATTATCATCTGTTATAGTTAATGTTTCAATGGTATTTCTTGTTAAAGTAGTATTTAGAAAGTTAGAGGTAGCACTAGGATTTGTCTCAGTAAGTTTCATAAAGTTTACTAATTTTACTTTGTTTTTTACTAATGTTACTCCACTTGGTACTATTAAATCTCCGCCATTTTCATAACCTAACACCGTACTTAAGGTAATAGTACTACTGGTAGTACCCTTATTTATTAGTTTTAATTTAATAAACTTATTTTCCATATAATCTATCAAACCAGTTTCACTATCAACTGAATCTTCATATACTTTAGCTTCTACATTAGTTCCTGAATAACCTATTCCATATCTTACTACTCCATTATTAGTATTTGTTAATTTATAATATACCTTTTTTGATGTCCTCGCAGGTAATTCTATACTTGTGTTATCACTAACATTAACTACATAAGTATCATTTTCCTCAGTTATTGTATTAGACATTGCAAATGTTTGATATAAAAATCCTATTAAAACTAATATTACTATTATTAATACTATCACTACTCTCTTCTTCATTTAATACATCACCTCAAGCAAAAAAGACTATAAAGAAAGACTAATATTTCTATTAGTTTTCCCTATAGTCTTTATATTATTTATAATTTTATTTAGAATTACAAGCCCCCCCCCTGATTAACAAATAGTTAACGATTTTATTATTACTTTTTTTCATAAGAGAGGTCTCCTTTCTTGTTGATTTGTGAATTAATTGGAATCTAAAACCCTCGAATTATTTGGGATCTTTTAACCAATCAAATCTTTGACAAATCTATTTCTTTTCTTTATCTTACACTTAAAGTATAGCATAAACCATTCTTATTTTCAATAAGTCTATTGCTATTTTTGTTAAAATAGCATATAATGTATATGGAAAGAGAAATTATCCATAATAAAAATGGGTAACACCTAATGCAAAAGGTGTTCTCTCCATTGTTTGAAATGGAGCACCCCCTGAAGGGTGCTCGTTTTTTTATCTATGATTACTACTATATATAATATATAGTGTAATTAAAGTCAGCCATATGATTAGTATGACTTCATTCACTTACTAAAACCCCCATTTCTGTTTGTTTTTTCAGCATAGCATCACTCCTCCCTTAAAAGATTTAAAAAAGGAGAGAACAACCCTATCGGTATTACCGCATAGACATTATATATTATTTTAACTATTAAAGTCAATGAAAATATGACTATTTTTTTATTATCTTTATAAAGTCTTTATTTGCAAGTATTTACAAGGTTTTGGCATATAATACAAATGTACACAAAAATATTTCATAAGTGAGATTATAAGCTCACTTATGCCTCTTAAGACCTAGGCTTAAGAGGATAAAGAAAAAGCAAACACATTCTTTTTGTGTCTAACAACTTCAAACAAAACTATTTCTTTAATAAATCTTTTCTAGATAAGTTAAGTTTACCCTTCTTATCATATCCAGTAGCTATAGCAATAACTTCATCTCCAACTTTAAATAAATCACTAGGTTTATCTACTCTTTTAGTATCAAGTTGAGATACATGAATTAATCCTTCACATCCAGGCCATAATTCAACAAATATACCAAAGTCTTCTACATTAACTGGCTCAGATAAAATGCAGGAAGACATATCTGCAACAAGGATCTTTCCTTTTGTGTTTGGAATCTGCTGATATTTTGTTCCATAGATTGTATTGTTATAGCATACATATACATAATCTGCATCTTCTGATACTGGAAGATCAGAGCAATCTGGAATATAGCTGAAGGTCTTGTCAGCCGATGATGCAACGACATTTACCTTTCCGTACTTCTTTGCTTCTTCGCATGCCTTCTTTGCCCACTGACCGGTAATGATATAGTCAGCAACACCGTTTTTCATCAGGTTCATCGGGATTGCAGCAAACTGCTGTGATGCACCGCCCTGCAGGAACAGCACCTTGTAATTGTCCGGAATATCCATCAGATCGCGAAGGTCTTTTTCTGCTTCTTTGATGATGTTATCGTACACTTTCGAGCGATGACTCATCTCCATTACGCTCATGCCGGAACCTTTGTAATCCAGCATCTCATCTGCTGCCTGCTTCAACACTACTTCCGGTAATACGGAAGGACCTGCTGAAAAGTTAAATACTCTTGCCATTTTTCCTCTTCCTCCTACTTATTATCTAAATCCTGCTGGTCAAAACAGGTTTCCAAAGCTGCTCCTGCAGCAACCATTGGCCATACCTTATCATCCTTACCGATGATACAATCAATCACAACCGGCTTATTTAACTCGATTGCCTGCTTCATGGCATCCTCAAACTCCTGAAGATTTGTAGCTCTGAAACCGGTCGCTCCAAGTGCATCCGCTACCTTCACGAAGTCAACCGAATCATCTAAGATTGTATTCGAATAACGCTTATCGTAGAACAATGTCTGCCACTGACGCACCATACCAAGCACATGGTTGTTGATTACAACCTGGATGATCGGCACATTATAACGGCTTGCCGTAGCGATCTCGTTCATATTCATACGGAAACATCCGTCTCCCGCAATGTTGATTGCCACACGGTCCGGACGTCCGTACGTGGCACCGATACAGGCACCAACGCCGTAGCCCATTGTTCCGAGTCCGCCGGATGTAAGAAGCTGTCTAGGCTCTTTGAATTTATAATACTGGGCTGCCCACATCTGATGCTGTCCTACATCCGTTGTGATTGTTGCATTGCCCTCTGTCAGCTCATAGATCTTGTTGATGATCGCCGGTCCCGAGAATTCATTCATATCTGCATGATCCGGATACTGTTCTTTGAGTGCATCAATCTGTGCTCTCCACTCCGGTTTCTTAGACGCCTTGATTCTGGTAGAGATCATCTTCAGTATTTCTTTGGCATCACCGACAACACTTGCATCAACTTCCACATTCTTATTGATTTCTGCAGCATCAATATCAATATGTAAAAGCTTTGCCTGATTTGCAAACTTACTTGCATTACCGGTTACACGGTCTGAGAATCTCGCACCAACGACAATCACAAGGTCTGCCTGATTGATACCAAAGTTTGAAACCTTGGTTCCATGCATACCGATCATTCCCGTGTAACGGTCATCCGTTCCCGGAAATGCACCCTTACCCATCAATGTATCACAGACAACTGCATCAATTTTCTCTGCAAATTTTTTCAGTTCCTTGGACGCATCTGCCGCAACAACACCACCACCGACAAGAATCATCGGTTTCTTCGAGTTCTCGATCATCTTAATCGCTGTGTCGATATCCTCTGCACGGATTGTCTTTGTCACGCGCTCGATTGGCTCCGGTGCCTTCGGCTCATAGTCTGCAACATTTGCAGTTACATCCTTTGTAATATCGACAAGAACCGGTCCCGGTCTGCCTGACTGTGCGATTTTAAATGCACGGCGGATTGTATCTGCCAGTTCATGTACATTCTTTACAATAAAGCTATGCTTCGTGATCGGCATAACTACACCTGCAATATCAATCTCCTGAAAGCTGTCCTTTCCAAGAAGAGAAACACCTACGTTTGCAGTGATTGCAACAAGTGGAATTGAATCCATATATGCGGTTGCAATACCGGTTACAAGATTTGTTGCACCCGGACCGGAAGTTGCCATACATACGCCAACCTTACCGGTAGCTCTTGCATATCCATCTGCTGCATGGCTTGCGCCCTGCTCATGGGATGTCAGGACATGGTGAATCTCATCCTGATGCTTATACAATGCATCATAGACATTCAGGATCGTTCCTCCCGGATATCCAAATACTGTGTCAACGCCCTGTTCTTTCAGACATTCAATCACTATTTCTGATCCAGTTAATTGTTTCATAAACTTCTCCTTATCTACATACAACTTGATTTATCCTTTTTCTTCCTGTCAGATAACCAATATCTGATAGGATAGCACATTGTTTTGAATTATTCAATATATTTTACTTCAACTCCAAAACTGCACCGCGGTTACCGGATGTTACCATCTTTGCATATCTTGCCAGATATCCGGTTGTTACCTTTGGTTCTCTTGGTGTCCATGCTTCTTTCCGCTTTGCAAGCTCCTCGTCGGAAACCTTCACATTGATCGTACATGCATCAATATCAATACTGATGATATCACCCTCTTCAATCAAAGCGATCGGGCCTCCAACAGCTGCCTCCGGCGAGATATGTCCGATAGAAGCACCACGGCTTGCACCTGAGAAACGGCCATCTGTAATCAGTGCTACCGAAGAGCCAAGCCCCATACCTGCGATTGCAGATGTCGGATTCAGCATCTCCCGCATACCAGGTCCGCCCTTTGGACCCTCGTAACGGATAACGACAACGTCGCCTTCCACGATCTTGCCACCCTTGATAGCCGCAATTGCATCCTCCTCACATTCAAACACACGTGCCGGTCCTTCATGCTGCAGCATCTCCGGAACAACCGCAGACCGCTTGACGACAGAGCCGTCCGGTGCGATATTTCCCTTCAATACGGCAAGTCCGCCGGTTGAGCTGTATGGATTTGCCATCGGACGGATAACTTCCGGATTCAGGTTCTTATGTCCCTTTACTGCCTCTCCGATTGTCTTGCCGGTTACTGTCATACAATCTTCATTAATCAGTCCTGCCTCACAGAGCTGGTTGATAACCGCATACACGCCGCCTGCCTCATTTAAGTCTTCCATATAAGTTGGACCTGCCGGTGCTAAGTGGCAAAGGTTTGGTGTTCTTGCACTGACTTCATTTGCCATAGCAATATCAAAATCAAATCCAATCTCATGTGCGATTGCTGGGATGTGAAGCATGGAGTTTGTAGAGCATCCAAGTGCCATATCTACTGTCAATGCGTTCATGATAGCATCCTTTGTAATAATATCTCTCGGACAGATGTTATTCTTGTACATCTCCATAACTGCATAACCGGCACGCTTTGCAAGCTTCAGTCTCTCGGAATATACTGCCGGGATTGTTCCGTTTCCAGGAAGTCCCATACCGAGCGCCTCTGTCAGACAGTTCATAGAATTTGCGGTATACATGCCAGAACATGATCCGCAGGTCGGACATGCATGGCACTCGAAATCATTGACATCCTCTTCTGTCATCTTACCTGCTGCATAAGAACCAACTGCCTCGAACATAGATGAAAGGCTTGTCTTATGTCCCTTTACATGACCGGCAAGCATCGGACCACCGGATACGAATACGGTTGGTACGTTGACTCTGGCTGCTGCCATCAGAAGTCCCGGTACGTTCTTATCGCAGTTCGGGATCATAACAAGTGCATCAAACTGATGTGCAGTTGCCATACACTCGGTTGAATCTGCGATCAGGTCTCTTGTTACAAGGGAATACTTCATTCCGATATGTCCCATGGCAATACCGTCGCAGACAGCGATTGCCGGAAACATCACAGGTGTTCCGCCTGCTTCAGCCACGCCAAGCTTCACGGCCTGTGCGATCTTATCCAGGTTCATATGTCCAGGTACGATCTCGTTGTAGGAACAAACGATACCGACCAATGGTTTCTTCATTTCTTCTTCTGTCATTCCAAGGGCGTTGAACAGGCTTCTGTGTGGTGCCTGCTGCATGCCTACTTTAACATTATCACTCTTCATTTTTGTCTTCCTTTCTCTTCAATTTGTTCAGACAATTTCGAGATTTGCATACCTGCAACATATATTTCGATTCCATTCATCTCACTACCTCGAAATTGTCTGGCAAAGTATTATCTCTTAATTAACTACTAATTCTTCCTTAACCACTTAGATTCTTTCTACAATCTTGTCGCCCATCTCGTTACAGCCGACAAGGGTTGTGCCTTCGGACACGATATCGCATGTACGGAAGCCATCTACCAGTACCTGCTTGACTGCGTTCTCGATCGCATCTGCCTCTTTGTCGAGGTCGAATGTGTAACGGAGCATCATCGCTGCGGAAAGAATCGTCGCGATCGGGTTTGCCTTATCCTGTCCGGCAATATCCGGAGCTGAACCGCCACTTGGCTCGTACATACCGAATTTTGTTTCGTTCAAGGATGCAGATGCCAGCATACCGATGGAACCTGTGATCATAGATGCCTCATCGGATAAGATGTCACCAAACATATTCTCTGTTAATACAACATCGAACTGTGCCGGATCTTTGACAAGCTGCATTGCACAGTTATCAACAAGCATATGCTCGTATGTAACCTCCGGATAATCCTTAGCGACCTCCTCGACGATCTTTCTCCATAATCTGGAAGAATCAAGCACATTTGCCTTGTCTACGGATGTGACCTTTTTCCTTCTCTTCATGGCTATATCGAAGCCCCGCTTTGCGATTCTTCTGATTTCATTCTCATTGTATGTCAGTGTATCTGTGGCCGTAACAACTCCATCCACCTCTTTTGTCTCTCTGGCTCCGAAGTAAAGACCTCCTGTAAGCTCACGCATAATCATCATATCAAAGCCGTCTCCGATGATATCGCTACGGAGCGGACATGCTGCAGCAAGCTCCTTGTACAGGTATGCCGGTCTAAGATTTGCAAACAGATTGAGCGACTTTCTAAGCTTTAAAAGTCCTGCCTCCGGACGAAGCTCTGGTGCTAACTTGTACCATGGGGATGTGGAAGTATTTCCTCCGATAGATCCCATCAGCACCGCATCTGAATCAAGTGCAGTCGCAATAGCCTCATCTGTAAGAGGAACACCTGTAGCATCAATTGAGCAGCCACCCATAAGGATGTCTGTGTAGTTGAAGCTGTGTCCATACTTGTCTGCTATTTTGTCCAATACCTTTTTTGCCTCAGTGACTATCTCCGGTCCGATTCCATCTCCTGAAATTACACCAACTTTATATTCCATAATTTCTTACCTCTTTTACATAAAAATACATATTCTTATATTAAAGCATTAAAGTAGTTATTTCAATATGCCGGGATATTTTACTTTTTCATGCAATTTATAACTGCAGCTTATAATAACTGCATACTATAATAACAGTTTTTTATTATTATTGCAAGAGATGCGGATAATAAGAAAACCGCCACTTATGTGACGGCTTTACAAATGTGCATTATTTAGCTGAATCCTCTGCTTTCTCAAGGTCAGCGATAGCTGCCTTCTGCATTGGAATACGGCAGTTCTTGTTGTTACCAAACTCAACGATTACAGTATCGTCCTCGATATCGATAACTGTTCCGTAGAATCCACTTGTTGTAAGAACTGTGTCTCCTGTTGCAACCTCATTAAGCATAAGCTCCTTTTTCTTCTGCTCCTTCTTCTGTGGACGGATCATAAGAAAATACATAACTGCGAAAAGTACTACTAACCAGACAATCATTCCAATTGTTCCTGCTGCCTGACCGTTTGCTAAAATTGATGTCATCAATTGTTCCTCCTAAATATTCTATAATTGATGTGTTCTAAGCACTATTACCATAATACACGTTAAACGTGCTAACGGCAAGGATTTTTTATCATTTTCGAGATTTTTTATATTTATCTGCTAGCTCTGCTCTCCCTGTGTCATTCCATAGAGCTTTTCAGCCTTGTATGAGGCAAAACGGCCTGCATCAAGCGAATCCCTTATCTCCTCCATCATGTTGTTGTAGAAATACAAATTATGGAGCACGCACAGTCTCATTCCGAGCATCTCCTTTGCCTTTAAAAGATGCCTGATATATGCACGCGAATATGTGCGGCAGGCAGGACAGTTACAGCCCTCCTCAATAGGACGCATATCCTTCTGATACTTCTGGTTGAACAGATTAAGCTTGCCGTGATTCGTGTATACATGTCCGTGACGGCCGTTTCTGCTTGGGTATACACAGTCAAAGAAGTCGATTCCTCTCTCTACGCCCTCAAGTATATTGGCAGGAGTTCCTA
>ERZ779725.1951-NODE-1951-length-10571-cov-2.518448_pt1 | contig 10571 bp, 8 predicted proteins | sample MGYA00511890_ERZ779725 | MGnify/ENA primary metagenome ERZ779725 (study PRJEB29588, sample SAMEA2148549) | human gut metagenome | biome: human gut; feature: human-associated habitat; material: faeces | place: Denmark | collected 2008/2010 ...
ATAAGGCACTTATTTTAAAATAAGTGCCTTATATTTTTTGCCTTTCGGGACGTCTGATACACAGCAACTTACAAAAGCCCGTTTTTTAGCCTTCCGATTATCGTTACAACGGGCGAAAATTACGGGATATAGGTATATCGGCATTGTTGATTGCCTTTGATTTATTCCTATATAAAGACTGTTGATTTCAATATAAAACAAAACTTCCCGCATTTCTCGTTTGAGAAGTGCGGGAAGTATATCCGGAGACCCTATGACAGGGTTGTTTTACTTTTCAATTGAAAGCAATTCCACTTTGAATATCAACGCGGAGAAAGGTTTGATTTTGCCGCCCTGTTCCTGCGCTCCGTAAGCAAGTTCCTGCGGAATATATATTTCCCAAGTAGAACCTACGGGCATGTGGGTCAAGGCTTCGGTCCAACCTTTTATGACACGGTTGCACTCAAATGTAGCCGGTTTGTTGCGCTTATAGGAGCTGTCGAACTCCGTACCGTCTATGAGTTTTCCCTCATAGTTAACCTTTACTTTGTCGGTGGCTTTGGGAACGGGACCGTTGCCTTCTTTCAGCACTTTATACTGAACCTGTGAGCCGGGAATCAGTTTCACGCCGTCTTTCTTGGCATTTTCGGCAAGGAATTTCTCACCTGCCACACGGTTTTCGCCGTATTTCTGCTCCATGAGGCGTTTCTGATAGAACTCCATCTGGTTCTGCACGATTTTCATGGCAGAATCGGAGGGAAGTTTCTTACCTTCGCCCGTTACACCGGCAATGAATCCTTTTTTGAACTCTTCTTCGTTAACGAAAGGCTCGTTTTCCTTGTCGGTAATGTTCTTGTTGATTGACGGAAGAATGCTGTTGAGCACCTGCTGTCCTATCTGTATTCCGGCAGCATAGGCTGTAAGAGTTTTGTCTTTGGAATTGGCAATGGCTTCATTGAGACCGCGCATGAAATCAGCCATCTTGGTTGTGTCAACATTGAGACGCGATGCAAGATAAGGCTTCAAGCCTTCGCTCTGAGCCATACCCATGCAATAACTAAAGTCGGAAACGGGAACTGTGTCCACCTTGGCAACCGCAGCCTCGGCTTTCTTGCCCTTGGGCTTCTTTGCTTTTTCAACCTTTGCGGTCTTGGCTTTCTTTGTTACTTTCGATTGTGCCTGAACACCGTTTGCGCAGAAAAATGAAGCGCATGCGGCAATCAGAACGATACCAAACTTACGCATTGTTTCTGTTATTTTACGTCAATAAGTTCAAGTTTGAAAATAAGAGCGGAGAAAGGTTTGATGAGAGTACCTACATCGCGTGTGCCGTAAGCCTGATCCTGCGGAACATATATCTCCCAAACAGAACCTGCAGGCATGTGGGTGAGAGCCTGTGTCCAACCCGGAATCATTTGATTGACGTTAACCTCAACAGGTTTGCCGTTGTTGTTCTTATAAGAGCTGTCGAACACTTTACCATCGATAAGACGACCCTCATAACTAACATGAACGCGAGAAGTATCGGTAGGAATCACACCACTTCCCTCTTTGATGACTTTGTAAAGGGTTCCACCCGGAAGTTCCCTGACACCGGCTGTGGCTTTCATCTTTGCAATGAATTCTTCGCCCGCCTTTTTGTTGGGACCAAAGCTCTTTTCGAGAGTAGATGACTTAAGTTTGTCGACAAGACGGTTTGCGTTTTTGAAAGCCTCGTCATAACTCATAATCATTCCCTTGCCGCGTGCACCGGCTACGAAACCTGCGATAAGATTCTTGAGACTGATTGATTTTGTACTGTCTTCGCCGTAAATTTCATAGTTCAATCCTTTAAGCATCTGGGTACTTAGTTGCTGACCTATCTGAATTCCGGCATAATAAGCTGCTTTCTTTTTGTCTTCGCCTGCTTGTGCTCCTGCCTTTACGCCTTTTATGAAGTCGTCAAGATAGGCTGTATCAACACCAAGACGCTGCGAAAGGTAATCTTTCATGCCACGTGAGTTGGCAAGTCCCACCTCATAGGAAACCGAATCGACTTCTGTTTTAAGGTTTGCCTTGGGAGCACCGCCATTGTTGCAAGAGCCAAGAAGAACCACAGCTCCTGCAGCCATAATAATGATCTTTTTCATTTCTTATTTTGTTTTGCTTTTGTTATTGTCGGTATTGCCTGTGTGTTTAGAGCACTTCAATGAGTTCCACATCGAATATGAGTGCCGCATAGGGAGGTATTGCACTTCCTGCGCCGTTTGCGCCGTATGCCAGGTCGTAGGGAATGAAGAATCTGTAGGTTGCGCCCTCTTTCATGAGCTGCACGCCTTCCGTCCAACCCTTTATCACGCCGTTCAAGGGGAATGTGGCGGGTTCGCCACGCTTTTTGGAACTGTCGAAAAGCGTTCCGTCAATCAAAGTTCCCTCGTAATGGCATTTTACATTATCGGTGGCTTTCGGCGAACGTCCCGTGCCTTCTTTGATAACCATGTACTGCAGTCCGCTCGGAAGGGTTACGACGCCTGCTTTCTTTGAGTTTTCTTTAAGGAAATCCTCACCGGCTTTCTTTGCCACCTCTCCTGCGGCTGCCTGTTCGGCTTTTTTCTCGGCATCACGGCGTTGCAGGTATTCTATTACCATTTGCTGACCTTCTATTTCGTCAATGGCGAGTTCGCCACCCGTATAAATGTCCTTTACTGCCTGTGCAAAATCTTCAAGGTTCAAGTCTTCGCCGCACAAATCCTGTAGCTGGCGACCTATGCCCAAACCTAACGCATAACTTACTTTGTTCATATATCTGCTTTTGGAGCATGCGACCTCTTTCGGGCTGAATGCTCGATAATAATACGCAAATGTACTACTTTTATTCCATGTGTGGTTAAGACCGCACGAATTTTTAATATATCTTTGTATATGAAATAAATCAGCAAGATGAAAACTAAAAAGATAGTGGTCCTTACCGGAGCGGGAATGAGTGCGGAGAGCGGTTTCAGCACCTTTAGAGATTCGGGCGGACTTTGGGAAAAATATCCCGTGGAGCAGGTTGCCACGCCGGAGGGTTGGAATGACAATCCCGACCTCGTTACAGATTTCTACAACGGGCTGCGCAAACAGCTTGCGGATGCTCAGCCCAACGAGGGGCACAGACTTCTGGCGAAATTGGAGGAGTATTACGATGTGGTGGTGGTTACACAGAATGTTGACAACCTGCACGAGCGTGCCGGCTCCTCACGAGTAATCCATCTTCACGGAGAGCTTACAAAAGTTACTTCGAGCCGCGACCCCGAGAACCCGGAATTCGTTCGCACTCTGGGAGAGAATGAAACCCTTGTGCCTCACGGCGCAAAAGCTTCCGACGGTTCGCTGCTGCGTCCTTATATCGTGTGGTTCGGCGAAGCCGTTCCAAAAATGGAGGAGGCGGTGGAAGAGGCGCGCAATGCCGACATATTCATTGTAATAGGCACATCGCTCAACGTATATCCCGCTGCGGGGCTTATTAACTATGTACCGCGCACCGCGCCCATATATGTAATTGACCCCAAGACTGTTAAGATTTCAAATTCTCCGCGCATACGTTTTCTCGAAACCACGGCAACTAAGGGCATGCAGGTTATTTTTGACGAGCTTACCCGATAACCGTATGCCGCACCGCATAAGAAAACAGGGAGATTTGTTTACCTGCACAGTGCAATATTCAAGAAAAAAGGGACAAAGTACACGTTTTCATACAATCGGCTAAAAACCAGGCATTTAACTACATTTTTCAAGGTCTTTGTAAGTTATTGTGAATCAGACACTTGGTGTGGCGAAAAATACAAGCCATATATTTTGAAATAAGTGCCTTGTATTTTTTGCGACAAGCCATGTATTTTTCGGCGTGTCCGTTTGCAACTGAAAAATCTACCAAAAATCCGCTTTTTGTTCCTGCATGCGAAAAGTTGCGGGGCATACCTTTTTTTCGCATGCGTGAATGTGCGTATTGTGTTCTTATGCGGCGCAACACATCGGGCAAACAAAAGTTCCGCTGCGATGTAAGAACCGATGTTCAATCCGAATGTTTTTTGGCGAACAGGAAAGGACTTTGCCATAGTGGCAAAAAAATACCGGGACGGCGGTTTGGGTCCATCCCGGTAAGCGTTGCCTGCAGTTCAGACAGTTTTACCTAACCATTATCTTCACTGCTTGGGAATTGTCAGCCTTTATCATGTAAACACCGGGCATCAATCCTGAGAGCGAAAGGGTGTTGCCCGCTGCCGAAAGCACCGTTGCGCCTGCGGCATCGTAAACCGTTATCTTCTTTACGCCTTCCGGAGCATTGACCATGCGGTTTTCGGAATCGTATTTCACTCCCTCGTCCGCATTCATTCGCGGAGCGTCAATAGCATTTACTATGGCGTATGACTTACGTGCAGGAACAAGAGTTTCATTCCTGTCGTTGGGAATGGAATAAATGCCGAGCGACGAACCTGAACATACAAGATTGCCGCCATAATCGAATGTCATCTGATATATGCCGTTGTGGTCGGAAGTATTGCGCACGTCAGCGGTGTAGGAATACTTCGGCGTGAGCTTGGGTATGCTTCCGCTCCATGTTACATCGAAGAACCTTAGTACTCCGTCGCCATCGTTTATGACAAGAAGCTTGTTGTCGGGCGAAACGGCAAACCCCGAACCGCACGAACCGTTAAGGTTGTCGGCAAAGTCGGTCTTGCCGGAGTTGAAAACCACGCTGCCCGAGGAGTTGATGTATATGAGCGACGGCACGCCCTGAGTGTTGTTGTTCACATACCTCAGTTGGCTCACCCAAACGCCTCCGTTGCGTCCGGCAACCACCTGTCCGTCGCCGTTGAGCAGGAGCGAACCCACATTGAACTGTTTGCTCGGGCTTTTTGCCCATGTGGTGGCGGCAGAAGTGCCAGTGCCTATGTTGTAAACGCCCACATTGTTTCCGAAATCTTCGAGCAACACATACATTTTGCCGTCGCTGACCGTAACACAAGGCGTGGACGAACCCACTTTAGTGTTTCCGTTGCTGATGAGTCCGTCGCTGTTGCGCGTACCGGTGAAGAACGGCGTGAAACTTCCCGTAAGATTTGCGGGATTGCCCACATAAACTCCCGAAGTATTGTCGCTGTAATCAGACATATATATCTTGCCGTTGTCGCCAACGCTTATGCGATAGCACATGGTGAGATTCTGTCCGCCCCTGTAGGGTGTGGAATTGATTCTTACACCTGCGGGGGTGTAGGCATAAAGTCCGTTCGACGCACTGCCGTAGTTGGCATAGTTCATGACGTACATTCTTCCGAAATATTCCGATTCGGGCGAATTGTCAACGGCGCAGAAAACCTTTCCGTCGTAGTTGGTTGACGCGCCGGCGGTGTTGAGCCTTACAATGTTGGTTACCGGTGCGCCCTTGAGCCTTACAGCCCACGTAACACCCTCATCTCCCGCCTTGGGAATGCTTTCGTATGCTATTTTTACGGTGTTCAGTCCTTCTTTTGGGGCATTTACCGCCACACTGTCGAGAGCCTTTCCGTTTTGCGGGTCATAGAACACTATTGAAGCCTCGAGCGGTTGGGTGTTTGCGGTGAAATTGAAAGTGCAATTGCCCTCGCCGTCGGGAGAATACTTGAGATCGTATGCCGTAATTCCCTTAACCACCGGCTGAGAAACGTTCTTGGTAGTAAACTTAGTGAGCTTGTTGCCCGTAAACATGTAAAGGGTCAAATCTTCTCCGTCAACCTTAGCTCCCGAAGCCATGAACGGAAGCGCGGAAGCAGGATAGGAAAAATTACTGTTCGTTGCCACAGGCACAGCGGCGGACATTCCGTCAGTAACATCGTAAAGGCGCAATCCGCCAACCGATGTGCCGTTGACATAAGGCGCAACCATAAGCGAGCGTCCGGCATATTTGAAGAACGATATGCCTGTTGCTCCCTCGCCTATGGCGTATGAAGAATTTTCCGAGAATTCGGGCGACATTTCACTGTCGTTGTTCGAAGTTTTTGCAGGCGTGAATTCCTGCGGAAGTCTCAACTCGCCGTCAATAACAAACTTGTCGTCGGCAAGAGGAGACACCGTGAGCTGCAGGTTTGCGCCCTGCTTTTTTTCCGAGAAGTTTCCATCGGCTCCGATGTTCTTTTCGGTAAACACAGTGCTTGCAATCGTGTTGTCCACAACGTTCAGCATCAACATTCTCGTGCCTTTAGAATCGCCTGTAGTGGTTGCCGTGGTAATAATTGTGCAATCTTTCGATTCTCCGCTTATTGCAAGAGATTTTCCAACCACAGCGCGGTAGAAATTAGCCGAACTCTGCGTGCTCGCCCACAGGGAAGGATTCGAATTGAAATCGTTCCATTTGTAAATTCTAAGCGTTCCCTGCTTATAACCTGCGTCTACCTGGCTCGCGCTGTACTGGTTGAGCATGCTGTTAACGCCCACAAGTTTTCCGTCAGCCGTGAAAGCAATGTCGCTAAGCGTTGAGTAATCGCCGGCATTCGATGCGTCTTTGGCAATGATGCCTGTGGTGCTCAATTTCTTTACATAAGCATTTGTTTTGAGGTTTATGAGATGAAGCTCGGGCGTTCCTGCATTGTCGGCAAGCACCACGGCGGAATCTCCACGCACTATGGCACGCTTCAGAGTGCCTTTGAAATTGGTAAAGTTCTTTGAAGTGCGTGCAAACTTGAATTGCGCCGGGAGTTTAAGGTATTCCGGTTGCTCGGGGTCGGGATAGTTTTTGTAAACAATCACAGGCGGAGCATACGAAGAGCTTTCCACCAGCAATTTCACATAGGAAGTTTCGTTGGCTTTCACCGTTACGGGCTTTTTATATTCGTCCGTGAGCGACTTGTATCCATTGGCTTCCACTTCGAGAGTGTAATCGCCAGGCTCAAGTCCCTCGAAAACAAAAATACCGTTGTAAAGTTTGTCCACCTGATAGGTCTGCACGGTTTCATCTCCTTTCTTGAGCAAAACTTTTGCCCCGTTCACCGGCAGCCATTGGTCATTGGTATTGGGAGCATAGTTAAAAAGATTATTAGCTATCTTTTCGTGCATATCTTTTACCGTACCCATGATATAACCTGTCTTCTCAGGCGAAAGCTTAAAGTAATCGCAGATGCCGCGAGCCACTCTCACGCCTTCTTGTCCGCAATAATCTTTATTAAGAGCACGATGTCGCGCCGGCTGATAGGTATGGAAAAAACCTTCTATAAGACATCCCGGCACACTATGCATTAAAACTCCGAGATAACCCTCATATCCTTTCCCATTTGTCCATGAATCATGATAAAAGTCTATATCTCCTCTGATATTCATACTTGTTCGGCTGTAAGCACTCTGGGGATCGAGCTCGTCCATATAGTGAGGTTTCCAAAGAGCTTTGCATATATTTCGACTGCCTTGGGCATAATCTCCGCCGTCTCCGTCTTTTCCGCGATAAAGTATCAGAGGATAATTCGTCGTAGTGCCGTCTGTGGCAGCATTGGAGTGAATAGAAATAAACATGTCCATGTTGTTGGCATCGACTTCTGCGCTTATTTCCGAAAGCGAACGGTTGTATTTTTCTGCATCCGAGGCTCCGCTGACATAAGGATAGGGACCGTTGAGACGTCGTGAGTACATGATATTCTTTTTCTGCACACCCATTTTTTCGAGGGTCTCTCCAAGTTTCAAACATTTCCAAAGGTCGGTGTTCGATTCGTAGAATCCGCAGGTATCCGGGCGTCCTGTCGAGGCGAGATTGGGATATGGTATCGTGGGCATGGGTCTGTCGTTTGGTCCCCAGCTTCCATGTCCGGGATTAATATATATTCTTACGTCGGAGGTGCTTTGTGCCGATGCGCCCATGGCTATTATTCCTGCGGCAAAGCATAGCATTATCTTTTTCATGGCTTCTTTCATTTGGCAACATTGATTATATACGTTTCTCCCCCGGGAGTGGAGAAAGAAATCTTGTTTGCTTTCTGCGCAGGTTGCGGATACATGGCAATTAATGAGTCGGGAGTGAGAGCCTGACTGTTGCCGTTGAGGTCTACTGCCATTATTTTCGAAGCATAAACACGTTCGCCGTCGTCTTCATCCTTCATACCCACAATAGTACTGTTGTCATACCATTTCGGTGCCCTCACTATTCCGAGCGGAACTATTTGCGTGCCGTCCACATTGCACACGAATGCGCCTATGCCCGCCACATAATATACTACCTTTGTTGCATCGGGCGAAAGCTCGGGCCAAATATAACTTTTGTCTGTTCCGTTGGGCGAGAAAACCGTTGTCTTTCCCCCACGGGTTATCATAAGCTGACTGTTGTCTATCGAGAACGAGGGCACATCGGTTTTCTTCGTTCCCGAAGCAAGAGCTTTTATTGTCTTCCGGCTGTTGTTTACTATCGAAGCCTGTGTTCCTTCAACCGAATAGCCTTGCAAATTGCGCGAAGGCTTGGATATTCGTTTTCTTTTTCCGTTCACGAGGTTCAGGGAATGGAGAGCCACATTGCGGAGATGGTTTTTGTCGTAGGAATTCTCGCGATAAACAATGTTTTCTCCGTTGCCCGACAGTTTAACTCCGTATCCCGCACCCGGGGCATCGGTTAGTTTTTCGGTCTTTCCCGTTGCAATGTTGTATTTAACCAATCCGTCATATACGGGACTCGTAAGCAGAAGAAAGTCTCCGTTAGGACTGAACGCCGCAACCGACGGTGTTTCTGCCGGAACGGTTATCTTTTTCATCCCGCCGGTTTTGAGAACCTGCGCATGTCCCGCGAGGGGAATGGCAAGGGCTGCGATGATTATTTTCTTTATCATGGAATATATGTTTTATGTTTCGGTTATTTTATTTTCACAGGTGTTATGCCTATGGTCTGTTCCTCTTTCGAATAGTTTACTATTTCGGATATTTCACTTTCGGAATTGTCGTGTTTGTTCACCGCAGTAATGAAATATTTTCCGTCTTCGGGCATGGCATACGAGGTTTTGGTCGTAACTTCCACGAGAGTTGCTTCCTTTTTATCGCCGTTGCTGCGATAAACTGCGTAGTAGCATTCCTTTACTGCGTCCCATGTGAGATTGCTTACATTAAGTATACGCACATTTCCCGGTGCCGCCGGTTTCACTTCGGTATATTTTCCGTAGAAAGGCACGAGGGCTTTCCTGGCATAGCGGTTTTTGATTACGGAATTGATGTCGCAGCGGTTTGTAACCATGTCTCTCATTCTGTAAAGCACATCACCCGAAATCTTTGACTTTGCATCGGCAAGCGCAAACTGTTCGGAAAGCATGGCATTGGTTTTGAAACCTTCGGTAGCGGAGTTGGGATCGTAGCGATATATCGGATAACCCACGAGGAGCGCACATCTTTTGGCGTTTGTTGCCCATTGGTTCACACGGTTGTTGAAATCGTAATATCCCGTACCGGTTTTGTAATAAATCTGCGGTATCATGACGTCAAGCCATCCGTTGGTCATCCAGCGGTTCACGTCGGCATACTGTCCGTTATAGTCGTTTTCTATGTTTCCCTGCGGAGAAATCGAGAACACCACCTCCTTGCGGGTTTCCCGTATGGTTTGTTGCAGACTTCTTACCATGAGGGTTACGTTATTCCGCCTCCAGTTGTTTATATCCGTGTATGAGCCTTTATATTTTTTGAATTCCGCATCGTCGTTCATGCTTTCGCCGCTTGTGAGCGAGGGATAGAAATAATCGTCCATGTGAACGCCGTCAACATCATACTTCACAATCAAATCTTTCACTATGGAGTCGAGCCTTGCGCGGGTTTCGGGAAGCGCGGGATTGTAAACTCTTATGGTGTTATAGTCCTTGGTCAGTTCCTTGGGGATTTTGGAACTGAGTGTGGGGAATGCGTCCGACGCGCTGTTGCGTTTGGCAATGCGGTAAGGGTTTATCCATGCGTGAAAGCTTATACACCGTTTGTGCGCTTCGTCAATCATGAACTTCAAAACGTCATATCCCGGTTTTCTTCCGGCTACTCCGGTGATATACTGGCTCCACGGCTCGTAGGGGGAGTCGTAAAACGCATCGGCCATGGGACGTACCTGAAAAAACACCATGTTTATGTTGTATTTCACGAGTAGGTCGAGATAGCTTGTGTACAGTCTTTTCTGCGTGGTGGCTGAATAGCTGCCGTTGGGCCAATCCAATCCGTAAACAGTGGCTATCCACACGGCTCTTGTCTGCTTTTTGGGAAGTACGGGCACTTCCTGCACCACATCCGAAGCATCGCCGTCTCCGCGAATGCCTATTTGGTTGTCGTTCTTAAACGCATCTTCGTCGCTACATGCCGCAAGAAACAGCAGAGAAAGGGCGAGAGCGATTTTTCCAAGTACTCTTTTTTTCATATATTCTTTATTTTGTAAAGTTCTTTTTGCAAATATATAAATAAAAACATCCATTTTCGCGGCGCAGTGCGAAAATCATCGGAACTACATTGCGGCATGGTAAAATACGTATCGAAAGAGGGGCGCGGAAACCTTTTTCGGAACTCAAGAACGATACTAAAAATACCTCGTTTCACGATGCCGAAAAAAACACATGGCTTGTTGTAAAAAATACAAGCCATATATTTTAAAATACAAGGCACTT
>ERZ779725.1968-NODE-1968-length-10510-cov-2.146246_pt1 | contig 10510 bp, 5 predicted proteins | sample MGYA00511890_ERZ779725 | MGnify/ENA primary metagenome ERZ779725 (study PRJEB29588, sample SAMEA2148549) | human gut metagenome | biome: human gut; feature: human-associated habitat; material: faeces | place: Denmark | collected 2008/2010 ...
TGCCGGCGGCGGCTGGGGAACTGCCAATAACGTTGTTATTGACGGTCAGACCGATTATTCCGACGTGTACAAGGATTACTCTTCTTCCGAACTTGACAGAATCAACAACGATCCGAGTATTCCGGACAGCGTAAAAAAAGCAATCAACGAGTATTTTAACGCCATAAAAACAAAAAACAATTCAGACGGCAAATAATAAAAAGTGAGACATACCATGGTTAACGAAAAAGATATCGAACAATTTTGCAAACAATGCACGGAAATTTTCCGTCAGATTTCAAGAGACGTCATCGGACAAAAAGAAGTAGTCGAAAACACCGTAATCGCAATGATTGCCGGCGGCAACGTTCTTTTGGAAGGCGTTCCGGGCGTAGGTAAGACGAGGCTTGTCAGAAGCTTAGGAAGAGTTTTCGATCTTCCGTTTTCCCGTATACAGTTCACGCCGGACTTAATGCCTGCGGACGTTACGGGTACAAACATAATCGTCAAGGACGAAAACGGTAACTCTTCTTTCCGTTTTCAGCCCGGTCCTATATTCAGCAACATAATCCTTGCCGACGAAATCAACCGTGCTACTCCTAAAACGCAATCCGCGCTTCTCGAAGCAATGCAGGAACATACCGTAACCGTAATGGGCGTATCGAGACCGCTTAACGAACCTTTCTTCGTTCTCGCGACTCAAAACCCGATAGAGCAAGACGGTACTTATCCATTGCCGGAAGCTCAGATGGACCGTTTTATGTTCAAACTTCTGGTTCCGGATCCTTCTCTTGACGAATTGATGCAGATAGTTACGATGACGCAAAAGACAATGGCTGAAGTTGCCGAAAAGGCTTGCAACGGCGAAGAATTGTTGCGTATGCGTCAAACCGCTAACCAGATTCCCGTCGCCGACGAAGTATTGCGTTACGCAATGCTCATGACCGCCGCAACGCACCCGGACGGCGAATACGCCGCAGAAGGTGCTAAAAAGTATATAAGGGTCGGCGCAAGCCCTCGTGCGGGACAGGCTCTTATCTCCGCGGCGAAAGTTCTCGCGCTTATAAAGGGTAGGTTTAACGCGGCGTATACGGATATCGAACAGCTCGCTTACCCCGTACTCCGTCACCGTATCAAGCTCAACTTCGAGGCGATTGCCGAAAGGGTTTCCGCCGACGACGTTATCCGCATGGTGGTCGAAGAAGTTTCAAAAAAATACAAAAACAAAAAGTAAAATCAGGGTTGAATTTTAATGAAAATCACTAAACTGAACGATGCGTTTTTTTCGCGCCTCGAAACGATGTCTTTGAATTTAAGATCGAATCTTTCGGGATATTTCGGCGGCAAACATCTTGTGTCTACTTACGGGCAGACTGTTGAATTTGCGGATTTTCGCGAGTATCAGCTCGGCGACGATATTCGCCGCATAGATTGGAATTTGTACAGCCGTTTCGAAAAATTCTTTTTGAGGCTTTTTACCGACGAAAGACAAATGAACGTTCAGGTTTTTCTCGATTGTTCCGCGTCGATGGGTAAAGATAATCCTGCAAAAGCCTCTTACTCCGTTGCGGCTGCCGCCGCGTTGGGCTTTTTGGCTGTTCAGAATATGGACAAGGTTACCTTCCACCTTATGAAGGGTAATTCCGCCGAAAACCCTTACGGCACGCTCGTCGGAAAAAATTCTTTTTTCCGTGCGATAGGTTCGCTTGAAGACGTTGTGTTCGACGGCGACACGAATATCGAGTCATGCGTAACAAGTTGCCCCGATATTACTTCCAACAACGGCTTAACCGTTATCGTTTCCGACTTTATGACCGAAACGGACTGGAAAAAAGCCGTTGATTATCTTGTTTACAAAAAAAGACAAGTTCTTCTCTTGCAGATTTTGTCGCCCGAAGAAATCGATCCTTCGTACGACGGCAGAGTCAATCTCATCGACTCCGAATCGGTTGACGTTGCCGACCCGAAAAACATGAAGATAAAAATTAACAAAAGCATGCTTAAAGCCTATGAAGAGGCAATGGCTGATTTTAAAGCCGATATAGCAAGCTATTGTTCAAAAAGGGACGTCGGTTATATTTCTTTAAGAACGGACGAAGAGATCGAGAGAGTACTGTTCGGCGATTTACTTAAGGCTGGTATCATGTCATGACGCTATTAAAACCGTTAGGACTTTTAGGGCTTATAGGTATAATCATGTTGATTATTATCTATATCATAAAGCCTAACTTTCAAAACAAATTCATATCCAGTACCTTTGTCTGGAAAATGAGTCTTAAATATAAGAAAAAATCTCTCCCGACTAGCAAATTGAAGGATATTATCCTTATTATTTGCCAGTTTTTGATTGTTGCGTCCTGCGCTTTTATCATTGCTTATCCCGTTAAGCCCACCGTCACTTCGGGTGGCGGCTCGGAAGTAGTCGTCGTTTTGGACGCTTCCGCAAGTATGCAAACGAGAAGGGACGATAAATCGCGGTTCGACCGCGCAGTCGAGCAGGCGGAGAGTATTTGTTCTCAATATATTCGCGACGGAGGGCGCGTTACTCTTATCAGATGCGGAATCGAAAACGAGATACTGCTCAACAGAGTCGAAGCCGGCGCGATAAGCTCCGTAAATACCGTTTTTGAAGATTTAAAGTCCGAAAACGGATGCTCGTACGGGGCTGCGGATATCGATTCCGCCATGACGACGGCAAAGGAACTTATTTCCGTTAATCCCGAGGCGAGTGTATACGTAATCACCGATAACACCTTTCTTTCTGCGCCCGAAACGGTCAATATAATCAACGTTGCGGACAAAACCGAATGGAATGCCGCTATCTTGAGCGCGACAAGCGTGAGAGAAGAGGGGTACTACAACATATACGTCAAGGTCGCCAATTACGGAAAAAGTAAAACGATGACGCTTGAACTTAATCTCGAAGGCGTCAACCCGACCGAAAGCACACCGGGCGAGTCTACCGGTAACGGTAACGAGATTACTTATTCGCTCGACTGCAGCGCGGGTAAAACGTATACCGTCGTGTTTTGCAATTCCAAGTTTGCCGAAAGTCATCTTTCGGATCCCGATAACGGAGTTTATTACGCTTCTTTAGCTTCTTGCGGGTGGGATGTCAGTTTGCGTTCATTTTCTTCCGCAAACGTTTCTATCGTAGGTAAGGACGAGGTCGATAACTATCTTTCGGACAACAGTTATACGTTGCCTTCGACTTCTAAAAACGTTCTCAACGTTCAGTATTACGGGTCTTTGAGAACAAAATTCGTAGAGACCGTCCTCGATATCGTTAAGGACAGCTATTACAAGGATGTCTGGGACGTGAACTTAAAATCCGTTCAGCCCGAGGATACCCCCGCTACTACGGGTTTCGACATGTATGTTTTTGAAACCTATATTCCCGATCCCTCCCCGACCGACGGCGCGGTGTTTTTATTGAACCCGACGGACGCGAGCAAACTTCGTCCTTTGGGAATAGAACTTTCTTCCGCGATAAATTTCGAAAAACTCACCTATTTATCTACAGAAATTCCGGATCACCCGCTGCTTAAATATACTCAGCCGGACAAGTTCGGAATAACGGCGTTTTATCCGATGAAAGCGGATTCTACTTTCGATGTTCTTCTGAGTTGTTCGGGGGATGCCGTGATGGTCGCTAAGAAACCGTTGACGGACGAAGAAAAAGAAGCCGGAGTTTCCGATAACAGAAAATTGTTCGTTTTCAGTTCGCCTATATCGTACAACGAATTGGCTATAAAGGCGGAAATGGTTTTGTTTATGGTTAACGCGTTTGATTATTATCTTCCCGTTACCGTTCAAAAAAGTTATTATTCGGTAGGCGAGGAGGTTTCTCTCAATTGCCGTGGCGATCGCGTAGAGATCGGCACTCAGGTTTTCACTTCGTTCCCTTCGAGCGTAAAGTTTGATTTGCCCGGCAGTTATCAGGTGAAAACGGTTTTTGCCGCCAAAGGAAACGAAAAGGATAAAGTCGTAAGCGACACCGTTTACGTCAGCTCGCCCGAGGGCGAAAGCGATATCTTTGCGGTAAGAGAAAACTTAATCGATCCGTATGCCGATGAAAACGGAAACAATGACTTTATCGACTTGGTGTTTATTTTTGCAGCCGTTTTAACCGGTTTACTGTTTGCAGAATGGTTACTTAACCTTCTGCAGGGTGTTTAAGGAGGGCTTGTATGAAGGATTTTTCAATTACTTTTTCTCGTCCCTGGTTTTTGTTATTATTTTTGGCGATGCTCGCCCTCGTTTTGATTCCGCATTTTACCTTAAAGAAGAAATACAGAAGAACGAGGAATCGTATTATACCGATAGTATTGCATTTATTGATTTCGGTCTTTGCTATAAGTTTGCTTTCGGGGATTACTATTGCTTACAGCACGCCGAATAAAGAAAACGAACTTATTCTCGTCGTTGACGTTTCCGATACTACTCAACCGACTTCCGACAAAAGAGACCAACTCGTCGAAAATATTCTCGGCGGGGCAGCTTATGACGGGTATCGGGTCGGAGTCGTGACTTTCGGTTACGGTAGTAAACTTGCCGTGCCTATGACGTACGACGTAAGAAGCGTTTATAATCGTTACGCAACCTCTTCCTATCCGGATGACGTGACCGCAACCGATTTATCTTCTGCTATTGCTTATGCCGCAGATCTCTTCGATAATCCTAAAACCGGAAAAATCGTTTTGATTACGGACGGAAAAGAAACGGACGGAAGTATTACCGTTGCGGTGAGAAGCGTTGCCGCGAAGGGCATCATGCTCGATACCGTGTATTTCAGCTCTGCGACAGGCGAAAGCGACGTTCAGGTTTCTTCCATAGAGTTCCCGTCGAACTATATAAAGCAAGGCGAAACGGTCGTTATATCCGCTACCGTGGATTCTAACAAAAATTACGATACGGAAGCGACTTTAGTCGTAGACGGAGAGGAAAAAGAAACAAAAAAAGTAAAACTTACACCGGGAAAGAAAACGATAGATTATAATTACGTTTTCGAAACTCGCGGCATGCATACCGTCGGCGTAAAAATAACTTCGGACGACGCTATGAAAACGAACGACACGTATTTGTCGTACATCAACATAGAATTATTCAACGACGTGCTTATAGTCAGTCAATTTGACGATAATCAGTATCTCTCCGCGCTTCTTCAAGGAAAGGGCGTGGAAGGCGAAACGCGGTTTTTGTTAGGCGACGCCGTTGACGAATTCAACGTAACGTGCAAAAAAATCAGTGACGAATCTCTTCCGAAAACCGTAGAAGAGTTGAGAAATTACGATCAGGTTATCATCAATAACGTTTCGAACGCCGCAATGAGCAAAGTCGACGGTTTCGTTGACGCTTTATACTCTTACGTTCACGACTTCGGCGGAGGGCTTTTGACGGTCGGCGGAAACGACTCGTCGGGGAATGCCAACCTTTATTCCAAAGCCGACCTCGAAAACAGTAAATTCCAGGAAATGTTACCGGTAAGCGCAGCCAATTATCCTCCGCCGCTCGGCGTTATGATTATCATTGACGTTTCCGGTTCCATGACGGAAGAGCTTTTGAACAGAGCCAAAGCCGGCGCAAAATCGGTCCTGAACGTTTTAAGCGAAAGAGATTATATCGGCGTAATGACTTTGTCGAGCAACTATAATCGTCTTTTACCTTTAACTCCCGCTACCGAAAACGAAAAAATCATAAAAGCTATAGACAATCTCGACGGCTCGGGCGGAACTTCTTTCTCATCTGCAGTAGGAAGTGCGTCCAGTCAGTTAACGAGCAATGCAAACATAGACAGACGTCACATTATCATTTTGTCCGACTGTCAGGTTGCCGAAACCGAAGTTACGGCTTTCGAAAAGGCTATGCACGATGCAAACGAGATACAAGAAATAACGCTTTCGATAGTCGGCGTAGACGTAGCCAACGGATCCGATCCGTATTTGACGTTTAACCCGATTTGCAAAAAGTACGGAGGTACTTTTTACGCGGTAACTTCGGACTATGAGAACATTTCCAACTCGATGCGTCAGGATATCAATACCGACGAAATAAAAGATTTGAACTTAAAGCCTGTCGCTCCCACCGTTTATCCGTCCACGCTCGCCGCTTCTATTACCTACAATTTGCCGCGGGCTGACGGCAGCTATGACCAACTTGATTTTGCTTTGAGCGGTTTTTACGGCGGAAAAATCAAAGACCCCGATTATCTCGTTCTCACCGGACAATATAAAGTCCCGATATACGCTTTGAGGACTTTCGGTAAAGGTCGGGTCGGCTCGTTTATGTGTGATTTGAGCGGAAACTGGTCGAAAGGTCCGTTTACCGATGAGGAAACGAAAAAAGAGTATAACGGATTGTTGGATACTGCGAGCGGTCAGCTTCTCGTTTACGATATGTTGTACAGCGTTATGCCGTCAACGGACGTTAAGCCTAAAATGTTGTCGCTCCAACTCGACGCTGAAAATTATACTAATAAATTGAATATTTATACAACAATCGAGAACGGAGACGTGCTTGAAGTCACCGTTACGGATCTTAAAGATACCTCTAAGGTTTTGTTCTTGAAAAATTCTTCCGGTAACGCTAAAAAAGACGATTGGTACGTAATTCAAGGTTTTTCTCAGACAAACGGTTATTCAAACGCATCGTTTGTGATAAAACGCCAAGGGAATTATTCAATTAAAGCCGTCTTGACGAAAAAAGACGGAAAAGTGTACGAAGATGAAATTTATAAGTCTTTTTCGTATTCTAAGGAATACGATATGCACAACTACGACGTTGCGGTAATTAAGAAAAAATTATCGGATTCTTGCGAACGCACCGGCGGGCAACTCATAGATGACGACGACGTTCAGAAAATTTTTCAATCTTTCGTCACTAAAGAAGAACACACTTACGACCCCAAGTATCTTTTCATGATTCTTGCAATTATACTTTTCGTTTTGGAAGTCGCGGTCAGAAAGTTCAAATTCAAGTGGCCTCACGAGCTGATTAGGGCGTATAAAACCCGTGGGAAAAATGAATAAGCAAGTTATACGGAAAATCGTATAACGAAGTTTCCTTAACTGCGAATAGAATGTAAAGCCGACTATTCGCAGTTTTGATAAAAACGGAGGTTTTTATGAAAAAAATAAATAAAATTATCGGAGTTTTGCTTTGCCTGTGCATGTTGTTTTCGATGACGGCTTGCACAGATACTTCAAAAATAGAAACGCCGTCGGGGTTTTCTTTGGATGAAAACAATTACCTCAGATGGAACGTCGTTCCCGGCGCAAAAAATTACGAACTATCTTTGGACGGCAACGGAGAAAGCAGCGTGAAAACGTTAAAAACCAACGGTTATTCGCTTGACTTGCTCGCCGAGGGTGATTACGTAATTAAGGTTAAAGCCAAAAGCGGCGGTTCGATACAAGATTCTAATTGGTCCGAAAACGTTTATTTCAAATCCTATAATTCGACGGGGCTTATATATCGTTTGACCGATAACGGCTCGGCTTATGAAATTATCGAAGTAGGCAGAGCTAAGGGAGACGTAAACATAGAGGATAAGTACCGTAATAAACCCGTTACTAAAATCGGTGACGGAGCATTTAAAAACGCTTCCGGCATCACGGGGATGACTATAGGAGAAAACGTTACGTCTATCGGCGAAAACGCATTTTATAACTGCTCAAAACTCGAAAAGGTCGTTTTGCCGAGTTCGCTTTTATCTCTGGGAGAGGCGGCTTTTCAATCCTGTGTTTCTCTTAAAGAGGTCTCTGTACCCGAAAACCTTGTCGAAATTCCCAAGAACGCGTTTGCTTATTGCAAAAAAATCGAAACTATTGATTTCACCAAAGCAAAAAACCTGAAATATATACGCGAAGCCGCTTTTGCGCGTTGCGAAAGCGTTAAGTCGCTTGAATTCAATTCCTCTTTATTGACTATCGATGCAAATGCTTTTGCATACGGGACTTCTCTTGAAAGCGTTAAGTTCGGCGCGGCTCTCGAAAGTATAGGTGAAAAGGCGTTTATGAACGCAACCTCGCTTAAGCAAATAATTTTTGCCGAAAATTCTTCTTTAAGAGAGTTAGGCGGCGGCGTTTTTGCACTCGGTACGTCGCTTAAAGAGGTTGCTTTGCCGGAAGGTCTTGAAAAGGTCAGCTCGCAGTGCTTCGCAAATTGTTCCGCACTCGAAAAGATTTCTCTCCCGTCCTCGATCAAAGGCATCGGTACCAACGCTTTTGCGAACACCGCTGCTTACAAAAAAGCAGCAGAAAACAGTACGGATTATATCTTTATCGATAATTGGCTTATCGGTTGCGTTAAGGATTACTATTCGAATACCGTAAAAATAGAAAAAACAGCATTTTCCGCATATGAGGCGGAAAAGAAAACTAAAGTCGTAGGTATCGCCGATTCGGTCTTTGCCGGAATGCCTCTTCTCGAAGAAGTCGATTTGCCGGTATCTGTCGTTTATCTCGGCGACAGCGCGTTTTCGAATTGTAAAGCATTGAAGAGGTTCTCCGCAAAAGACGATGCCGGTCATTCTCTTAAAGTTGTCGGCAGCGGAGCTTTCGTTTCGTGCGATAAGCTTAACGACGTTCAATTCGATAAGAAAGGACATCTCGAATCAATCGGGTCGTACGCGTTTTACGGTTGTGGATCTCTTATACAAAAAACCAACACCGCCACGCGCGGCATGCTTATTCCCACGACGGTGAAAAAGGTCGGGACGTTTGCTTTTAAGGACACGCAAATCTGGAAAACCGCGAGTATCGACGATATGGTTTACGTCGATAATTGGATTGTCGGTTGGAATGCTCAGCTCGGCGCTCAGTACGAATCCATCGAAGACATGACGGAAGCGCAAATCGAGGCTTTAGAAGACGAGGAAAAGAAGGAAGATATCAGACAAGCTCAAAAGGCGATACGTGACACCTGGAATCAGAGTCCCTCGTCGATTACCATCAAAGAAGGAACTCTCGGTATAGCCGACTTTGCTTTTTATCATTTGTTTACACAATCTATTATCGGCATAGATATGCTTGTCGAAGATACTAACGAGCCGATGATTATCGGTGAAGGTGCGTTTTATCGTTGCGAAAAACTCGAAGACGCGTCTTTGAATTCGAAAATGACCGCTCTGCCCGACCATCTGTTCTATAAATGCAAAAACCTCACTTCGGTTACTTTTCCGAGGAGTTTGGTTACGATAGGAAAATCTGTTTTTTATAACTGCGAAAGATTAAGCACGGTTAACTTTACTACCACGCCGTCTTTGAAAACGATAGGCGATTATGCGTTTTTCGGCTGTTTAAACCTCGACAGTCCGACGTTCCACATCAGCGGCAGAGACGGGTCTATCGAAACGATAGGCGATTATGCGTTTTACGGTTGCAATTACAAGCTGAAAGTTGCGGATTTACCTAATTCGCTTCAAACGTTGGGCGATTACGCTTTTGCTAATTGTTCCGCTCTCGAAAAAATAGTGTACGGAACCGGTATTAAAAACATTCCGGATTACGCATTCTATAATTGCGCGTCTTTAAATGAAGTCGATGTTCCCGACACTATCGAAACCGTCGGCGAAGGAGCTTATCTCGATTGTTCGTTCGTGGTCTCGCTGACGATTGGCAATAACGTAAAAACGATTGGAAATTATGCGTTTTCCGGCATGGCCGTTTCAAACGTCAAGTTGCCGGCGTCGGTTGTTGAAATCGGAAGTTACGCTTTCCGTAACGATAACTCGCTCACTTCAATCGTTGTCCCGGCTACGCTGTCGAAGTTAGGCAGTCACTTTGCCTTCGGCAACGATAAAGTAACGTTTTATTTGCAGTCGTCCACGGTCCCGAGCGGATGGTCGGATAAATGGAACTCTTGCTTCCGTCCCGTTGTGTTCGGTTGTACTCTTGACGAAACCGACTCCTTTGTCGTTTCGTTTACCGTAGGAGAAAATACGTTTTTGAATTCGCTTGCCGAAAACGGTTTTTCGGCTCCCGTAAGAGACGGTTATACGTTTGTCGGCTGGTCCAAAACGGAGGGCGGTTCTCTTTACCTGAATGCGAACGAAATTTCTTCGGCGAAAAAGGGTGAAACGCTAATTGCCGTATGGAATAAAATCTGAGCAAAAAACGCGCGCAAAACAGCGCGCGTTTTACGTTTATAAAAATGAACTTAAAATCTTGATGGCGCAAAATCACTGTTAATACCTAATTTTTTAAGCCCGCTTTAATTAAAAGCTCGCAACGAAAAATATTTTATTGTTTCCATGTGTTCGTTTGTGAATATCAGTTGTTTTTGCTTGACGGACGATTGCATTAGTGATAAAATACATAAAGTATGAAATGTATAAAATATATTATATATATTATATATTTACCATACTTGTACACAACACGAAGTCGAATTATTTTTTCAGGAGATACGATATGAAAAGGAATCACAGATTATTGCTTATTGTGTTTGCGATACTGACCTGCTTTACGATGGCGTTTTCGGTCGGTTGCGACAACACGAAAAACGTTTCGGTTACGTTTGAAACGAACGG
>ERZ779725.1969-NODE-1969-length-10508-cov-8.047355_pt1 | contig 10508 bp, 6 predicted proteins | sample MGYA00511890_ERZ779725 | MGnify/ENA primary metagenome ERZ779725 (study PRJEB29588, sample SAMEA2148549) | human gut metagenome | biome: human gut; feature: human-associated habitat; material: faeces | place: Denmark | collected 2008/2010 ...
ATGCTACCGATGACCGCCATAAGTATGGCATAGCCGAAAAATATTTTATATCGCAGCGACACTGTTTGTTGATGAAAAATATAATTGGTTAACTAAATATCAATATCACAGGATAGTGATCCCCACCCTTCATATGATATCTTAGTACACATGTTCTTAGCTGTAATCTGCTATCGATAAGGAAATAATCTAATTCTCGACCTGAAATATGTGTTGGCATACCACAACATGCAAAATTAGCACTATTTCCCGGCCTACTCCTGGTACCTGTGTAAATATTCTGATAATTCGCTTGGAGTCATATTCATGTCCCCACCAATAATAAATGGGTGATTTGCGGATGATACCAATTTATTTATATCTATAGCACCACATCCGGATTGGCAATGAATGGTATAAATTTCAAGGCCTCTATAATTAAGACCAATAGACCACCGACCTGTTCCTGACTGCGCATAAGAATAGGAAGGGCTAAAATTTATATCTGCAATGACACCAGTATTACACCGTGTGTTCCATCACGTCCTCCTTTCTTTATTGGGGTTATACTTCGGTTCTTTCCGTTGCGAGCGGAACTTTTCCGCCCTACGGTTTACTGCTTCCTCAAGGTAGGCAATGCTCCTTTAAGTTCGTAACGCCACTCTGAGCCTGCGTTCTGCAAGGCGGTGTTCATGGCATCAACGGCTTTCTGCCAGGTAACGCCAGTGCCGTCCACCTTCGTGGCTTCGGGGACGATGTTTTCTTTATTGTAGCCGATGCCTTGTTCATGATTGTTCTTCCAATAGCAGGCGGTCACGGTGGTGTAGTTATTTCCCAAAAAGCCGCCGATATGTACATAGCCAGTGCTACTACCCGTACTGGTTACGTTGCCCGTGGCATAGCAGGCAAGGAGGCTGCTTCCTGCGTTCATTCCCACCAGACTGCCGCCAGCGATATTCTTTTTGGGGTCCATTTCTATGATCACGTTGCCTGTGGCATAGCAAGCGGTCAGGGTGGCACTCGAATTCGTCTGACCTGCCACGCCGCCGACATCGACCGTTCCCTTCACTGTGGCCGAGGAACTGCATCCGGTGATGGAACCGCCTATTTGAACACCCACCACACCGCCGACATACACCGTGCCGCTGACGCTGCCCGACACCGAGCAGTTTTCAATGGTGCCCCAGCTATATCCTACCACGCCGCCAATACTGCCGCCATATATTTGATTGCTTGTTATCTGTACGCCCTCCATCACCACGTTCTTCACCGTACCAGCTCTATTGAGCCAGCCGAACAGACCCGCATATTCGTCATTTGTCGTAAAGGTCAGCCCCGTAATGGTATGGCCGCCACCGTCGAAGGTGCCTTTGTATGAGTTGTCGTAGTCTGTGCCTATCGGTGTCCAGTCTTTGCCCGTCAGGTCAATGTTTTTGTCGAGGGTAATGTTAATGTCGGTCTTACCTCCGTTCACTAATTCGGCTACATTCATCAGGCCATCGGCGGAGGTCACGGTGTAGCTGCCGTTGCTCTCTATGGTATAGCCCAGGTCTTTTGCCGCAGCGAGGGAGACGGTGTAGGTATATTCACCGCCCGCCTGCCAGTCGGTAGCATTCTTCATCTTATAAACGAAGGTCTTGCCGTTGGTGAAGGTGCAGGTAATGAAGGTCGTGCCAGCTGCCACACTTTGCGGGGCTACGATGGCGGTGTAGGTGTTGCTGCCCTTGTCATACGGGACGATTATATCCGGGTTGTCGCCTTCGGTGGAGAGGCCCGTCAGCTGCACGGATGCCAGCCCCTCGGTGTAGTCCGTCAGAACGATGGTCACCCGTGCCGTGCGGTGGGTGAAGCGGAGCGTGGGGCTACCGTAGGTCACCGTCTGTCCGTCGGCTACGATGAGGTCGCTGCCCTCAAAGTCTTTCTGGGTACTTTGGTTGGCTTTTACCTTTACCGCAGGCGGAGTTGTCTCGCCAGCGGTGTAGGGCCACCACGCCGTGACGGTGATGTCGTTGTGGTTGGTCCAGTAGTACGGGTCGGTGGAGGTCAGCGTGGCGCTGGTGGGGTCGGCGGTGGAGGGCGTCACGTTGTACGTCTTCACCATGCCGTCCATCATGACTGCCACGCTCTGCACACCCGTCCAATTGCCATCCGCTGGGGCACGGGTGCCGGCGGTGGCTGTCGCGGCGGGGTTCAGCCCCGTGGCGGTGAAGACGATGGGTGTGCCTTCCGCCCCTTCTGGTAGGAAGCCCGCTTCGTCCTGTGTGCAGGCGGCAAGGCCGAGCAGCAGGGCGATGGCTGCGGATATATGGATGGTTGTTCGTTTCATGATGCGTGTTGTTTAGGGGTTGTTATTGTTTCTTTTGCAGTACGGGCAGACCGTCTGTGCCGAGTGCCCACTGGTAGTCATTGTCGGTGAGGGCGATGTTCATGCCGTCGACGGCTGTCTGCCATTTCACGGTCGCGCCGTCCACCTTCGTGGCATCTACCGTTCCTCCAAAATTACGGAATTCTCCTCGCTCGGCATTGCCTCCCCAATAACAGGAAGTTATAGTATTGTAGTTGAAACGCACTATAGCTCCAGATTCATAATCTTTCAATGTGCCGTCAAACCAGCAAGCTGTGATACTGCCATAATTTAAATCGGCTATACCACAAGTTCTACCATATGCAGAAATTTTTCCCGTCACAGAGCAGGCAATGATTTGACCATTATTTTGATCCACTATTCCAGCTGCTGATCCATTATTGCCATATAGATTCACATCTATGAGTTGTAGGTTCTTTATCACACCACGTAAATTTAATAACCCAAAAAGTTCAGTAGTCGCTGCTGAAAAGTTTAATCCCGTAATGCGGTGTCCCTGCCCATTAAAGACGCCGGAGTAACCTGGCCATGTGCCTATCTGTGTCCAATCCTTACCCGTCAGGTCGATGTCGGCGGTGAGGGTGCAATTTATCGATTCGTCCTTTTGTGCGGCTTTGTTCCATGCCAGCAGGCCGTCGGCGTTATAGACCGTGTAACTGCCGTCGTTCTGTATAGAATAGCCTAAATCCTCAGCCTCGCCGCTTTCGCCGCCACCGTCAGCCCAGTCACCGATGGTGCAACCCTCTAACGTCAAGCCGGTGGTGTTCACCTTAACGGTATATTTATAGCGGCTGCCCGCTTCTAATACGACGTTGTTCTGCGGACGGAAGTAGAAGGTGCCGCTGCCGAGTTCCACCCGGATGAACGGCTTGCCTGCCGCAACGGTCTGCGGGGCGGTCAGTGCCTCGTAGGTGTTGCCGCTTGCGTTGTAGGTCTTGATGGCGGTCGGGTTGCCGTTATCGGCGGACAGGCTCACGAGGCTCACCATGGCACCAGCGACGCTCGTGAATCCCGTGCCGGGCTTCAGTTCGATTGTCACGCGTGCCGTGCGGTGGGTAAATTCAAGAGTCGGGTTGTTAAATTCCACCTTCCGGTTCTCAGCAGAGATGAAGTCGCTGTTCTGGAAGTCAGCCAATTTGCTTTGGTCTTCTGCCACCTTCACGGCAGGCATCTGTGTGATGTCGGCATTGTTGAAGGGCCACCATGCCGATACGGTAATCGGGTCGCGGCTGGTCCAGTAGTACGGGTCGTTCTCGCGTGAAAGCGTGGCACTCTTGAAATCGGTAGAAGCCGTTACGGTGTATTCCTTTACCGCATCGCCCATCTTGAGTGCCACGGAAGTGACGCCCTGCCAGTCGCCGTCCACAGCGGCACGGGTGGAAGGGGCTGCCAGCGGCGTTGCTTCTACGGACAATCCGGTGGCACGGATGACGACGGGGTATTCACCTTCGGGCAGACGGTTATCGCCAGCAAGTTCGTCCTGCGTGCAGGCGGCGAGGGCGAACAGCAGTGCGGTGGCTGCGGGGATAAAAATTCTATGTCTCATAATTCTTCAACCTAATCAATTAATTATTAATATCTTACAGGCCAGCATTCACTTCTCCGCCGTCTATATCGTTCCACTTTGCAATGGTGGCTTCGCTGACTTCAAGGACTTTGTTGCGTACCTTGACGGTATAGGTATAGTTGTTGCCCGCCTGCAGTGCGCCTTCGGGCATGGTGAGTGTGGCATGATATTCCTGACCTTTGTAATTCACAACCAACGGCAGGGATGCAACTGTCTGCGGGAAGAGGATGATCGATGACGTGAGATTGCCGTCTGCCAGATTCATGGTCAGTTCTCCGGTCTGTAGTCCGTTGTCTGCGGTGGCAATACCGTCGGCCGTGTTGAACGTACCGGTGAGTAACAATCCGTCCAGCGTGTAACGTTCAGGCTTGACCACGCTGAAATTCACGCCGTCGCCCGCCTCGAAGGTAAGGGTTATCTGGCTCATGCGGTGGTGGAAGGAGTTGTCTTCACCGCCTTTGGCGGTTTTGTCGGTGAAGCTTACTACCGGGTTGTTTTTGTCTCCCGTGGCTCCTGAAGCAAAGAGGAAGTCGATGGCAGGCTGGTTCTGCTGCGCCGTGGCATCGGTCGTGGCTGTGAGGATGCCTCCCGCCGCGTTGTACGGATAGTAGGCGCGGAAAGTATGGGTCTTTGCATCTTCGATATAGATAACCTTTCCTTCTGCCTCAAATTTCCCGTTTTTCAGGATGAAAGGCACGTTGCCGTACTGGGAATCGTTGCCGATGTCGGTGATGCCGATACGGTCGCCGGCAGTCCAGGTGGTTCCGCTGGCGCGGGTGGCGGGGGCGATGTTGGCGGTAAACTGGGCGGCCACGGGGTCACCGTTCAGGTTCTCGTTGTCGTTGTTGCAGGCTACCAGTGCGAGGGCGAGCGCTGCAAGTGTAAAAAATCTTGTCTTCATTATATCTATAATTTTATTATTTACAAATCAGCATTTACATCATCACCTTTCACTTCTTCCCAGCCGTTGATTTCGGCTCCGTCCACTTCCATGCCTTCGGGAGTCTCAACCAGCGTTCCGCCGAGGGTCAGCGATTCGCCCTTTCCGGTGTTGAAATCCTTGAGGGCTTCCGTGAGGTCGCTTTTCAGCGTGGTGGGGCTCGGGTTGCCGTCAGCATAGCGGATTTCACCCGTCAGCAGTTGTTCCGTGCCGGTCACACCCAGCAACCGCACCGTGGCTTTCCACTTGCCGGCATCGTCACCTTCGGTTATCTTGGTGAAGGGCAGCACGACGTTTGAAGCGGCTCCGTAGGTATCGGTAGCGAAATCGAGTGTTCTGGCTGCACCCGTCAGATGGGCAACAATCTCCGTGATGCGTCCGGCGGCATCACCCGTCGGTTTGACGACAAGCGTCAGTTCGCGTACCTGCTGCTTCATTGCAGCGGTCAGCGGATAGTCCTTGTCTTTCTCGATGCTCACCTGTTTCGTATAGGTGAAGAACCATCCCGGGGCATTGTTCACAAAGGCATCCGTGCCTGCCCGGTTTCCCGTGGCTGCGGCAATGGTGGCGGTGGTACCATTTACCGTGATTCCTTCAGCTGGGTTCCACACCGCAAGGGTGTAGCTGCCCGGAGCAAACAGATGGTCGGGGGCATGGGTGGCGGAAGTCTCCGTACCCGTATAGTCACCCATGGTGACCGTCCATGTGGCAGGTATGTCGATACCCTCACCGCGGGCCGACCAGTCGGCTGTCACCGCAATCTTCCCATAGTCGGGATGCGGCGTGTCATAAAGCGTGTCCTTCACGCAGGAAGAGAGCAGCACGGCGGCTGCCATTCCCATCATATTTATATATTGTCTTGCTTTCATATTCTATTCCTCCGTGTTAGAATAACTTCCATACCAATGTCACACCGGCATTGATGGGGCCCCACCAATCTTTTGTCTCGTTGCCGCGGCGTACACGTACACCGTCGATGACTTCATATTTTTCGAAATCGGCATTCAGGTAGCCCAAGCCGAGGTTGAAATCAAGATCTAATGCCTTGTTTAGTCGCAGCTGATAGCCGGCGGTGATGCCGCCACCCATCAGGTCGCCCTGCTTGCCTGTTTCGGAGAGCTTGTAGTTGAACTGTCCGGCCTTGAACATCGCGCCCAGATACCAGGCTTTCTTCTCACCCATATAGTAACGCACTTCCGGAGCCACTTCCCAGAGTGCATAGCGGCGGTCCTTGTCGCTCCACGTCCAAGAAGTCCATGAGCCGTTTACGGCAATGCCCCACGATGGGCAGATGCGCCATTCAAGTCCTAAATCGGGTGTCAGGGTAGCCCAGCGCAATAGGTTGGCACGCAGGGAGAGATGATAATCATTTGTGATTTTAGTTTCCGACGGCGTGCCGGCAAGTGTATTTTGTAGAGCAGCTTTCTCGGCTTCTGCCTTTTCAGCGGCAAGTCGGGCTTCTTCCGCCTTGCGCTGCTCTTCGGCAAGCCGTTCCTGTTCGGCACGCTTCTCGGTTTCTAAGCGTTCGGCTTCTGCCCTGCGTCGCGCTTCCGCTTCCGCATCCATCGCGGCTGTTTCCTTTACCGGTACCGTCAGGCGCACGGTGACAAAATCACCCTCTGTCACATGATTGCGGGTAATGAAGTTTTCTTCCTTGATTTTCGCGCGTGTAATCAGTTCTGATTTTACTCGATTGGCACGGATCTTCGCCGTTGCAAGGTTCTCAGCTTCACCGCCCAGCGAATTGCAGTAGCCGTCAACCAGTAGCGGCAACTTGCCGTCAAAAATTGTTGCTTTATTGTTTTCGATACATTCCAACAGGCGGGCAAGTTCCGTGTCATTGCCATTCCAAGGCACGTAGAACATGTCCTTCTGCGGAACGAACCGGAAGGTGTAGGTCGTGTCTGCTTTCTGCTGCGCAATGACAGGAAAAGTTACCGTCATCAGCCACAGAAACAGGGTGAGAAAAGTGATTTTTCTGCTCATATAAACTTGAATTTATTATCTTTGTCTTCTCCAAAGGTAATAAATGCCATTCAGCGCCCAAAATATTACAAAAACTTTTTCTGTTGAAATATAGCGTTTTATAAAAATTGTCGTTTGAGCACTTTTCAAATTGTCGTTTGAGCACTTTTTTTGTCGAATTAGCACTTTTTTGTCGCTTGAGCACTTTTTGAAAATGAGCTTCTGAGACCTTTTTCATCGGCTTTTTACCACACAAATTATTCCAGATTTGCTTTTTTCCACTTGCCAGGCGTACATCCTTCCTTCTCTGTAAATGATTTGATAAAGTTACTGCGGGAAAGAAAACCGGAAGACTCAGCCAGCTTCTGTATATTGATTTCCGGATGCTCCTTCAGTATGTTTTTCGCATACTCCAACCGGAGACCGGTTATCCATTCGCGGAATGTCATTTTATACGTAGTCTTGATATAAGCGGAAAGATAGGTACGGTTCGTATGAAGTATTTCGGACAGTTCTTTTATGGTAAGTCCCTGCTGGACATAGCCGTCTGTCTTTATCCAGTTGGCCACTTTCTCTATAATTTCTGTATAGGACACTGGAACTTCTTTCTCAGAAACTATTTCAGGTTCTGTTTCCGTATCTGTCAGAAGTTCTTCTTCAGACTGTATATCTTGCTCAAAAGCATTTTCCACCTGTTCATAGAACAGCAGGTAGTTCTGATAGCTGTAGAAAAGATAGCTGTAGAACGGTATTGACGACAAAATCCAGATAAAAACATATTTGTCTGGCAGAAATGTCAGCAATCCGCATCCGACACCGAAGATAACAGCCCAATAAGTGAATATGGAAAGCCATTCGATATATGTGCCTATATCATCCGCCTGAGTTTCATTGAAAATCCGAATGGCTCTACGATATGCAATTATGACTCTGCGAGCTAAAACGACTCCAAAAACGACTAACCATACAGCTAAAGCAAATAAAGAGAATTTTTGCATGATTCCGCTTGGCAACAGGAACAACACAACTCCGGAAAGAGTTGAAAATATAATCCATAAAATGATATGTGTCCACACACGCCGTTTGGTAATGTAAAAACGATCAAGCAACATTATCAATGCCGAACTGAACAGAGAATAGCACAGGAAGTATGTGGACATGTTCATCAATATGGCAGAATCCGCATTTTTGAATCGGATACCAAAGAAGAAATGTACCGAATAATTTGCCGAAAGCAGCAGCATAGCTATACCCATAATCTGTCGGGAGCGGAGATAATTCTTGAAAATTTTCTTTTCAGGAGTCTTTGCAAACAAAAAATAAAAGCCGAAGAATAACATCAACGGCAGTGCGGTATAAAGTGAAAAACTGTATATAGATGGCTCCATTGTTATGCTTATTTGATTTTGATACAAAGTTACGTCTTTTTCTTCACAAATAGACACATAATCTATGATTTAACGTTATAGATTCGGTCATATTAGATTGAAAAATTATTAGAATTAAAGCCAGTGGTGAAAAATTCAACCACTGGCTTTTTCTGTCAAGACTTCGATATTAAAGTTTTACACCTTTGGATTCCGATAAACCGGGTCTCCCTATAATTAAATGACTGCGTACAAAGTCCACGTGCGGGCTTTCCGGCTGTTGTTCCGTCTGTTTTTTCTCGTTGCCTTGCCGGTTCTCTTCCGTGTTTTCCTGAGCCGGAGCCAGCTCAAGCTGTATCTTGCGGTCCAGTGCGGCGAGTTCGGACTTAAGCTGTTTCAGCTCGTCCTCCTTCTTCCACACCTTGCCCGCTATCTCCTGCAACTGCGGAATCTCCTTTTCCAGCACTTCGTTCTTAGACTTGTACTGGTCGATGATGGTCGGAATCCTCTCCAATGCGTTCAGAAAGTTTCGTGCGGCAGCAATCGGGTCAGCCATCGCCAGATGCCCGTTGTTGTAGGTGTACTTGTAGTTCCCCTCCACCACGAAGCGGTTGTCGGTGAACTCCAGACCTTCTTTGAGTGTCCTCTCGCTGACCACCTTTATCGGAAAGCCGTAAAGTTCCCCGACAGCCTTGTACAGTCCACCAGTCATGGCGTTCTTGGCGATTTCCTGCAAACGCTTACCGATGACCTTCTCATCCGTTGAATCCACGCCGTCCACCTTAACAAGATTAAGGCGGCTGCTTTCCTTATCAGTCTGCACAACGGAAAGAAAACGGTTCCAGTCTTCCGTCATGGCTTCGATGAAAGCCGTGTTGTTGCGCAGTTCTCCCGTCTTGGATTCCAGCTTGAACTCCGAATCGCGCTTGCCCTTGTTGAACGATTTGCGTTCCCCTTCGAGCGAGGCGATACGCTTCTCTAATTTCGCCTTATCCAAAAGGTCGGTATTGCCGGAGAGCAACGCCATATACTCCGAGAAGTTCATACCCGATTTTTCGTCCATTGCTCCCTCGTCGATGGTACGTGCGCCCATCGCTCCGCTTTTGAGCTGCGATATGAACGTCTGCTTGCAGTGCAGCAGATTGAACTTGTAGCTGTCCAGCGACTTTTCCACCGCGTAGATGATGACATCCACGTTATTCTCGGCAAAATGCTTGGCAATCTCGTTCCCGGCTCTAACACCCCGTCCGTCACGCTGTTGCAGGTCGGACGGTCGCCACGGTGTATCAAGGTGATGGATGGCGACACATCTTTTCTGCGCATTCACGCCCGTTCCGAGCATACTTGTGGAGCCGAACAGCACGCGCACCGTCCCGGCGTTCATGGCATCTATCACCGCCTTACGAGCCTTATCCGTCTTACACTCCTGAATGAAGCGCACCTCACTTGCCGGTATGCCGTAATCCTCCACCAACTTGCGTTTTATCTCGCTGTACACGTTCCATCCTTCCCCCGGCTGATATGTCCCCAAGTCGGAGAACACGAACTGCGTACCCTTGTGCGCCTCGTACTTGTGGTAATACTCTGCAATCATCTTGGCACAATGGCTTGCCTTGTTGTCGGGATGGTCCTCGTAGTTCGGGTCTATCATGCGCATATCAAGAGCCATCTTTCTCGCGTAGTCGGTGGCGATGAGCATCTTCGCCTTTTCCTCCGTTTCCGACAGGGGTAACCTGCCAAGCAGAGTGGCATCGCCGGTTTTGGCAAACTGCATCAGCTTCTGTATGAAGTCCTCCTGCTCCGGTGTGGGCGGTATGTGGTGCAGTCTCTCATTCTTGTTTGGTCTGTCCACACCTACATCCTCCGCCGTGCGGTAGTCGGTAATCTCGTTGTAGAAGGCGGCAAGCTCCGGCACCTTGATGAAATAGCGAAAACGCTCCTTCTGAACGATATTGTTCGTTACGTTGAACTCAAAATCGGTCGTCTTTTTGGCGAAGATGGCAGCCCAAGCATCGAAACAGCGGATGTCCTGCCGTTCCAGTTCGTTGGGGCGCAGGTATTTGAAGAGCAGGTACAGTTCCGTCAGACTGTTGGAAATGGTCGTGCCCGAAAGGAACGTAGCCCCCAAGTCCTTGCCCGTGCGTTCCTGTATGGTACGGATGGCAAAGAGCATATTCAGGGCCTTCTGGCTTCCTTCCGAGTTTCCCAATCCCGCCACACGGTCATGACGGGTGTTGAAAGTCAAGTTCTTGAACTGGTGACTCTCGTCAATGAAGATGTGGTCGATGCCCATCTGCTTGAAATCCACCACGTCGTCCGTGCGTG